>Ga0114970_10002563_pt1 | contig 13555 bp, 10 predicted proteins | sample M_140205_XF_Meta_FD_87030 | JGI IMG/M metagenome (GOLD analysis project Ga0114970, IMG submission 87030) | Freshwater microbial communities from Lake Montjoie, Canada to study carbon cycling - M_140205_XF_MetaG | ecosystem: Environmental > Aquatic > Freshwater > Lake | place: Lake Montjoie... | reverse complement strand
GTCTGGATCAAAATATGGAATAAGTTAGATGGATTCAAAATGGAAAGTGAGTTTAGTACCTGGCTATTCCGCATTGCCTATAATGAAACCCTTAATTTTATTGCAAAACAAAAAAGACAGGGTTCAAATACAAGTTCGACCGATATATTGGACTACGAAAACACGCCTAGTCATACGGATGCCCCAAAAAGCAGTGAAATTCAAATAAAATTAGACCAAGGCATTAAACAACTACCTGAAAAACAGCAATTTGTGTTTATGTTACGCTATTTTGAGGAGTTGAATTATGAAAAAATAGCAAGTATCACTGGGACTACTGTGGGGGGTGCAAAAGCCAATTATCATCAAGCAATTAAGAAATTAGAAGAATTTTTAAAGAAAAATTAAACCTAGCAATTAATCAATTGTCAAAAGAGCACAATGGAACAAAAAAAGATAGATACAACACTTGAAGATGATCAATTAATGGTTGAACACCTTTTTTCAAAAGAGGCTTTAGCCAATTATGATAAGTCGGCATCAAGTGTGCCTGCGTCGTATTTTGAAACATTTCCTGAAAAATTACAAAACCGAATTGCCAATAATAAGCCGAAAATATTTTTTCTTACCCCCATTGGGAAAATGGCCATTGCTGCAGCATTCATACTGGTAGTCGCTAGCACCTTTATTTTTCTAAACAGTAATGTAGATAAAAATTTAGCGCTTTCCTCATTAACGATTCAAGATATATCAATCGATGAAATTGAAGCATATGTAGATGCAAATGAGTGGATGGCTGACATTGATTGGCAGTCAGAAGCATACAAGCCTGATGCCGAAGTAGAACAGTTTTACAAAGATTCGATTGATTAAATAATTTTAGAAAAATAAAATTGCATGTTAAAATGCAAGGAAAATAAAATATATAAATAATAATTTATGAAATATCTATTTTACAGTTTAGCGTTAAGTATGGTGATGATTACAGCTAATGCACAAAGACCACCAGAAAGAAGACCCCGCCCCAATGAGCATTCAGAACATAATGACGACAGAAAAGGACCGGGCAGACCAAGTAGAGCAAACATAGAAATGTTCAAAACCAAATTTATAACAGATCATTTAGCACTTACCCCGCAAGAGGCGGAAGCTTTTTGGCCAGTATATAATGAATATAAAAATGGCATGCGCGCTATTTATAAAGAAAAAAAGGAAAACGAAATTGAGTTACAAGAAGCTATCTTAACAGTAAGAAAAAAATTAGCTACAGCACTTAAACCAATTTTAAAATCAGATACAAGAATTAACGATGCTTTAAAAGTAGATAAAGAGTTTTTGAAAAAAGCAAGAAACGAAATGACACGTCGTCGTGGAGGTCCGCCACCACCACCAAAAAGAGATTAAAAAATCGGTTTTAAATGTCACAATACGATTAAGCCCTATCTTGATTTTCAGGAGGGGCTTTTTTAATTTTCGCAGGTTTCGCCATCGCAACAGGGAGCGATATTGGTTCCGCAAATACTACATTGGTAGTGGCCATGGACCATCACAGGGTCGGTTTCCTGAGAACAAACAGGACAAATTTGTATAGCCATTGTTTTTTATTAAATTTAAGAATTAAATCAACAAATACCAGATTTTGACAAACTTCTATTTTGTATATTACATCAATTACATGTTTTAAAATTTAATATCACCATAACTCATATGTAAAAGCTAAATTATGAAAATAAAATATATCTATTTAACACTCTTTATAACATTACTACATATGTCAAATGCTACAGCACAATATTTACCGCTCTATAAAAATATACCTAATTATATTGATGCCATTAATGAGGAAGTGATTACGCATGACGGTATTTTAAGAATAGGAAAAGTATCCATACCTGGTTACCAATATTTTAGAGCCGCCAATGATACTATTAAAAGACCATGTGTGATCATTTGTCCAGGTGGTGGCTATGGTATATTGGCTGCAACACATGAGGGTACAGATGTCGCAAGCTTTTTTAATAGCATAGGCGTAAATGCAATTGTATTAAAATATAGAATCCCTAGTAGCACACACCAAGTTAATAAATCAATAGCACCATTACAGGATGCACAGCAAGCGATTTATCTAGCTAGGACAAACGCAAATGAATGGGGCATTGATGCAAACAAAATAGGTATCATGGGCTTTTCTGCAGGCGGACACCTTGCTTCAACAGCTGCCACCCATTATGAAGATGTTAAAGTGACCAATCCAGTAAATATCTCCTACCGCCCCGATTTCCAGATTCTAATATACCCAGTAATTAGCTTTAGTAGTTATGGTCATCAAGGATCAAGGGATAATTTAATTGGGCCCGTAATTAATGAGGATCAGGTACATTATTTTAGCAATGAAGAACATATCAACAAAAATGCACCCCCTGCTTTTTTAGTACATGCAAAGGATGACACTTCTGTTCCTGTTGCAAATTCAATCAATTACCATAATCAGTTGCAAAAAAATCAAATTGCTGCCGAACTCTACCTTTTTGAAAAAGGAGGTCATGGATTTGGAATGAAAAACAATACCAGTGAAGTTTTCTGGCCACAATTGATGCAACAATGGATGATAAAAAATAATATTATAAATAAATAGCAAAAAAAATACGCATCCATGTTGGATGCGTATTTTTTTAAGACGGCTATTCAGTTTACTTTTTTACCTCGCTACCTTTCCATCCAAAAAAGGCGACTACCAAAAAAGCAACCATCGGAACGATATAGCCCATTTGAATATTACCTGTTTGGTCGGATATGAGTCCAAATATTCTCGGCAACACCGCGCCTCCTACAATAACCATGATAATTAAGCTACTGCCCATTTCTGTATCGGAACCTAGATCCTTAATGCCTAATGAAAAAATGGTCGGGAACATCACTGACATAAAAAAGGCCATACCTATTAATGCATAAATAGTGATGATGCCATGTGAAAATATGGCAACAATACAAAGCAGTGTAGCTAATAAGCCATAGACAGTCAATAATTGATTGGGGTTGAAATAATTCATTAAAAAAGTACCCGTAAAGCGGCCAATTAAAAAAGCCAAGGCCGCAAAACTTAAATAATCCGCTGCTTGTATTTGATCAATCGCCGCTGATTCGGTAGCAAATAAAATAAATAAACTAAATACACAAACCTGTGCGCCCACATAAAAAAATTGGGTGACCACTGCCCATTTTAAATGAGCATGCTTGAAGGTACCTAATACCGTTGCTTTTTCACCACCTTCTTTTTTAGTTCTGATATCAGGTAATTTTACCAAATAAAACAATACAGCAATTATTATTAAAACAATACCAAGGATGGTATAAGGTGTTTTAACCGTATACGCTTCCGATGCCAATGCAGCTTGCCTTACTGATTCACTCATTGCACTTAATTCAGCATCAGAATTTCCTTTAGTTAAAATTACCCTTGCTCCAATGGCAGGGGCTAAAAATGCTGCAAGGCCGTTAAAAGATTGTGCGAGATTTAAACGCTGAGTGGAAGAACTAGGGTCTCCTAATGCCGATGCATAAGGATTTGCAGCTGTTTCAAGTATGGTCAATCCTGAGGCTATGACAAAAGAGGCAAACAAAAAATAAAGATAAGATTGATTGTTAGCGGCAGGTACAAATAAAAAGGCACCAACTGCAAATAAAAGAAGTCCTATAATAATACCAGTTTTATAGCCTAGTCTTTTCATCACCATACCTGCAGGCAAAGCCATAAAAAAATAGGCGATATATACCGCCGAATCCACTAATGTGGATTGGGTTGTCGTTAAAGTAAATGACTTTTTTAAATGGGGTATTAAAATGGGAACGAGATTATTAGCAAACCCCCACAAAAAAAATAAACAAGTGATTAATATAAAAGGGATTAAATCTTTGGTTGTTTTTTGCGATGTCATAAGTGGATCAATTATAATTAAATATAATTCAAGCAGTACTAATAAACAAAATTTTATATAATCAAATACTAAAATAATTTGTACCTTAACAAATCACTTTAACACATTTGTAAAATATTAATCGCTATATATGAAAAAAGGGTACTTATTAGGTTTGGTTTTGTTGGTTTTGTTTCAATTATCGGCATATGCCAAATCAACACCGAGAGAATTCTATTTAATAAAAATATATCACTGTACTACACAAAGTCAGTTAAATCATATTGATGATTATTTAGAAAAAACATATTTGCCATTTTTACACAATAATGGAATAAGTAAAGTAGGCGTGTTTGCGCCAATCATGAATGACACCAGTGCCGATAAACGAATATTTGTATGGGTGCCATTAAAAAACTTAAGCCAGATAGATGCTTTAGATCAAGTTTATGAAAAATTAGACCCATTTGGGGACGACCCATTAATTCATTTAGATAACAAAGACAGTAGTTTGCCTTATACGCGTATAGAAAGTATTTTAACAAAAGCATTTAAACTACAACCACAATTTGAAAAATCGTCAGATTTGGTAAAATCAAGCAACCGCGTTTTTGAGTATCGTAGTTATGAGAGTCCTACTGAGGAAATGCACTTAAGAAAAGTTAATATGTTTAATGAAGGCCAAGAAATTGAAATATTCAAACGCTTAAATTTTAATGCCGTATTTTATTCAAAAGCCTTAGTTGGCGCTAGGACACCTAATTTAATTTATATGACTAGCTTTAATGACATGGATGACCGTAATGCACATTGGGAAGCATTTAAACAGGATCCAACTTGGAAAAAAATATCCGTTGCCAAAGAATACCTAAAAATTGTAAATAGAAACGAAACTATTTTAATGAGGGCTAAAACTTACGCTGATTTTTAGTCAACCAATGCAATACCCATCAATTTAATTAATTCCAGTTGTGCATTACACAATTGATATTGGTATTGCAATTGATTTAGCAAGGCCCTTTGATAATCCGCATTGGTGGATGTAATTTCAATGGGCGTTGCTGTTCCATTTTGTAATTTACTAACACTTAGTTTTTGCGCTAAAGCCGCTTGCGTAATTTGTGTGGCGGCATTTTTTATTCTGCTTTCATTACTTTTTATATCAATCAAAGCTGCTTGAATATCTTTTTCAAAATCATGTAGTTGTGCAATCACATTAGTTTCACTCATTGCTAATCCACGCTCTTGTATTTTTATTTGCTGTTTTGTTTTACCACCATTAAATAAGGGTACTGAAAAACCAATACCCGCATTATAATTAAAACGGGGATCTTGAATTTGAGGTAAGTACCCATTTCTCGAACCTACACTCGCTTTCAAACCAACAACCGGCTTTTCATTTAGTTTTGTTATTGCAACTTCGGCCTTGGAAACACCTACTTTATCTCTTGCGATTGCAATGCTTGGATTGTGTAAGGTAGCTAGTTGAATGGCTTCCTCGAATGTATAATTTCTTAATGCAACACTTAATTGGCCATCCGATATTTTAGAAACCCCCGTTGCATAATTTAATAAGTTCAGTAGCTTTTGCACATTGGTTTCTAAATCAATTTTACGATTAAGCTCATTGTCAATTTTAGATTGAATCGTAAGTAAGTCTAATTGTATTGCATTGCCATTTTTCAACTGCGCTTCAACTACCGTTTTATTTTCAGCCAATAATTGCAATACCTGATTCTGTATTTCAATCGCCTTTTTGGCATATACTATTTGATAGTATAGCTGGCTTATTTGAAAAAACAAGCTATGCTTTAATTGCTCAGCAACATGTTTTGATGTTTGTAATTCTAACTTTGCTTTTTGTATATTGGATTGCAGTCGACCAAAATCAAATAAAATATAGTTGCCATTTAAGGCTGCTGAAACATTATGTTCAGGTGAAAACTGAAATGTTTTTTCTCCAAAGGCAACCTCGATCTTTGGTTGCACATATGCATAACTTGCATCCGCAGTGATATCTGGATATTTATTCAATTCAATTAATGTAAGCTTATCTTCTGCAAGCTGCACCGACTGTTGCACCTCCTTTACTTTAGGAAAATATAATAAGGACTGATTTAATAAATTTTTAAGCTCTCCGTTGATTAAACTTTGTGCCATTGATGCAGTGCAAGTTCCCATTACAACTACAATACCTAAAACTATTTTTTTCATATCTCGTTTACTTTAAAAGTATAATATCATTATTAATGTGATTCGGCTGCGGCTTTTGCAGCAGCTTGATCCATTTTTTTGTTCGTTCGTAAAAAGAAAACCAAAGGAATGACTACAATAAAAAATATGCCTACTAATCTAAAGGTATCTAGATAGGACAAATAATACGCTTGTCGATCCACTGACATATCTATCATTTTGTATGCCCTTTGCGTGGCACCATGTAAGTCACCTGTTTTGGCTGCGATGCCTTGAGTTACTGCAGTTACTCTTTCTTGCCATTGTGCACCATCAGAAGGCATATTGGCGATTAAATTAGTTCGGTGTTCGTAATATTGTCTTGCAACATAGTTGTTTGCCATAGCAATACCAAATGCCCCACCCAATTGGCGTATCATATTATTTAAGGATATACCCGCAGCATAATCCTTCGGTGCTAGCCCAACAACCGCCTGATTAATCAACGGCAATTGACTCATGGAAATACCAAAAGCTCTAATTAATAAGGGCCAGAAAAAATCCCATTTACCTGCATCCAGTGGCATTGCTGCACTATAAAATGCATATACAGCAAACAAACTAAAACCTACAATCACAAATGGAATGGGTGACACCCCTTTACTCATTAATTTACCAATAATAGGCATCATGATCACCCCTGCTAATGTGGGCGGCAATAAAGAAATACCCGTTTCAAAAGCAGTATACCCCATAATTCTTTGTGCCAATACTGGATATACGAAAACAGAAGTAAACAAACCAAAGCCCGCAACAAAAGTAAATATGGTGGTAAAGGCTAAATTTCTATTTTTTAATACCCGCAAATTCACTGCAGGTTGTTTTATATTTAATTCATACAAAATAAATGATACAAGACCAATGACAGCAATACCTGAACAATAACGAATGGTTTCACTATTAAACCACTCTTCCGATTCTCCTCTTTCTAACACATATTGCAAGCAGCCAATACCCGCCATTAAAAGCATGATGCCAGTGTAGTCAATCTTGATCGCATCTTTACCTTTACCCTCTCCTTCTTTTTTATCTATAAAGGTGAATGATAAAAATGTCGCTATAATTCCAATAGGAATATTGATCATGAAAATTAAAGGCCAACTATTGTGTTCAATAATCCATCCCCCTAAAGTGGGACCTAGCGTGGGACCTAGCACAATACCCATACCAAATAAACCTGCTGCCATAGGCCGATCCTTGGGCTCAAAAGCATCAAATAAAATTGCTTGTGAAGTAGATAATAAAGCACCGCCGCCAATACCTTGTACAAATCGCCAAATGATTAATTCAATTAAACTATCCGACTGCCCGCACAAATAGGAAGCAGCAGTAAAAATAATCATTGAAACAATGTAGTAATTTTTACGACCAAAATATTCAGCTAAGAAACCTGTGAGTGGAATGATGATTACATTTGCAATAGCATAAGAGGTAATTACCCAGCTTACATCTTCAATACTAACACCTAAGCTTCCAGATATATCATTCAATGCGACATTGACAATAGAGGTATCTATCAGCTCCATAATAGCAGCTGATACAGTTGTAATTACTATAATTGCTCTTGCAAAGCCCTTAAGCGCAGCCATATGAACTATTTGTCAACGGTGATAAATACGCTCATCCCCGCTCTCAATTTATTTTTGAAAGCAGCTTGATTGTTAATTGAAATTTTTACAGGAATTCTTTGGGTTACTTTAATAAAGTTACCACTTGAATTATCCGGAGGCAATAAGGAAAATTTGGCACCTGTTGCATCACTTAAGCTTGCGATTGTTCCTTCGATGGTAAGATCTGGAAAAGCATCCAAACGAATTTTTACATTTTTTCCTTCTTGTAAACTCCCTAATTGACTTTCTTTAAAATTCGCTACAATCCAATAGCTGCTATCGTTTACAATGGAAAACAATGGGGTACCCGCTTGCACAAACTGTCCAATATTAATATTCTTTTTCCCAATCTTGCCTGCACTTGGTGTAATTATTTTTGTATAAGATAATTTTAATTCAGTTTCTTTAATTTTTGTTTTTTTCATTTCAATCAAAGCCATTGCCCTATTCACATTTTGTCTTAGCACTGCAATTCTATTATTTGCAGTTGCCAATTCTGTTTGCGCATTGGTTAGTTCTTGATTTGCAGAAGCAATTTGAAATTCGGTTTCTTCTAATTGCTTTCTAGTGATGGCTTGTTCCTTGAATAAATTTTCATCTCTTTTTAAATCACTATTTGCCTTTTTTTGTTTGATTGTTTTTAAATCAATAACGCCTTTGTTATTTTTTAAAGATAATATGCCATTTTCAAGTTGCGCTTGTGCATTGGATACATCAGCCATGGATTGTTGCAAATCAGATTGTTGCTCTAACAACAGCACTTGTAATTCAGCATCATCAATTTCAGCAACTAATTGATTTTGACCAACAGAATCATAATCCCTGATTGAAATTGTTTTAACATAACCAGAAATTCTAGTTAATACTGGTACGATAGATGTTTCAATTTGTGCATTATCCGTGGTTTCATGTGTGATAGAAAAAATAATTTTTTTACCACCAAAATATAATGCGACTAGTAATAAAGTACCAATAACCACCTTGCGGACATTGGCCTGCTTTTTCTTTTTTTGTTCTTCCATAATTGACATCAAATTAATTTGCTAAATAAGGCTGCAAATTAATGTAAATATGGCGAATACGAGCTAGAATATGATAGCGTATAAAATTCTTATTACTTATTTAACTAATAAGATTGACTGGCCATCTATAAGGACGCCCTAATCTAAAATCGTTAAATGATACTCCTGAATTAATGCAGGATGTTCAGGGGTCAATGTGAATGCTAATCTAACTTTCCCCTTTTCACAATCAATGATACAATAACCCCTCAATTGATTTTCAGGAATCATCGAATTCACTTGAATGATATTGCCCACTTTCTTAAAAATAGCATCCGCGGAATTTTTTAAATCTTCCATTGGATAGTCTTCAAAAAAGTTTTCAGCAAATATCGGCATTGATTGATCCCAATGCGTAATCACTTTTACTAATTGCGTTTGTCTTTCAATTAAGATACTGGAAACCTTGATGGGTCTTGGTTTTAATTGTGCTAATTGAATCAAGGTGTCTAATACAATAAGATTGATTTTTGAGGTAGGCGCATAAGTCACATTTGCAAATAATATCACACCAATACCATAATCAGGTAAAAAACGCCAATTTGAACCAAATCCAGGCAAACCACCACTATGGCCAATACTCTTCTTAGTTTCTGCATCGATCATCCAATTTAATCCATAGCTATAACTACTTGTAGTCGCCATTTTTTTGCCGTTCGGGAAAATGGTAGATGGATTTAATCCAATAAAACGTGCTGGTTGGTGCATCTCTCTGACACTACTCCTTTTAATAGGAAAGCTTTCCACATCATCTCTAGCAGGCCAGGCATCCTCGTGCAATGCAACATATTTACTAAACATATCAATGGAAGTAATCATGCCGCCCATTGCACCATAAATTCCATTTTTTAATGGTTGTTCCTTGCGCCATTGCTCATTGATATAACGATAACCATTCGCAAATAAATTTTTGGGGACATCCGTATATTCAAAACTGGTCCCCTGCATTTGCAAAGGCGCTAAAATATTTTTAACAATATAGGTGTCATAAGTCAACCCAGATACTTTATGTATGATATAACCCAGCATCGCAAATCCCAAATTACTATACTCATATTCCAATCCTGCAGTATTTGATAAAGACAATTGCTTTTTGATTAATGTATTCAATTCTTCTTCTGTATCTGCCAATTGTCGATCCCCCCAAGGATTATCTTCAGGAAAACCTGCACTATGTGTCATTAAATGTCGAATAGTCATCACTGGCGCATCTTTGGTAAGCCTTTGTCCTTTTAATGCGGGTATATATTTTTCAACCGCGTCATCCAATTGTAGCTTTCCTTCATCTCTTAATTTTAAAATAGCCAAAGCGGTGAAACTTTTTGACATGGAAGCAATCCGGAACATGGAAGCAGAAGATGCAGGTATTTTTTCTTCCAAATTTGCATAGCCGCCATTTCCTTTATACACTAATTGCCCATCAACCACTATGCCAAAGGCATAACCAGGAAAATGATTCTTTAAGGCGAAATCTTTATATAATTGATCTATGATCGGGAATGTTTTTGCAATACGTTCATTTCGCGTAGCATCTTGGTAAGATGATTTTGCATCCAACTTAGCTACTTGCGCATTCAATATAAAGCCATTGACAATTAAAATAATCGTCAAATAATAACGAAACTTATATTTCATAAAAAACAATTTGTCTAATTTAAAACATATTTCAGTAGTTCATTACCTTTTATAAAAAAAGGGAGGTGCAAGTAGGTAGATTAGTACTTATTTGTTAATTTTCTTACACAAATTTATATTATGCGTAAACACATTTTAATTATTCTTCTTTTTCTACCCTTTTTGGCCATGAGTCAGCAAAAGGCAAATTATTTTTTAGCAGCCAGGTTCGCTCCTAAAAAATTAGACAAAATGATTTTCTCCTTGTCTATTGATCCGCATTGGCTAAAACTTTCTAATAAGTTTTGGTATACTTACGAAACCAGCGAAGGCAAACAATGGAATATTGTGGACCCTGTGAAAGGAGAAAAAAAGGCAATGTTTAATAGAGACAAAATTGCAGCCGAATTGACTAAAATAATTAAGGATCCATTTGATGGGCAGCATTTGCCTATTGATTCTTTAAAATTCATTAAAGATGAAAATTGGATTCAGTTTGAAGTAAAAAGCACCATTGAAGTAAACAAAGATGCAGTTGTTAAGAAAGATGCGAAACCAGAAAAAATTAAAAAAACATTTTATTTTGAATACAACCTTGTTACAGAGCAGCTCAATGAATTGGTTGGATTTAAAAAACCAAAACGCAAACCGAGTTGGGCAAACATTTCACCCGATGAAAAAATAGTGGTGTTTGGAAGAAATTATAATTTGTTTTATATGGACAAAGAAAATTTCAATAAGGCTATTTTGAATGACGAGGATAGTACAATTGTTGAACACGCTATTACCAAAGATGGCATTCAAAATTACAGCTGGCATAGCGAAAGTGCTTATGGTGGCGGTGGAGAAACCAATGTCGATGTAGAAAAAAATAAAAATAAAAGAAAGCCCGTTTATGGTTTATGGAGTGAGAATAGCAAACATCTCGCAATCACTAAAGTAGATAATCGCAAAGTAAAAGATTTATGGGTGATCAATAGTATTGCTGAACCAAGGCCTACGCTAGAAACCTATAAATATTGGATGCCAGGCGAAAAGGAAGCACCCATGGACCATTTGATGATTGTTGATATGACTGCATTTAGTTATAAGGAAATAGATGTATCCTTATTTAAGGACCAAGATGTTGCAGTTTGGAATAAAACAGCCAATGTAAATGCAAGAGACGATGAACACAGACCAAATATATGGTTAGGTACCAATGATCAGCTTTATTTAGCGCGCACCAGTCGTGATTTAAAAAAAATTGATCAATGTGTTGTCGATATTAACACCGGTGTCGTAAAAACATTAATTGAAGAAAGTTTAAATACTTATGTTGAAATAAAAAAACCAGGCTTAGTTAAAAACGGCGAGGAAATAATTGAATGGAGCGAACGTGATGGTTGGGCGCATTTGTATTTACATGACAAAGAGGGAAAGGTAAAAAATCAAATCACGCAAGGTCCATGGCATATTGAAGATATTGTATCCATTGATGAAGATAAAAGAGTAGTCTACTTTTCAGCGAACGGCCGCGAAAATGTAAATAACAACGCCAAGGAGGATCCTTATTATTTGCATTTATACAAAGTCAACTTTGATGGCACAGGATTACAATTATTGAACCCTGGTAATTACGACCATAATTTTAGCATGAACGATAAGAAAAATTATTTCGTTAATAATTTTTCTCGCGTTAATTCAACACCGGCTTCAGCATTATTTTCAGCAGACGGGAAAAAATTAATGGATTTGGAAACGGCCGATTTAACCTCCCTATTTTCAGCAGGGTATAAATTTCCAGAAACATTTAAAGTTAAAGCGGATGACGGCGTTACTGATATTTTTGGTGTCATGTATAAGCCTTATGATTTTGATAGCACTAAAAAGTATCCAATCATTGAATATGTGTATCCTGGACCTCAAACTGAATCCGTAAATAAAAGTTTTAGCAAGGGAATGGATCGTATTGATCGCTTGGCCCAGCTGGGATTTGTAGTGGTGACCATTGGAAACAGAGGTGGACATCCCGCACGTAGTAAGTGGTATCACAATTATGGCTATGGCAATTTAAGAGATTATGGATTGGCAGATAAAAAAGCAGCAATTGAACAATTGGCTGACCGATTCACTTTTATTGATCGTGACAAAGTAGGTATTCACGGCCATAGTGGTGGTGGTTTTATGAGTACCGCAGCTATGTTTGCTTATCCTGATATTTTTAAAGTAGCAGTAAGCAATGCTGGCAATCATGACAATAGTGTTTATAATAGATGGTGGAGCGAAAAACACAATGGGGTGAAAGAAAATATTTCTGATAAAGGAGATACTACTTTCTCTTATATGATTGACAAAAATCCAGACATTGCAAAAAATTTAAAAGGAAAACTATTATTGATTCATGGTGAAATTGACAACAATGTTCATCCTGCAAATACCATTCGTGTAGTGAATGCTTTGATTAAAGCGAATAAACGCTTTGATATGTTAATCTTACCTACACAACGACATGGCTTTGGTGATATGAGTGAATATTGGTTTTGGAAAACAGCCGATTACTTTTCAAAAAATTTATTAGGAGATAATACAGAAAGGTCCGTAGACATTGAAGAGTTGAATAAGGAAATTGAAAGAAAAAAATAAGTAAAAATAAATTTAGTAAAAGCCTTCTCGATTATTCGGGGAGGCTTTTATTTTTTTGCCAACTTTGCCAATTGTATGGGTTCAAAGGGCCCGTATTTGTGTTGCGTTACTGAAAAAGTATCTGCATAAGGACCAAAGGGATAATCAAATGGTTTGGTTGCAAGCACTGGCCAGTCCTTTGATTTATCTTTAGTAGGTCTTGAATGGGAGCTTATATAAGCTGCTACATCCCAAGCTTGTTGTGTTGTCAAAGTGGGATTATGATAGTTGACTGGATTGGGCATATTGTTTTTGATGAACCCTGCTAATTTTGAGAGCTGATTGATACCTGCAGCATCATTGTAACTATGAGCGCCCCAAAGCGGCGGGTATTCATACCTATTTCCTTCTTTATTCATGACACCCTCTCCATTAATGCCATGACATTTTTGACAGTATTGCGCATATACATAAAACCCATTTTTAGGATTTGCTGCTACATTAATTTGCGGAATTAGTTCAATCCCTGATCCCCTTACTT
>Ga0114970_10002560_pt1 | contig 13557 bp, 27 predicted proteins | sample M_140205_XF_Meta_FD_87030 | JGI IMG/M metagenome (GOLD analysis project Ga0114970, IMG submission 87030) | Freshwater microbial communities from Lake Montjoie, Canada to study carbon cycling - M_140205_XF_MetaG | ecosystem: Environmental > Aquatic > Freshwater > Lake | place: Lake Montjoie... | reverse complement strand
GGGGCAATGTCAGACATATTTTTTATGAAAAAACTAACCAAACTAACTTTATTGAATTATAGAATAATTAAGGAGTAAATAATGCACACACTAGAACAAATCCAAGAATACAACCGCAAAACCATAACCTGCCTATTGTATAATGACGATGATTATAAGCGGGCATTATGGGCTGAATACATAACTGGAGGCATTAACTCTGTTTGTGTTCCGTTTCGCGAATATGAGGGTGAAAATATCACCTTGTCAAAAGTGCTTTTAGCTTTGCAAGGGGGAATGGTTGGCTATGCAGAAGGCTATTTAATTGAAGCTGAGGTTAAAGATGTTCTTGAGGATGCACCTGAAGGTTTTATTTACCGTATTTATTGTCAATGGGAACTGCACAAAGAAACACTTGAAGAGCAAGAAGAGGAGACTCAGAGGGTAATTTTTAAGTTATTGGGAGGTGATTCAAAATGCAAAAAATATCCACCAAAAGAAATACCAACACACAAAGGCACTAGGGACGCATTAGAGGATTTGTGTAATTTTAATAAGGAGAAATAATGAAAACAATCAAAGAGTATTTACAAAAAATAAACGGCAGGTATTGCAGTTATTATTTGCAACTTTTTTACTATCACAAAGAATTAACAATTGAACAATTTATTAATACTTGCGAAGAAGGAGACCTGATTTTAAAGGTTTTTGCTGAAGCTAATCCAAACGACAAAAATTTAATAATTTTGGCAGCCGCTCATTGTGCTAATGCAGTTAGACATTTAATGAAAGATCAAAGAAGTTTAGACGCTGTGGATATTGCTATTAAGTTTGGTAATAATCAAGCTAGTAAAGATGATTTAAAAATGTATAACAAGAATAATGACAACTACGCTGATGCGGCGGCTAGGGCATTGGTTTGGGCGGCTTCCGCCGTTTCTGATGCGTTTAGTGTGATTACCTTTGCTTCTATGGCAGTGGGTGAAGAGAAATATCGGGAGGCTGTTTTAAAAACTTATAAAGGTGAAGGGTATTACAGCCAAGACGCTCGTGCTGCTTGTAAGTATAAGCAGATGGCTTACGAGCTTGATGCGTTCTGCAATAAGGATGCTATTGCGGCAGGTGAAAAGGCTCGTGTGGAAGGAAATAAAGCTACCAAAAAATTAACCGCTGATATTTGTAGACAATATTTGTTGCCGAATTTTAAAAGGAGATTGAAATGGATCAAGAAATACAAGCCCACCAAGATAAAATGGTTGGTTATCTTATTAAGGCAAAAGAATTGGAAAAAGAAAGATGAAGTTAATTTTTAGCGGTCAAGAAGCCGACAAAAAGAACTTCTGCAATCAAGTTTATTTTGAAGCCCTAGCTTTTTGCCAGAAAGGAGAGTTTGAGGTTGAGTTTAAGAAGCTAACCAAAAGCAGAACTTTAAGCCAAAACGCAGGTTTTTGGAGGATTTGCACTATTCTAACGCCTTATGTTCAAGAGCAATATGGCGAGATATGCGATAAAGATTTTGTGAGTGATATAGCTAAATTAGGAGCTGGTTATTCTCAAAAAGTTAGTAAATCAGTAGTTCCAAAAAGTCTAACTAAGGCAACTAAGGAGGAAATGGGGATATTGATTGAACAGTTATATAGAATGTGTGAATTCTTTGGAATGAAGGATTATGAATTAACTTCTAGTGAGACTAGGGCAATGGTTGAATATTACGGAAAATAGAAATTTGGTTGCGGAGTCTGGAATTGAACCAGATACCTCTTGGTTATGAGCCAAGCAAGCTACCATTGCTCTACACCGCAAAAATATTATTAACTAAAAAATTTTATAAAACAATGAGAAAATTAGCAACAATAAGAACAATTAAAGAATTATTACCTATTGAAGGTGCGGATAGAATAGAATTGGCAATAGTTGATTCTTGGAAAGTCGTTGTGGCAAAAGGCTTAAATGTAGGAGATGAGGTGGTTTATTGTGAAATTGACTCTTTCCTACCCATCAAACCAGAATTTGAGTTTCTCCGTAAATCTTGCTATCGCAAATTAGCAGATGGTCAAGAAGGATTTAGGCTCAAAACAATCACGCTTAAAAAACAAATATCACAAGGCTTATGCATTCCATTAAAAGAACTACCACAACTTGCAAAAAATAAAGTTGGCGATGATGTTTCAGACATTTTAGGTATTGTTAAATACGAGCCACCAATTCCTGCAAATTTATCTGGTGTTTGTAAAGGTAATTTTCCAACTTTCCTTAAAAAGACTGATGAAGAAAGAGTGCAGAATTTATCCAAAGAATATCAAGAATATTTAGCAAGTGGAATAAATTTTTATGCCACAGAAAAACTTGATGGATCTTCGGCTACTTTCTATTTAAAATATGGTGAGTTCGGGGTTTGTTCAAGAAATTTAGAGCTAAAAGAAAATGCGGATAATTCATTTTGGAAAGTTGCCAGAAGCCTTGATATTGAAAACAAATTAAAGAAATTGCCTTATAATGCTTGCCTTCAAGGTGAATTAATCGGCGAAGGAATACAGGGCAATCCATATAAAATAAAGGGTCAAGATGTTAGGTTTTTCAATTTATTTAACATTGATACTTACGAGTTGATGCCTATTGATGATTTATGTAATTTTTGCCAAGATGTTGATTTATTGCCAGTGCCAAACTACGACTTTATTTTACCAAAAACCATTGATGAATTGCTCCTGATAGCAGAAGGAAAATCAGCTTTGGCAGATGTTGAGCGTGAAGGATTGGTGATTAGGTCGCCAGATGGGAAGATTAGTTTTAAGGCAATTTCTAATAAATTTTTGCTAAATGAACTTTCTTAAACCAAGCCCAGAATTTAGGAACGGCTTCAAAGACAAAAAGCGGTTGGCGGCAATCCATAATTTGCCTTGCTCCCTTTGTTTTCTGAAGGGAATTAAGCAAACGACCAAAACAATTGCTCATCATAAAATGGGTTTAGGAATGGGTAAAAAAGCTAGTGATTTATTAACAATGAGTTTGTCGGAAGAGTTCCACACAAAAGGAAAATACGCAATTCATCATATTGGCAGAGTTGCTTGGGAAGAGCATTTTAACTGCACGGAAGATGATTTAATTGAGATAACAAATAAAATGTTAGAAAAGTTAAATTAGTTGTTGCGTTTTATTTTTTAATCCTCAAAATGAGGGAATAATAATTTTAAAAGGAGATTGAAATGTCTATATCGTCGGCAAGTATAAAAAATAGCTATTCTCAGGAACTAGAGGATAAAACCCCACAAGAAATTTTGGGTGAGGAATATTTTAAAAAGACTGAACAGAAATATTCAAAAATCATTGGAATTGTTAAAAGTATCGTATTTATGTGCGATTATGAAATTGAAGATTGTGAGTGTGGTGGATCGGGAAATAATTATTGCGCAGATTGTGGAGAAGAATTAAAATTTAGCCACACTTTCAGTCAATATACAGAATATCCTAACTATACTGCCCAAAACGAAGATATGGCCAGAGAAAGATTTGCAGAAAAATATGGCATTGAAGAGAAAGAATTTATTGAGGTAAGAAAATATTTATTAATTACCACTTATTTTAACGAAGAATCTTATTTGAGAGCAAAAAAAGCCCAAGATGAGAAAAATATTGGATATGTAAAAAGTGAATAAATCCCAATTCCAAACCAAAGCAAAGCAACTTCTTAAGGCGGGGGAATCTATGGGTGAGTTTTACAAAAGAATAGCCAAGAAAACAGGATATTCAGTTAAAACAGTAGAAAGGGCAAATGGCAATGGGAAGATAGATGCAAGTAAAAGGTTTTATGAGATTTTTAAACTTAAATATATTAACAACAATAATTAAAAAAATGACTAACAAAAATAATAATACTGGCTACTATAATTCTGGCCACCGCAATTCTGGCAACTACAATTCTGGCAACTGCAATTCTGGCAACTACAATTCTGGCAACTGCAATTCTGGCTTCCTCAATTCTGGCTACTGCAATTCTGGCTACTATAATTCTGGCTACTGCAATTCTGGCAACTATAATTCTGGCAACTACAATTCTGGCTACTTTAACAGCGACACGCCCAAAGCAAGACTATTTAATCAAGAGACCGATTTGGATTTTGGGAGCGATACATTAGTTAAATTGGAAAGTATAATTTCTTCAAACATTAACCCAATTCTAATTTGGATTAGAACAGAAAATATGAGTGAAGATGAAAAAGCAGAAAATCCAACTCACAAAACAACTGGCGGGTATCTCAAAAAACAGGATTTCAAATATTGTTGGCAGAAAGGTTGGGGCAAAATGGACAAAGAAGAAAGAGACTTTATTATTTCACTTCCTAATTTTGATTGGAAAATCTTTGAAGAAATTACAGGAATTAAACAAGAACAAACTAAACAAAAAATCACTTTAGAATTAACCCAAGATCAAATTGATAGAATTCAAGATATTTTGAAAGTTTAGGTTTTATGAGATTTTTAATAATAAATTTAAATAAAATATGAATCAACATCTACCTTCCAACGGAAAACCGATAAAAGCACTAGGATCCAGCTTTCCGTATGATCTAATATATACAACAGACGCAAAAGAAGCTAGGGAATTTAATAGAAAAAATAAAGGAATTAGAAAATTAACAAGAATGTTTGTGATGAATCAAAATGGAAGAGTTTGCTGGATGCCCTATTCTAAAATAGTAATAAGGGTAGGAAAATTTTATTTACCACTAGATAATAGGAATTATAAAGGAAAGCCATATATAGAGCTAACAGAATCCCGAAAGGGCTAGAGCTTTGCTCGCATTATTAACTTAAAATTTAAAATTATGTTAGAAGAGTTATTAAAATTATCAGAACACGATCAGGCTAACCAAATAAGCAAAATTCTTAATAATATCTCGCCCTTAACCAGATTTTATTTAGCAGACTGTATGACTTTCAAAGATGGTGAGTCGATGGATAATTTTGAAATTTATGATGCAATAAATGAAATAGAAGATGACCTGTCAATTGAGCCAATTGAGCGAGAATTACAAATTGGATTAGGTTTAAAATCCGTTAATGTTAAAGTTTCTCTGAAAGAAGAAGGGAATTATGGCGAAGTTGATTATGAAATTTTGGATGATAAGTAGATGTTTAAAGAATACCTACCGGAGCTACTGGGTTTTCTCGGTGGCAGACTAGGGTAATCCTCGAAAGGGGTCATTAATCAAGTCAATTCTTTGATAGCTTGATTAATGTTGGGGTGGGTAGATATAGGGCTTAAGGTTGATATCTTAGGTTTGCGAGTTAAACACAAAAGTAATCATCAAAGTGAGTGTTTAATGGGGCTATATCATTTTAGTAACTTAAAATTTAAAACAAATGAGTAAAGCTAATCTAGTAAAACACGCCGAATTTGAATTAAAATTAGCAGAGTTGGATCAAGAAGATTCTGATTATGGTGGGGAATTATATAAATCTGTAATGGAACTAATTAAATTATTTTCTTCACAAGAACATTCTGGTTATTCAGCCAATACAACTATAGCTTTATTTTCAAAGTTAGCGAGATTTGAGAATATCACGCCTATAGGAAAAACTGCTGATGAGTGGGTAAAAATAGGTAGTAATGTTTGGCAAAACAAGAGGGCTGGGCATTTCTTTTCAAATGATGGCGGCGAAACTTGGACTAGCGTTGATGACAAAGAAAAAACCATTTACAAGAAGGAAGTTTAAAGAATATTTGGCGTCACTCCTCAAGGTAGGTTCCGTCCAAGTCACCAGAAATGGGTAGTTAGCCTTCTGTAAAAAGGCAAAGCCTCTCACGGCTAAAGATGGTGAGGAAATCAAGGAACTAGCTGAAATATCGGTAATCCGACTTTGACTAGAGGCACGAAGCTAGTTTAGTGCTGAATAAGTGATCCCGCAAAAACAAAGGGAGAAACCTGAAGCAATTTTATTGTTTGGGTGCAATTCTTACTTTAATAGCTTATGAGTAAGGTTGCGGAAACCAGCAAGCGTTAGATCAAGGTTTTTAGCTAATTCCTCCCTCTAATGGCTGGTTTCCTAGACTTGATTAATGTTGAGGTTTTTGTTTATATTATGGCAATGTGGCAGAGGGGAATGCGTTTAGAACTGGTCGAATTAATTACTCGGCTTTCCACTAGAGAAAAGTGTCGTATTTAGTGGAATTAACTCTATTCAGATAGACTGTCCTTTTGATCGAGGGAGAATGTGAGGTTTCAATACCCACCATTGCCACCAAATTGTGAATATGAGTTTTTATGGCGAAGTAAGTGATTTGCATAGGCGTAAATATAAAGAAACAGCTATGTAAATTCAGATCAAATTCTGACTTCGCCACCAAAATTGTGAATATGAGTTTTTATGGCGGCATTGTGGCGGAATAAGATGCTATATAGAAGAATAGTCATAGTTCTTGGTTAGAATCCAAGCACCTCGCTAGGGGTAATTTAAGTAGATTATGATGTGCTAACTGAAATTGTTAGCCAATGCCGCTTTAAAAACTCATAAGTTTTATTAAAATTAAAGGAGATTGAAATGACAAGAGAAATAAAATTTAGAGCTTGGAATGTACATAAAAAAGAAATGATTGAGCTTGGCGATTTGGAATCAATTTTTATAGCGACTGTGTCTGCTACTGATAGAGATTTGGATTTTACAAACTTTCATAGCAGATTTAGAATTTATCGTTATGAAATAATGCAATTCACAGGCTTAAAAGATAAGAATGGTGTGGAGATTTACGAGGGTGATATAGTCAGATACATAGAAAGATTATTAGTTGAACCAGAAGAAAGAATAACGGCAGTCAAAAATGATTATGCAAACAATTGGTCAATTTATCCTTTCGTAAATATTGGTAGTTACTATAAAAACAACCATATTTATGGGGTTTTGAATAACCCTAAAGAATGCGAAGTTATTGGCAATATTTACTCTAACCCAGAACTTTTAAATAATTAACTTCTGGTCAATGCCGCTTTAAAAACTCATATTGTTAAAATTAAAGGAGATTAAATTTATGAAAAAATTAACAAAAGAACAAGTGGCAATTATTGGGGCTTACACAGGAATTACTTGCGGTCCTTTTTCTGATATTCACCGCTTGGCAGAAAAATTATTAGAACGAACTAAACTAAAATTACTAATGAAAAATCTAAAGGTATTACGGGTATGCTCAGAAGTTCTCGAGTTTGAGAATGGCTTCAAATTATATTCAGAACATAGGCAAGATTGTTGCGAAGATCATTATTTATCTTTCGATGATTTATCAATGGATGATTTTGATGGTCTACAATTTGATTTATCAAATGATAACTTTTTTAAGAAGATTGAAGGATATGGGATAGAATTAATTCCAATTGAAGGTCATTCTGTTAAAATACCAGGTTATGGTAGTAATAATGGATACTATTCTTCAGATTTAGAATTGGTATTAACTGATGATAAGGGATTTACAAAAGAGTTTGATATTACTGAATGTCAATCGCAAAAGGATTGGGCATAATCTTTTTAATCATCTCAAGCCCTGTTTTATTCTTTCCTTTGGGTTTTTGGGGTAAAATTGATTAACTTTACTAAATAGGAAATGAACATAAAAAATAAATTAAGAGAAATTGGATATATTGGAAAAACAGATTTAGAAACGATACTTGACGCTTTGCCGAAAAAAATTAAGACAAAACAGGGAGTTTTTCTTTTGCAAATATCAATTATGCCTTTCAACAAAGAGAATCGCTGGTTAATAGGATATTCCAACGAAACTGACACTAAACAGAAAGAAAACGAATCACTAACCGACACAGCCTCAAGATTGCTCATAAAATTATTTGAGGCTGGAATTATTAACTTTAATAAATAGGAAAATGACACCAGAGAATAAAAAGGAATATATGAGGGAATATATGAGGGAATATAGAAAAAGTGGTAAATACAAGGAGTATCAGAAGGAATATAAAAAAAGTGATAAATGCAAAGAATATATGAGGGAATATCAAAAAAGTAATAAATACAAGGAATATAGAAAAAGTGATAAATGGAAGGAGTATCAGAGAGAGTATAAGAAGGAATATTACTTAAAGAAAAAACAATTAACAAATATAGAAAAATGAAATATAAAAATCCACGAGGCAATAATATCAAAACTTAAAAGAAATGAAAAATAACACAGGACACAACCTAACGGACACTCAAAAAGCACTTCAAACAATTATTGATGCAATAGAGAATTATCAAAGCCAAAAAAAGGATATTGACGAAAGCCTTGCAGAAATTAGGGCTAACGCAAAGAATAAAGGTTTTGATGTAAAGATTATCAATCAGATTTTAAAGATTAGAAAAAATCCTGATAAGGCAACAGAGGAAAGGCAATTGATTGATACTTATTGCGAAAATCTAGGGATGACGCTTTTTGATTATAAGGCGGAATAATGAAAATCCAATTAATAATTAAAATATAAATAATATGAGGGAGTATTACATACCAAGTTTTGAAAGCAAAAAAATAAAAGCACTTGAAGGAAAACTAAAAACTCTTCGTAAGCAATTAGCTATTCATAACCAACAACTTATTTATAAAGACAAAGAAATTGCCAGATTACCAGAATCTAACATATGCAAGACCAAGAAAATAACTGGGGTTACCACAGACAATCCGTTCCAACCAATAAAATATTTTAAATATGGAGCATCTGGAACAACGGAGCATCTGGAACATTATCACCAACTAAATATGTCAAATAAATATAGAAAAAAACCAGTGGTGATTCAAGCCGTTCAATGGACAGGGAAAAATCACCAAGAAATAGTGGATTTTACAGATGGCACTAATATTCACAAACCAGTAGATAGCCGTTCATTTTCCATTCCAACTTTAGAAGGTGAAATGCTGGCGAATGTTGGTGATTATATTATCAAAGGTGTGAAAGGTGAGTTTTATCCGTGCAAACCTGATATTTTTGAATTAACTTACGATAAAATTAATAATTAAAATATAAATAATATGTTTGAAAGCAAAAAAATAAAAGCACTTGAGAATCGCAATGTTGAATTAGCAAGTTATGTTGCTGAATTAAAAACAGAATTAAGCAAAAGAGATAAAGAGGTAAAATCGCTCCAAGATTTTAACAAAAAGATTGATGATAAAATTGAAGAACTTTGTAAGTCTAAAATTGATGCTTTTTGTTTGAGCTTGGTTGGGTCAGGGCTTTGTGTTTCTTCCGCTTCTTTTAATTCCATAACTAGCTCCTTACAATCATCATATAGTTCTTTAAAAGAAATTTTAGATGCTCAGTCAAAAAAGATTGAAGCCCTAGAAGCTAGAGATGAGGAAACTAAAAAAATTCTTTTCTTGGCAGGAAAAGTGGAACAATTACTTAATCAACTTACAAAAGGGAAATAATATGTCAAAATCAAAACTAACAATATTTAAAAACAATAATGCAGGTCAGCCAATTAAGAAAAAAGATGGCTCTATTGTTGAATATGATGGAAAGCCAATGTTGCAACCAAGTCTTAATGGTAAAATTAATTTACCAGAAGGACTGCCAGCAGGTGATTATGAAGTAGCAATTTATCAATATACTTCTGATAAAAATCCTGATAGACCGCCATTAAAATATTATGCAGGAACTATTAAAGCGGCTTGGAAGAAAGATGATAGTTTTAAGAAAGCGGCAAAGATAGTTGATAAGATGAATGCTAAAAAACCAGTGGAAGAGGATTTTGACGATGACCTTGTGCCTTTTTGAGGATTAACCTTGACATCAAGATATTAGGATAATAGACTAAGGTTTTTAATAACTCTATTATCTTAATAACTATGCTTTCAATGGACGAAAAAATTGCTTTATGCAAAAAAGAATATGAAGAACTACCAAATATAAAATTGGTGGCAAACAAAACAGGTATCAAATGGCAAACAGTTTATTGGTATCTAAAAAAAGATGGCGTTGAAGTAAGGGGCGACAAAGCTCTTTATGGAAGCACTAAAGACAGATTTGCTCACAAAGGAGAAGAATATATCCAAAAAATATTACCATCAGCAATTAATCAGAATCTTTATTCCTTTCAACCAAAAATAGATTTCCTTATTGGAGATAAAAGTTTAGAGATAAAATCTTCTAAATTAGAAGCTACCAAAGTTAATAGATGGGCTTTTTCTTTAAAAAAACAGAAAAAATTAGCAGATTATTTTATTTTATTAGCTTTTGATTCGGAAGGCAATGATGTTATTCATCACTTTATGATTCCTAATGAATTGTTGACGGAGAATTTACAAACCATAAGTATTTCTAAAAATGTCACTAAAAGCAAATGGAGTGATTTTTTAATCCCAAAAGAAGAACTAATAGAATTCTTTGAGGAAACATTTAAATTCTAGCCAAGCCCCTATTTATAAGGCTCTACGCACTTTACTAACAATTAACTCATAATTTTATGACACATTTTCAAGCCTACTTACTTACCAGATTAGATTCTTTTCAACATTTATTACAAGGACTTGCAGGAGTTGCAATAATTCTGATTGTTGTAAATGGCATTGCCCAAATTGTATCTTTTGTGGTGGCAGATGATACTAATGACAAAAGTATATTTTACAAAGTCGCTTCTTATTGGAAGATAACAGTTCCGTTGTTTATTGTGATTCTAGTCGTTAAATCATTAATTCCAACAACTAAAGAAGCGGCATTTATTTATGTTGCTCCTGCAATTGTTAATAATCAAGATATTCAAAAAACGATTAAAAAACTGCCTGAATTATCTGGTTTAGGTCTTGAATATTTGGGAGAAATTTTAAAACAAGAAATTAAAGAAACCAAAAGCGAAGTGATTAATGAAGTTAAAAAATCAATTAAATAATTTATGACACAGACAATGAATGAACTTAAATTCAAATTCCCAAAAGAGGATAAAAGATGGATGGATTATGAACTATTAAAAAAACAAATTTTTGATAAAATACATAATGATTGCCCGAAAGATTTTTATTTTGAAGATGAATTAATAGCAGAATATAGAGATATTTGGGGAGGTTATTATAGAATTTTTGCTACTAAAAATAAAATTAAAACAATATTGACAAGACAATATTTAGGTTCAAATTACTTTATTGCAACATTAACAAAATTATTAACTTAAATAAATAAACTATGACAAAAACACTCACAGAACTAATATCAGAATACTACGCTCTAATCGGCGGAGAGCATCATAAGGATAAGGACTGCCACTTCTATATTGAAAAGATTTATAGTTATGGTAGAGAGCCTTATTGGCAATTCTGTCACTATGGATATTGCTGGTCAATTGATAATTTCTTTGAAGATGAGGATAATATTCAAAAATACCAAAGGCATTTTAATCAAGAAAAAGCATTTTATCTTTCAAGTGTAGAATATGGTTTGGATCATTTTCCAAAAAGACAAACAGAACAAGAAGCGGAGCAAGATATGCGAAACTTCCTTGAATGGGCAATAAAAAAAGAAAAGAAAAACCAACTTAAGCAAGGTAATGATGGCTGGGGTTTTTAACAACAAAATATTAAAAGAATATGACTAGATTATATTTTACTTGCCCAATTAAGGCTCTTTTGATGCACATAGAGTTTGGGGTTAAGTTCTCAACAAAGATAAAAATTGAAGCTGATTTAACAAAAGACAATATTTGCACAAACAATACACCAGACATAACAAAAATTTATGTAGCCAAAGAATCAGAGCATATTTTTGACTATAAAAAAGGTGATTTAGTTAATCATAAAGATCAGGGATTTGGAATTGTGGATTTAAGTGGTAAATTTATAGAATTTTATAATTCAACCTCTTACCCAATAGCTTGTGCCAATTCTAGCAAAATCATTATGAGAGACAATAAACAATTTTTTCAAGCAGAGGTAGAATGAAATATATACTAGGGATTGATATAGGTTTATCTGGTGCTCTAGCTCTTTATTCAGAAGATGATCTACAAACCTTCCCAATTCCATTAATAATTGGTAAGAAGGGAAAGAACGGTAAAAAAGCAAAGAATACGGTTGATATGTATGAGCTTGCTAAACTAATTGATTCTTGGGCTAAAGATATAAAATTTGTAATTATTGAGCAAGTCCACGCAATGCCAAGTCAAGGCGTAACCAGTATGTTTAACTTTGGAATGACTTATGGAATTATTCAGGGCATTATTGCGGCTAATTTCTGCCCAATCCATTATCTCCGCCCACAGACTTGGAAGGGTGTTTTGCAAGTGCCAGCAGATAAGAAATTATCAAGAGCAAGGGCAACAGAGCTATTCCCTGCATATTCTAACCAATGGTGCAAAGCCAAATGGGATGGAAGGGCAGAAGCGGCAATGATAGCTTTATATGGCAGTAAATTAACAACTTAATAATTATAACTTATAAACTTTATATAACTATGCAATCAGGAGATGAAATTTATTTTTATAAAAATCAATATTTACACAAAGGAATATATTTAACATCGGTGTGGAAACCAATAAATCAATTTGAAAATGGGGAATTTTATTTAATTTTCCCTATAAGCTACACAACATCTGAAAATGAAACAATAATGTTAGATCCTGGTCAATGTTGTGCTGATCGCAAAATACTTGAGCTAAGATATGAGGAGCTGTTGAAGGAGGAAAATAAAGAGTTTGAATCACTAATACACCATTATCAATCTAAATTGGATAATGGAATAAGGTTAATAAATAACATAAAATAAAATGATAAAATATTACAGAAAAAAAGGAACTGATAAGGCTACTCACAAGGCAGAAATTAGATACGAATCTGGACATATAGCACAAGATGGATTAGGACAGCATATTGGCTTTATTAGTTTAGGAACCAATATCATTTGTGATATTTTTCGTGGTGAAGCCGCTTTTAACCAATTCCTAAAAGAAAATGATTTTGAAGAAGTTATGGAGTGGCACAAACCAGAGGTAGGGAAGAGGTATATTCAGAGAATCACTAAAAATTACCCAGAGGAACATCAGTTAATTTTTTGGATCAAAAAAATAATACTTAACGCTTATTATTTTGATGGCAATCACCAAACTATGGTCTGGCCTTTTGATGACACTCTCTGCTCTCAACTGTTTTGGGAAACTTATGAAGAACTCCCAGAAGATAACATTGAGCCAACTAAGGAAGACTTACAGATTAAGAGTATTTGGAAAGATGTTAGTGAGTTGCCAAAAGAAAGTTGTGCATTAATTGTTGAGATGGAGACGGGATTGTTCGAGATAATTTATGCTGTTAATCGTTATTCCTACGATGGAACTTGGAATGTGTGGCTTTATAGAGGTATTTTTAGGGGGGAATATGTAAATGGAGAGCAACTTATTCAAGCGGAGAGTGTTCCTTCAGGTAGAATTAAAAGGTGGTGTTTGCTAACCGACTATATCAACAACACCGAAGAAAGGTTAAAGATAATTGAAATGCCCGCAATTCGCGGCATTATATCTATATAATACAATCAATAATTGGAGGGGAAATAATGACGACAAGAAATTTCTGTGGTATAAAAGGAAAAATGATTGATATGGAGGATTCAGCAAAAGAAT
>Ga0114970_10002557_pt1 | contig 13568 bp, 13 predicted proteins | sample M_140205_XF_Meta_FD_87030 | JGI IMG/M metagenome (GOLD analysis project Ga0114970, IMG submission 87030) | Freshwater microbial communities from Lake Montjoie, Canada to study carbon cycling - M_140205_XF_MetaG | ecosystem: Environmental > Aquatic > Freshwater > Lake | place: Lake Montjoie... | reverse complement strand
TCCCCTTTTTGGCATAAGATCGAACACGCCTCCTTTGTCCTCTCCGCCCTCCTTTTTTGGTGGATAGTCGTTCAACCTTTCCCCGCCAGACCTCGCTTCCCCCGCTGGATCATTCCCCTCTATCTCCTCGCCGCCGACCTCATCAATACCATCCTCTGCGCCACCCTTGCCTTCTCCGAACACGCGCTTTATTCCGTCTACTCCACCGTCCCTCGTCTCTTCGGCTCCACCCCGCTCTCCGACCAAGTCGCCGCCGGCGTGATCATGTGGGTGCCGGGCTCGCTCGTCTTTCTTATCCCCGCGGTGGTCATCCTCATCTCCTATCTCTCCCCATCCAGTTCCCTCGCTCAATCCACCCGATCCCTCTCCATCCCTCACGTTCCAAAGCCACCCCTTCGCCCTTCTTCACCCTTCGATCTCCTCGCCCTTCCGATCATTGGCCCCATCCTTCGCTCTCTCGCCACCCGCCGGCTCTTCCAAACTCTCACTTTCCTCCTCGCCATCGCGGTGATTCTTCACGGCTTCTTCGGCCCCGCTTACAGCCCGAATAACCTCGCGGGCGTTCTCCCATGGATTTACTGGCGAGGCCTCACGGTCGTCGCCCTCCTCATCGCGGGCAACTTCTTTTGCTACGCCTGCCCCTTCACCCTCCCACGGGCCCTTGCCCGAAAACTCGGCTTTTCCCTCCGCCCTTGGCCTCGCTTTCTCCGCTCCAAATGGCTGGCCCTCGCTCTCCTCGGCCTCTTCTTCTTCGCCTCCGAAGCCTTCTCCTGGTGGAATCGCCCCACCGCCACCGCCTTCCTCGTCATCGCTTATTTCCTCGGTGCTTTCCTTCTCGATTCCTTTTTCAAAGGAGCCGCTTTCTGTAAGTTCGTCTGCCCCATCGGCCAGTTCAATTTCCTCACCTCTCTCTTCTCACCTTTCGAAGTCAAAGTCCGCCAACCTTCCGCCTGTACCTCTTGCACCTCTCACGATTGTCTCCGCGGCAACTCCACCCAAACGGGTTGCCCCACTGACCTTTTTCTCCCCCGAAAAGTCGGCAATCTCGATTGCACTTTCTGCCTCGATTGCGTCCGCGCCTGTCCACAAGACAACATCGGAATCCTCGCCGTCCTCCCCGCCGCCGCACTGCTCGCCGATCCTCCTCGGTCCACTTTCGGACGCCTCTCCCAACGCCTCGACCTCGCCGCTCTCGCCCTCCTTTTCCTCTTCGCCGCCATCCTCAGCGCCGCCATCATGACCCGCCCCGCCGTCGTTCTCCTCGGCCAACTCGCCACCTCCCCCCTCCACCCTTCACCCCTCGCCCTTCTCGGTCTCACTTTTTTCTCCGCGCTCGTCCTCATCCCCATCCTCGCCCTCGGCTCCGCGATGCTCCTCGGTCGTTCCCTTAGCCACCTCGCCACTCCGCTCCGCCCGCTCTTCTGTCGCTTCGCCCTCGCTCTCCTTCCCATCGGTGCTTCCGTCTGGACCGCTCATTTTCTCTTTCACTTTCTCTCTGGCATCACCACTCCTCCACCCATTTTTACCAAAGTCGGCGCCTCGCTCGGCTTCTCTACTCTCCCCGCTCACTCTTCCATCCACCCAGATTCCCTCCTCATCCTCCAGACCCTCCTCCTCGATGCTGGCCTGCTACTCAGCCTCTATCTCGGTTGGAAAATTGCCCACCAACTCACCCCGACAACCTCCACCGCCGTACGCCTGCTCGCCCCATGGGCTTCACTAGCGACATCCCTTTACGCCACAGCGTTTTGGATTTTTCTTCAACCCATGGCGATGCGCGGAATTAGCGATTTATTCCTGTGAAAACTCCCCGCTTTTTCTCTTGGCTTCTTTGCTTGATCTGCGGTTTTTTTCCCCCGCCTTTTTGCCTCACCACCGTTCGCGCCGATGGCGGGGTCCTTCGTGCGCACTCCACCCACGGGCCTCTCACTTTCACCCTTTTTTCTCCAGCTGATCTCTCCAAAGATCTCCCCACCGATCTCACCCTGCTCGTCCAAGAGTCAGCATCCCAGTCCGTAGTGCTCGACGCCACGGTCTCCTTCCGCTTCCTCCCGCCACCCGGCACCATCCTTAGCCCCACCGATCGCCTCTGCGGTCCCGCCTTCAAGTCCACGGGTGCCTCCCCACCCCCGCTCCCCATTTCCGCATCCATCCCCGCCACCCACGCCGATGCCACCAATCGACTCCTCTACGGTTCGACCGTCCTCTTTCGCGCATCCGGTCTCTGGCAGATCGAAATCACCGTCGCTCGCGGTGAGGAAACATTTCAGACCACCGCGCTCCTTCCCATCACCCCGCCGCCTCACCGCCTCGCCTTCCTCTGGCCTTATCTCCTCATCCCGCCCCTCGGGATCGCCCTTTTCCTCTTCGCCTTTTTTTCCCGCAGGAGAGGGGATCAACCTCCCTCTTCACCCTAAAATCACTTCGCCCCTTGCTCCGGAGGCACGACCTTCCCCCCATCTTTACCAGTCCCACTTTCCCTCGCCAAATCAACGGTCATCCCACCGATCGCTCGGGAAATAGTTTGAGAATTCCCTGCTCGCTCGCCCGACACCGACCACGCTCGGTGATCAATCCCGTGACCAGTCGAGCAGGGGTGACATCAAATCCATAATTGGCCGCCCGACATCCCTCAGGGGCTACCAAGACCTCCACTGATCGGCCCTTGCCCTCACCCTCCGCGTCGATCCATCCCTCCACATATTTCACCTCCTCTGACCCGCGCTCCTCAATAGGAATTTCCCGAAGCCCGTCGCGCATTTCCCAATCAAACGAGGACGACGGCAGCCCCACATAAAATGGCACCCGGTTATCTCGGGCCGCCAACGCTTTCAGATAGGTCCCAATCTTGTTCGCGACATCACCCGTGCGCGTCGTCCGATCCGTTCCCACCAAGACCAAATCCACCATCCCATGCTGCATCAAATGCCCGCCCGTGTTGTCAGCGATCAAAGTGTGATCGACCCCATGCTTGCCCAACTCCCACGCGGTCAACTTCGCCCCTTGGCTCCGGGGTCGTGTCTCGTCCACCCAAACATGCACCGCCACCCCAGCATCGTGGGCCGCATAAATCGGAGCTGTCGCCGTCCCATAGTCCACAAAAGCCAACCATCCCGCGTTGCAGTGCGTCAAAATATTCACCACCTTTCCACCCTTCCGCCGACTGATCGCCCGAATCAATTTCAACCCGTGCTTGCCGATCAATCGACAAGCCGCCGCATCTTCATCGGCAATCTCCGCGGCGGTTTGAAACGCCCGAGCGACCTTTTCTGGAACCCTGCTTTCCTTTTCCATGGCAACGAGTTGGCGATTCACTGCCCAAGCCAAGTTGACCGCCGTCGGGCGTGTCGACTTCAGCAGATCGCCCGCTTCGATGATTCGTTGCCGGAAATTCCGGCTTCCCGAAAACTCCTTGGCCGCCAGCGCCATCCCGTATCCCGCCGCCGCTCCAATTAACCCCGCCCCTCGGACATGCATCTCCAAAATCGCCGTCGCCATCTCCGCAACATGGGAAATTTTTTCAATGAGAAACTCATGGGGAAGCGCTCGTTGATCGATAATCTCCACCACCCCCTCATTCCCAGGTTGACGCCAAATCGTGCGGAAATGTCGGCCGTTTACATTCATAAATTACTGCAAAACGACGAAGCCTGATGAGGAAAATCTTCCACCCTACGGATACAGCCGCGCGCCGAGATTCTTCCGCCGACTCTCCCGATCTACTCCTTGAGGAGTTTTTCGATGGCCGCGTCTAAAGCTGGTCCTCGGAGCCCAGTCAGTCGAAGGTTTCCTTTCTTATCGACTAGCCAAGTCGTCGGGATGGAATCGATCCCAAATCCACTGCTGATCTTGTTTTTCCAGCCACCGCCGTCAAAATGTTCGTCCCATTCCATGCCTAGTTTCTTGGTGGTTTCGAGCATTTTTGCTTTCTCTTGATCAAGGCAAACTCCCAGAATCTCTAGGCCTTTGGGACGAAATTTCTTGGAGGTCTCCACCAGATTGGGCAACTCCGCGAGGCTTGGCGGAGACCAAGTCGCCCAGAAGTGGATTAAGACGACCTTCCCCCGCAAGGAGGTCAGATCAATCTCTTTCCCGTTGCTCGCAATGAAGTTTAATTCCAGAGGCTTTGACTTCAGCTCCACCATCTTGGCGCGCTTGAGAATCAACGCTTTGGCCGCCGTCGCCATTCTTTCGTCGTCTCCGGTGGAGTATTTTTTCAAAAGTTCGTCCGCTTGGGATGTCGGATCCTCAGAGAGCACCCGAAAGTCCATCTCCTTCATCTGTGTCGATAGTGGATGCGCCGCATACTTCGCCGCAAAGTCCGCCGCGGCCGCGTGAAAATCATTATAACTGCCGGGACGAGCCTGAAGCTCGGATGCATAGGTCAGGGCCCGCAAGAACGCGGCCTCCGCCTTGATCGGCAAGGGGACGTCCTTGGCGTTGATTAGTTCGTCAAACTTCGCCCGCTCGGCATCGGGCGTTTCGGCCTTTCCCGTGAGCCGCCGCTCTTGGAGACCCGCTCGGAGGGTGATCAATCTCGCCGAAGCGTTGCGTGGGTCATTGGGGAAGTCCTTCACAAATGCTTTGCCGAGCGTCTGCTGGTTGACCAACCACGCTTGGGCCTCTTCCCGAGTCGCAAACTTGACGGCGGGTTGCTTCTGGCTGGCATCGACTTTTGCATAGGCCACATCGGCACTCTGCACCTCAGCTGCTTGGCCGGCGGGTGCTGGTGAGGCCGCTCCGCCCGTTGCGGGGGGATCGACTGCCAAAGTCACTGCCGACGGAGTAAAAACTAAAGCAACGAGGAGAGGGTAAAAAAGGTGTTTTTTCATCGAAAATCAGGTGGTTTTTGCAAGGGAATGGATTCGGAGAGCAATCTCAGTGCCATTAATCCTCCAGTTTGCATCCCCTTCGTCCAGCACTTTATCCAACAATCTTCCGCAAATGATGGAGGTTCAATTGACATTCGTGTTCCCCGCATTTAAGTGATCGTTTCAATTTTCCGAGTCCGTGCGGGTCCAATTCCTTTATGCTCGACCACCAAGTTCTTGTTTTAAATCGGCTTTGGCAGGCGATTAATGTCTGCTCCGTCCGACGCGCTTTTACGCTCATTTGCCAAGGACACGCCCAAGTGGTGTACGCCGACGCGGAAAAAAACTTTCGCACCCATGACTTTGCGAGTTGGCGCGATTTTTCCTCCCGGGAGCCCGAGCCCGAGATGGTGAAGACGATCGCTTTCAAAATCCGCGTTCCGCGAGTCATCGTCCTCGTCTTTTTTGATCGGTTGCCGAAAAAAGAGGTGAAGTTTACTCGCGCGAATATCTTCGAGCGGGACAAAAATACTTGCCAATATTGTGGGCGGATTTTTGAAAAGCGGGACCTGAATCTCGATCATGTGATTCCCCGCGATAAGGGTGGACTAACGACTTGGGAGAATATTGTTTGTTCCTGCATTCCTTGTAACACCAGAAAAGGCAACCGCTTAGCTTATCAGGTCCAGATGCAATTGATTCGCAAACCCGGACGACCGAAGTGGCACCCCTTCGCGAATATTACCTTCACTGGTATCCTCCACGAGAGCTGGCGGCACTTTGTGGATCTCGCCTATTGGAATGTTGAACTCGGTGATTAGGAGGTCTGCTCGGGAAGTGAGGCGCAGTCGATCATTGGCCTGATCTCAACGCTCCTGGCTAGTTGGGATTTGGGGGCGGGGTCTTCTTGGTTCCGTGCTCTTTAAAGAATTGTTGCACTTCTTTCCCTTGACGCTCAAAGCGTTTTCCTAAGCGATGAAAAAAGTCGGGGACATCTCGAAAGGGTTCGCCTACTTGGGAATGTTCGGTGTCCGCACCAGAGACCGGAGGCGCCGTTCGTCGCTTGTTTCCTGCGACCACTCCCGGTGGAGGAACCGATGCTCGGGGTTTTAAGTCTTGCTCTACAATCGCCGCCGTATCCGCAGAAATTTCCAAGGAGCCCGCGGGCCCCGTTTTGATCTCCGTTAGCTGGAGATGCCAGACGGGAGCTCCACCGTTGGTGCCACTAGTCAAAAGGTAATCGACTCGGTCAAAAGGGGTTGCCACTTTGGTAGCGGCTTGGTTGGCCACCGTGAAAGCTCCATCAGAGTCCAAGTTGAGTTGGCTAAAGTTCATCTTCCCCGTAGAGGTCCGCGGGGCGGTCGGCGTCCGTTCACTAATGATCTTCCCATATTGGACCTCCACTTCGCGGATGCCCCCCCGCGCTTTGGGTTCGTCTAAAGTAATTTTCCAAACAGCTGGCTGGGGCGCCCCGTTCCGCCCCTGCAGGGAGATCACCCGACTGAGGACCTCTTTCCCTTGGGCTTTTCCAATCACTCGAAGGGCAGTGTAAGCCGTTTCTTCGACCCCGAAAGCCGATGTCCCAACAAAAACCAAAGTCCAACTAGCCAATTGATGCAGTTTCATGAGAAACATTCTGGGAATTTTTCTGAGGATTTTCCAGATCGAAAGCTCCTTCACCCATGAAAAAAATCGATGACCCCTGATTTGAGCTTTTCACCAACGCCTCCCTGGGATTTCCTTGATGATTCTATGTCAGAGGAAATTCACGACCTTCAGCGCCAGTTAAAGGTTTATCAAGGCCTCGTCGAGGTCAGTGCCCTGATCAACGGCATCACCGCTTCAGAAGAGCTCCTCCCCGCCATCCTCGATGTCGCGCAACGGGTGATGGAAGTGGAAGCCGCCTCGCTCTTTCTCACCAATCCCCAAGGCGATCTCGAACTGGCGGCGTCGAGTGCCGTCGAAGGTAAGGTTCCTACTGGCGTGAAAATCGTCGTGCCTCGTGGTCGGGGAATTTCTGGTTGGGTGCTCGAGCAGTCGCAGCCTCTCCTTGTTCCCGATGCCTATGCGGACCCCCGGTTTTTCTCTGATGTCGATCGCCAGACAGGATTCCTCACCCGATCGATTCTTTGCGTTCCTCTTCTGCGAAAAGAGCGGGTCATTGGGGTTTTGCAAATCCTTAACCCATTGAGCCGCAAATCATTTGATGCTCATGATCTCCCGCCATTTGTCGCTTATGCCAACCTTGCGGCGACGGCGATTGATAAACTCCGCACCATTGAGCGCCAACGCGAACAGCAACGCGCCGCTCAGGATCTCGCCTTCGCCCGAGAAATCCAGACGAGTTTTCTGCCCCAGTCTCTTCCCGAGATTGGCCCTGTGCAATGCGCGGCCCTTTATCGGCCGGCGATGAATGTGGGGGGTGACTTTTATGACCTCATCGAGATCGGTCCTGATGAAGTCTTTTTTGTGGTCGGCGATGTCTCTGGCAAGGGGACGCCGGCCGCTTTGCTGATGGCCCAAGCTCTGAGTATCCTGCGGCTGACCTTGCGTCCCGGCGTTTCTTTGGTCGAGGCGATGGAACGCTGGAACGCCATGATGTGTGGACACACCATTCGGGGAATGTTTATCACCGCCCTTCTGGGGCGGTTGGTTCCATCTACTGGAGGGGTGGAGCTTTGTAGTGCGGGGCATTGTCATCCCTTCCTGACGGGGACCAGCGGTGGAGCCACGGAGATCAAGATTGCGGGGTCGCCACCCCTCGGGCTCCTTCCGAAACTCTCCGCCAGTCTGCATCGGCTGACTTTAAATGCGGATCAGTGGCTGATTCTCTACACCGACGGGTTAGTCGAATCGTTTAACGCCGCCCGAGAGCCTTGGGATTCTCAGGGGGTGGAACAGATTCTTTCCCAACGGTTTCCTGATCCGTCAGCGGTTCTCGATGCCCTTGATCAGGGTGAAAAATTCCACCGCAAAGAGGCTGATCCCCACGATGATTTAACGATTCTCATCCTTGGACTCCGATGATTCGCTCCCTTGAATTTGCCAGCCACCCCAGTAACCTTGCTTTGGTTCGAGACTTCGTCCGAGCGTTTCTTCAGCCTTGGAGTTTTTCGGAGTCGGATGAAAGTCTGATGGTTCTGGGCCTCGATGAAGCCTGCACGAATGTGATCCGTTACGCTTATGATCAGGCTCCCGATGGATTGATGGGGCTGACGTGCGAGGGCACCGACGAAGGCGTGCGCTTTCGCCTTCGCGATTACGGCAAGCAAGCGGATCCCGCGCTTCTTCGGGGCCGAGCTCTCGACGAAATTCGCCCCGGTGGGCTCGGCTTGCACCTCATTCGGAGTGCCTTTGATCGGGTCGACTATTGTCTATGCGAACAAGGGACGGAGTTGATTTTGGAAAAGCAAAGACCTCGGAGCGGCGATCTCCCGTTGGGCGGAGATTCCTTGGGGAGCGGGGTCTAAACCTTCGAGGCAAACTCTCGAAGATACCAAGCGTAGGTCTGCTCGATTCCCTCGCGCAGAGGAATGCGCGCAGTCCACCCCAATGATTTTAATCTGCTGACATCAAGAAGTTTACGGGGTGTTCCATCGGGTTGGCTGGGGTCAAAAGTCATCCCACCTTCATACCCCACGACCTCGCAAATGAGTTCGGCGAGCTCCCGAATGGTGACGTCCGTCCCCGAACCGATATTGACGATTTCTGGGGAGTCATAGTTCTCTAAAAGAAATCGACAGGCGTTTGCCAAGTCGTCGACATGCAGAAACTCCCGCCGTGGCGTGCCTGTGCCCCAGATGGGAACGGTGGCGTCGCCTTGCACTTTGGCCTGATGAATCTTTCGGAGTAAGGCGGGCAAAACATGGGACTGATGGAGGTCAAAGTTGTCACCTGGACCATAGAGATTCGTCGGCATGGCGGAGCAAAAATTCCGCTGATATTGTCGGGCATAGGCTTGGCAGAGTTTGATTCCTGCGATTTTGGCGATGGCGTAGGGCTCGTTGGTCTGCTCGAGGGCGCTCGTGAGGAGGGAATCCTCGGAGATCGGTTGGGGGGCAAACTTTGGATAAATGCAGGAGCTCCCGAGGAAGAGGAGTTTGGCGGTACCGAAGTCGGCGGCGGCCGCGATGAGATTGTTTTGGATCTGCAAGTTTTGGAGCAAAAACTCCACGGGGAAATCGGAGTTTGCTTTGATCCCGCCGACCTTGGCGGCGGCGATGATTACGGCTTGCGGACGAGCTTGTTCAAAGAAACTCCGCACCGCGAGGGGATCGATCAGATCGACTTCCGCGCGGGTCTTGAGGAGGAGATTCGTATAGCCTGCGGATTGGAGTTCTCGAACGATCGCCCCGCCAACCAGACCGCGGTGACCGGCGACAAAAATGGAGTCGGTATTTTTCACGGGGGTGAAGTTAGCAGTCGAAAAGCGTTCGTGAAGCCCAAACCGCGTCCAGCTGACGACCTGATGAAATTACTTTGACAGTCGCCGAAAATTTTCGCAAGTCGCTGGTGATCGTTCCACCTTGATTCCCCAAATTTCCGATGAAATCCCTGTGCTTTTTCTCCGTCTTCCTCGTTTTTTTTACCGCGAGTCTTCTCGGGGATTGTCGGTTCTGTGGGTCGTCATCTTTTGGTTCGGGATGTAGTTACAGTCCGACAAAAGTGCACGAACACCTCTGCGACTCCGCTCGTTGTGACTTCTGTGGCTCAAGGAGTTACGGATCTGGTTGTAGCTACAGTCCGAGCGGTCGGCATCGCCATGGTCACGGGGAAAAGTGTGTTTGGTGTGGCTCGGTTTCTTACGGATCGGGGTGCAGTTACAGCCCGATAAAAATCCACGAAAGGTAGGCTTCCCGAAGGCAGAAGTCGCTTTGGGGCGATGGTTAGATCGGTCGGAGGATCGACCCGAGCCTCGTGAAATGGGCTTCTTGAAATCCTGCGGCTTTCTTTAAAAAGGCGTCACGTTCGAGGAGGTTATCGATCTTGGCAGCTTCCCGGCGATCCGTTGCTGTGATCAAACCGCGCAACCGCACCCACCAAGTGCCGATGGGCACGGGGTAGTCGCTGCCGTGGAGGAAGCGGTCGTCGTGGCCGGCTTTGGTAATTTTCGCTAAAGTGCTGCTCCGCATCGGGCTGTTGAGGGCACTGGTATCCGCGTAAAGGTGAGGAAACTCGCCAAACATTTTCAGGAGATCTTCGAAGTAATCTTTGTCGAAGAAGTTACTATTTCCTGCAGAATGAGCCGCGATCACCTTGACTCCGATTTGGAGTGGTCGTTCGAGGATTCGGGGATTTTGATAGGCAACATTGGCCACAGGGACGGTCATTTCTCCGCCGGTATGGGCGAGAAAAGGGAGTCCTGCCTCGGCCATTTTTCCCCAAAATTTGTCGTAGCGGGGGAGGGCACAATTCACATTTTGACAGTTCGGGAGTAGCTTCAGCGCCCGGGCACCGAGGGCGAGGCAACGATCTAATTCGTCGAGGGCATCGGGACGCGCGGGATGGATGGAAACGGCGGGAAGCAACTCGGGATGAGACTTGCAGGCTTGGAAAAGCGCGTCGTTCGGAACATAAAAGGAGCCGAAGTCGCGCTTGGTTCCGTCGTCGTTGTAGACCTCATCTTGGGCGAGAAGCAGGAGATGATCGAGGGAGGAAGAGCGGACACAGGCGAGGAGTTTTTCGAGGTAAAGTTCGTCGAAGTCAGGGTGAGAGGCGCTCACGGGGACGCCGATGACGCGGCGCATCACTTCGCCGAGGCCGCGGTGCCAGAGGGTGGTGAGGCGAACCCAGCAACCGTTGCCTTTCAAACCGTTGCCGACGAGGTGGACATGACAATCGTAGCGTGGTGGGTTCATGGGCGGAGACTATGGGAATCCGCTTCGGAAGAAAGGGAATTCGCTTTTGCGGAGACGTTTAGCGAGATGGTGGTGGGGGTGGAGAGCAAACTTCCACTTGCCTAGCCGGTGAATGCGGATTATTGGCTGTTTCTTCCATTGAATCAGACGCGTTCACCACACGGTTTAAAGTCTTTGATTGTTCTGCTCAGCTTGTTGGCTTGGGTGGTCTTGAGCAATCACTGCGCCTTGGCAGGTCTGCTCGGAGCGGGGGGAGGGGAGTCATTGACGGGGAACCCAGCGGTGGCAGGGTGTTGTCATCGTAAAGACGTGCCCCGACCGCAGAGTCCCGCGGGTGGCGAGCACCGGGGGATGGGGTGTTGCCGGTCGCTCCATGTCACTTTGCCTGAAGATTTAGCGCGGATCTCCTCCGCTCCGTTGGTGGAAATTTCTCCACTGGGCGAGGGCACTCCCGTGCTGACGGTTGATCGTCCGCTATCCAGCTTTGGGGGTGGAGAAGTTTTCTCCTTTCTTACGGGCTCACCGACCTGGGCTCGGTCTTTCTGCGAGCGGGTTTTGCAATCGAGTCTTCCCGCGAACGCTCCACCCCAACGGCTTGAGCATCCCGGCTTTTCGTCGGGAAGCCTCGCCAGTCCTGCGTTCGTGCGAACGGAGGCTCGGTGAGTATCCAGCCCAATCGCACCTCGGGAATGCCTTTTTGATCGGTGATGGTGCTCCCGTAAATTCCTCTGCTTCGACCGATCAATTTCAATCAACTCAATTACAACCATCGATTATTTATGAAAATCAAATTCACGCTTCCTGCCTTCACCGCTCTCCTTTTGGCGAGTTCATGCGGTTTCGCTCAAGCTCCGGCTGAGGGTGTTCCCAAAGATTATCCGCTGAAAAAGTGCGTGATCTCCGGGGAGACGCTCGGCGAGCACGGCAAACCGGTTAAGGTCACCTCCGCGGGAACGGATGTTTATCTCTGCTGCAAATCTTGTGTAAAAGATTTCAACAAAGATGCGGAGAAATTCGTCAAAATGGTCAAGGCCGGCGCTCCCCAAAAATAGGGGCATCGTTTAGTGCTTCCGCCGCCCGAGACCTTGGTCTCGGGCGGTTTTTTTATGGGTTCTCATGGGCATTTATCCTATGGAAAATAGCGAATATTACGATGTATTGGTTCGATGAAAAGTATGCATAAATATTTTGACATGGATTTAAATGCTTATTATCTAGTGGATATCTTTAAGGCGATATCTTCGCCTCCTCACCCTCCAATCACCACCCTGCTTCACCCATCTGCCCTATGAAAACTCCTCAACGCGTCCTGATCGGTTCGATCTTTATTTTACTCACTGCGGGCCTAAACGCACAAAACGTGGTTGATCTTTATACTGGTCCCGGGAATGGGAGCATGAATGTGGGAGGAAATTGGAGTCTTGGAGTGGTTCCAGTGGTCACCAATGACGCAATTTTCAGCACTCTTCCCGATATTCGGACTCTTAGTTTGGGAACGCTGACGGTGGGGTCTTTGAATGTGACGGCGAATTCTGGCACCTACTCGGTTCGCAACGAGACGGTGACCTCGGTGAACAGCACTTTGATCCTCGGTGGGGTGGGGAACCTCGGGAACTCGGTGAGTGGGGTAGCGGCGGATATTTTTTATGCGGCCAGTGGGAGTATCCTGAACATTCGGGGCGATAACCCATCGGGCGCTGGGGTGTTGGGTTTAGTGCTCGGTCAGAGTGGCAATCTCAACCTTGCGGGGACGGCGAGTTCGACGATTTCAGCGGTGATCTCCGATGGGGGGAGCGGGTTTGGGTTGACGAAGACGGGGACGGGCGGGCTGATTCTTCAAGGAACGAGTACCTTCACTGGGGCGATCGGGGTCAGCCTTGGCACTCTCACCCTGGGGACTGGGGTGGCTGGACAAAATGGGGTGGTGGCGAGTTTGAGCATCGTGGATAACGCCGCTTTGGTCTTCAATAACGCGGACGCTCAGGCTTATGCGGGGGTGATGAGTGGGTTGGGGACGCTGACGAAGATTGGGGCGGGGACGCTGACTTTGGCGAATGCCAACACCTTAACGGGCACGACGACGATTACGGCGGGCACGCTCCAACTGGGGACGGGGGTGACGGGGCAAAATGGGTCGTTGGCGAGTGCGAACATCAACAACAACAGCACTTTAAACTGGAATAATTTCGACGCTTTGGTGGTGGGATCGACGCTTATCGGGACGGGGGTGATGACGAAGACGAGCACGGGGACGCTGAGCCTGCTTGGTTCGAATACTTACTCGGGCTCGACAACGATCAGTTCGGGCGTGGTGAACATTCAGAATGGTCTGGCGCTGGGTGGGGCTGGTGGGGCGACGATCGTGAGTGGGGGTGGAGCTTTGGAGATGCAGGGGAATATTCTGACATTGATTGAGGCGTTGACCTTGAATGGGTCGGGGGTGAGCAGCGGTGGCGGGTTGCGAAATCTTTCTGGGGTAAACATTTACAATGGCGGGGTGACTTTGGGGAGTGCTGCGCGGATCAATGCGGATGGGGGGCGGTTGATTTTAAATAATAGCGTCAACACTGCGGGATTTGCCCTAACCTTGGGTGGAGCGGGGAATCTTTCGGCAGCCTCGGCGATCAGTGGGGTTGGGGGATTGACCAAGGATGGCGCCGGGACATTGGGAGTTTTTGGAGCGAACACTTTCACGGGCAATTCGACGCTCAGCGGTGGGGTAACTTTGCTCGGTTCAGCTGAGGTGGTGAATACGACGGGGCCGTTGGGCAAGCAATTGGCGGCGGCGGCGGGGACGATTTTATTTAGTGGCGGAACCCTCCAATATTCACCGCAAAACGACGCCGATTACTCGGGCCGTTTCAGCACAGCCGGCGGGCAGGCGATCCAAATCGACACC
>Ga0114970_10002555_pt1 | contig 13573 bp, 10 predicted proteins | sample M_140205_XF_Meta_FD_87030 | JGI IMG/M metagenome (GOLD analysis project Ga0114970, IMG submission 87030) | Freshwater microbial communities from Lake Montjoie, Canada to study carbon cycling - M_140205_XF_MetaG | ecosystem: Environmental > Aquatic > Freshwater > Lake | place: Lake Montjoie... | reverse complement strand
GTCGGCTCATCACATCCTGGGGCTGAAGCAGGTCCCAAGGGTTTGGCTGTTCGCCAATTAAAGTGGTACGCGAGCTGGGTTCAGAACGTCGTGAGACAGTTCGGTCCCTATCTGCTGTGGGCGCAAGAAACTTGAGAGGCTCTGACCTTAGTACGAGAGGACCGGGTTGGACGTACCTCTAGTGCACCAGTTGTCACGCCAGTGGCACCGCTGGGTAGCTAAGTACGGATGAGATAACCGCTGAAAGCATCTAAGTGGGAAGCTCACCTCAAGATTAGGTTTCTCTGGCGCAAGCCCTAAAGATCCGTTCTAGACTAGGACGTTGATAGGCTGGAGGTGGAAGCGCGGTAACGCGTGTAGCTGACCAGTACTAACCGATCGTGAGGCTTATTTTTTAACGCCTGACAACTCTTCACTTGGGAGATTCGTCAGGCAGCAGAGTTGACTGGATAAGTTCCAGTGAGAATCAAACGGCTCGGTTGCGTGATATTATTTATTGCTTGTATTCGTTGTTGAAAGTGAAACCTAACAGGTGTAAACCTGTGGTGATTTGGCTGTGTTTATAGCGGCGAGGAAACACCCGTTCCCATCTCGAACACGGAAGTTAAGCTCGCCAGCGGTGATGGTACTGCACTTTTAAGTGTGGGAGAGTAGCACGACGCAGCCTTAATATTGAAAGCCCCGGTGGAAACACCGGGGCTTTTTTTTGTCCTGTTAAAAGAGTCAAAAGGAACTTTGGCGCATGACTTCAACTTTCGTGGCTTTATTTTGTGTTGCGGCCTCCTGGTTGGGTGTTGCGGCGCAAAGTTTTGCAATGTTTCTGTTGTTGCTTTGGCTCTTCACTTTTTTTCGTTCTGAAAATTCAGGCGTTTTGCTTGAATCTTATCGTTCCTTGTTTTTATCGCAGATCGCCCTGATTCTTGGTCTGGCTTGGATCGGCTTGGCCCTGTTTTCTTCTGCTTTGAACCCTTGGACTTCAGCGGTATTCCCTGAGTTTATTGCGGGATACCTGTGGTGGGCGCTAGGTCCATTTACGTTGGCTGCGCTGGGGGGATCCCTGAGGGCTTTGGATGCTGTTAGTTCTCGCCAGTTCGTGACAAATTTTAAAAAGCTAGTTTGGATTCTGCTTGTTTTCGGCTGTTTGATTGCCGCGAGCCAGTATTTTTTCGGCTGGAAGCTTCAAGGAATTTATCCAATTCGGTCAGAGTATCGGGCTCGTATTTTATTCTCTCATCCATTGAGTCTGGCTTACATCTTACTCCTTTATGTCCCGCTTTCGGCTGCCCTTCTCATCCGATACCCGAAATCAAGGTTAGTTCTGGCGGTCGCTGGAGCTTTGCTTTTTCTGATTTTTGTTTCATCGAGTAGAACAGTGCAAGCGGTAGTGGCGTTACTCGCTGGAACGTTTATTCTATTTGGCCTCCAGGGCCGCTTCAGGGCCATCGCAATTGGGACCTTTTTGTGTTTTGCGTTGTTGCTTGCAACAACTTCGAATCCCATTCGAGGGCGATTTATTTCAACTATTGAGCAGCGCGAGGACCGCCAGCAAGCTCTTTATGCTGATGATCGCATCGCTTTTTGGGCTATTCACTGGGATATGTTCAAAGAAAAGCCGCTGTTTGGGCATGGACTTTCCTACCATCAAGACTATTTGGATCACTATTATAATGCCCATGGCTTGACCGGACTCATCAAAAAATATCCGGCTCATAACATGTTTCTTCAGGTCATGGTCAATACGGGTGTCGCAGGACTTTTGCTCTGGTTTGCAAGAATGGCAGTCGACGTGGCAGCTTGTGTAGCTTTGATTCGCGGCAGTGATGGGGCTAAGAAAAATTTATCTCAGTTGCCTGGAAGCTCTCGTGTTAGGTCGAAGAATTGGGTTGGATGGGTAGGCTTAGCCACAATTGCAGGAATGATGCTCGCAGGTATAACTCAGAATGCCTTTCAGGATAGTGCGGTACGCTTTCACTGGACCATTCTTGAAGGTCTGCTGCTTTGGTTGAGCGGCCGACGAGCGACTGCAAACGAACAAACCTGAGAATCGAAGCTAGTGTAAGACGATCTGGCGCTTAACCCGGTAAGACTTATCGGGCAACCAACCCAAAATCATTCGTCGAGTTTGAGGATTGCCATGAAGGCCTCCTGCGGGATCTCCACGTTTCCGAGTTGTTTCATTCTCTTTTTGCCTTCTTTTTGCTTTTCCAGAAGCTTTCTTTTTCTAGAAATATCGCCGCCATAGCACTTTGCAGTCACGTCTTTACGCATCGCTGAAAGTGTTTCCCGAGCGACAACTTTACTCCCAATGGCAGCCTGAAGGGCGATTTGAAACATCTGGCGCGGCACAAGTTCCTTTAGTTTTTTGCAAAGCATTCGCCCCCGGTTTGGAGCAGTGCTCCGGTGGACGATGCAAGACAAGGCATCGATTGCATCGGTATTTACCAGGACGTCTAGTTTGACCAGGTCACCTTCACGATAGTCGATAAGTTCATAGTCCATGGAAGCGTATCCACGGGAGATACTCTTAAGTTTGTCATGAAAGTCGAAAATCATTTCGTTCATTGGGATTTCATAAATGATTTTTACGCGTTTGCTGGTCGTATACTCCAAAGCGACCTGGGTGCCACGTCGTTCCGTGAGCAGTTTTAGCAGACCCCCGATGTATTCTTCTGGGGTGTGTATCGTCATCAGTACGTAAGGCTCTTCGATCTTTTCAATTCGGGTAACATCCGGCATATGGGCTGGATTCTCGATTTCAATCATCCCTGCGCCGCCAGTTTGGAACACATGGTATACGACGGTCGGAGCAGTGAAGATCAGGTCCAGATTATATTCACGCTCCAAGCGTTCCTGAACAATATCCATATGAAGCAGGCCCAGAAAACCGCAGCGGAAACCGAAGCCGAGGGCATTGGAGCTTTCGGGTTCGTAAGTAAGAGAGGAATCGTTGAGATTAAGTTTCTCCAGTGAATCCTTTAGATTTTGGAAATCAGAAGAATCGACCGGAAAGATTCCCCCGAAAACCATTTGTTTTGCGTCTTGAAATCCGTCGACGGGACTACTTGCAGGATTGTCTGGGTTGGTGATGGTATCGCCGACGCGGGTGTCAGCCACCGCCTTGATGGATCCAGAAACGAAACCCACTTCCCCCGCAGAAAGTTCTACGGCATCGACTGGCTTTGGTGTCAGTTTTCCAAGTTTTAGTACCTCGAAAACCTTTCCAGACGACATCATCTGCATCTTTTGGTGCAGCTTAATCGAACCAGCCATGACACGAAGCAGTGAGACAGCGCCGAGGTAAGGATCAAACCAGCTGTCAAAAATCAGGGCCTGAAGAGGGTCTTGACGGCGATCGGGCGGAGGCGGGATTTTTTTTACGATCTCTTCAAGTAGTTCCGAAATACCAACTCCGGTTTTGGCGCTCACCAGGATGGCTTCTGTCGCGTCAATCGCAAGTTCTTCTTCAATCTCAACCATCACCCGTTCTGGGTCTGCAGATGGCAAATCAATTTTGTTGATGACGGGGATTAGGGCCAGATTGTGCCGCATGGCGAGCTGAACGTTGGCGACCGTCTGCGCTTCGACCCCTTGGCTGGCATCCACAATGACGAGCGCACCCTCGCAAGCGGCCAAGCTTCGAGAAACTTCATAGCTGAAATCCACATGACCCGGGGTGTCGATGAGATTGAAGAGGTAGCGTTTGCCGTCATTTGCCGTGTAGTGCATCGAGGCTGTCTGCGCCTTGATAGTTATGCCGCGTTCTCGCTCGATATCCATGCTATCGAGAACTTGAGAGCGCATCTCGCGCGAACTCAACGCACCCGTCTCTTCAATCAAACGATCGGCGAGTGTCGACTTGCCGTGGTCAATGTGAGCCACGATACAAAAATTTCTAATGATTACTGGATCTTCCATTATAGATTTTCTTTGACTTTTAGGGTGCTGATGATTGGATTCTGGCCTTGAGTTTTTTGGCGGCCAGAACGGCTGTCCGGGTTATAGAGGGCGCGAAAGCCCCTGTCAAAAGAACTGTGAGGATCACATGCGGCTCAAGGTCGCTTTGAGGCTGTGCTTGGCTTGAATCGACTTCAACATCGACCTGGCCAGGATCTCGGTGTCAAAAACCCCGTAACGAACCCTGTATATGACACGTCCGTCCTTCAGTAAGGGGGTGTAGTAGGCGTCCAGGCCCTTTTGGGCCAAGTTCTTGATCAATGCTTCGGCCTGCTCCCGAGTGCCTAATTTAGCGATTTCAATAGTGAACTTCGCCTCGCTGAGGTGTGATTGGGCGTCCTCTGCCACAACTCCACCGTGCTCCTCAGGCCGGGAATCTCCGATCGTTGCATAGAATAGGGGCGCTGGTTGATCTGTATCAACACCAGTAGCCTTACCGCCTTGCAACCAGCCTGCGGGTAATTTTTTGAAGGCGAGTGCCCCGAACAACCCTGCTCCAATTCCCACCATCAGGATGGCAGAGGCAGATAGAATTATTTTTTTAGATCCAATGGAAGACATTTTGTGCTCCTCATTTGCGTCTGCATAGGCAATTCCGCTATTGTCCCCCCCTGCGCTGGTCTAGGCAAGGCCGGTTTTTGAGGTTTTTTCGGGCCCCGGATCTGAGTCAGGACTGAAGAGCATGACAATTCAAAATCATGAAACCGATGCGATTGAGTTGGTTGGTGTTAGCACACACAATTTGAAATCCATTGATGTTGATTTCCCCCTTGGAAAATTAACGGTAGTCACTGGCGTTTCCGGTTCCGGAAAAAGTTCGTTGGTCTTTGACACGCTCTATAGCGAATCTTACCGGCGCTACGTTGAAAGTCTTTCCAGCTTTGCCCGCCAATATCTGAAGGCTTTGCCAAAACCAAAAGTGGATTCCGTGAGAAATCTGCCTGCAGCAATTGCGGTAAAGCAGTCGAGATCTGGCGCTACATCGCGCAGCACTGTTGGCACGCTCACGGAAATCAACGATTTGCTTCGCGTGTTGTTTGTTCATTTGTCACGTATAACGTGCCGCACTTGTGGTCGTGTGGTTGAGCCTGAGTCGGCTGCTGTTGTGGTTCGTAAGTGCCGCGAAGAAATCGGCGTTGGGCAGACGGTCTTATTGTCAGCGCCGCTGGGGCGCTGGGAGAAGGTCAACGCAAAAGAGCTACGAGCACAACTTGAGGCCCAGGGATTTACCAAGTTCGTTGATTTGGATTCTGGCGAAATCACTCGAATCGATGAATTCAAGGAGACGAAGGTAAAGGGATTAAGCCGGATGGCTATTGTTGTCGACCGGTTGGAGGTCAAGGCAGATGCTTCCGATCCAAGGTTGTACGACGCCGCTCGGATGGCCTTGAGGGTTGGACGTGGTAGTGCGTGTGCGATTTTTGATCGGACCACTGAATCTGGCGGGCCAAAAAATTCCAGTAAGCAAAGCTTTAAAAAGATGGATTTTTCCGACGGTTTGGATTGCTGTGGAACAACCTATTCCCAGCCAACTCTGGCCCTGCTGTCATTCAACCATCCCCTGGGTGCGTGCGGTAAATGCCAGGGTTTCGGGTTTGCGGGCGAACTGGATTGGACAAAAATCTTCCCTGATATGAGCCTCTCACTCTCGGAACGGGGAGTTGCATGCTGGAACTTTGGACAGCATGACAACTGCTATGACGGTGCGATGCGAAGCGCAAAACTGGCAAAGTTAAACGTGACTAAAAAACCTTTGGCTAGCTACAGCGCAGAGGAAATGGACTGGCTTAAATGCGGGAAGATGCCTTCCAATTATGTTGGAAAGGGTTCTGATTTTGATGGGATTGAGGGTTATTTTCGGTGGCTGGACAGCAAGCGCTACAAACCGCATTACCGGATCCACGCGGCTCGATATCGCAAGTATGTGGTTTGTCCTGAGTGCGCTGGTGCGCGTTTGAAGTCCGATGGCCTGGCATGTCGCATCGACGGGAAAAATATCGCAGAGGTTCAGGCGTTGCCAGTTGATACCTTTGTTGAATGGTTGAGTTTATTGCGCCGGAGTGCAGAAAATCAGGGTTTTCTTGATCCAAAGCAACGCAGTCGCATTGAGCGGGGAATGACGGGCTTGGTTGAGGCGTTTGATGAGGCCGAGGCACGACTGGGATATTTGCAACGGATCGGAGTCGGCTATCTGACTTTCGATCGCGCATCGCGGACATTGTCTGGCGGGGAGTTGCAGAGGATCAACATGGCCAGATGTCTGGGGAGTGCCTTAACGGAGACCCTGTTTTGTCTGGATGAACCATCGGTGGGTTTGCATGCCCGCGACTCGCAGAGGTTACTGGAAATCATGCGTGAAATGCGTGATCAAGGAAACACCGTTGTGGTTGTCGAGCATGAACGGACCGTGATCGAGGGTGCCGACCAGTTGATTGAAATCGGACCAAAAGCGGGCCACGAGGGGGGGATGGTTGTCTATTCCGGGTCAGCTGCGTCAGCCAAGGCCCGAAAAACGTGCGGGGCGGGGGACATATCGACGTGGAAGCCCGTCGGAGCCCAATTTATTGAGTTGTCTGGGGCCCGAACGAACAATTTGAAGGGCATTGATGTCCGCATTCCCGTTGGAGCTTTGACTGCAGTTTGTGGAGTCAGCGGCAGTGGCAAAACCAGCCTGATTCAACATACTTTTTATCCAATGGTGGCGAATGCGCTCGGGCAGGACCTCGCAACATCCAGCGGCGAACGTTGCGAGGCAAAATCAGTAAAGCCTTCGGCTCTGATAAAAGCGCACTCGGAAGTCATGTTGATGAGCCAGGCGGCACTGGGGAGGAGCAGTCGTTCCAATATTGCGACTTACCTTGGGGTTTTTGATGAAATCCGCAAACTCATGGCATCGGAACCGCTGGCGAAGAAGTTGGATCTGACCCCCGGATCGTTCAGTTTTAACGTTCCGGGAGGTCGCTGTGAAACTTGCCGCGGACTTGGCACCGTATCCGAGGATTTGTCGTTTCTTGGTGACATGGAAGTGACTTGTCCAGAGTGCCAGGGACGCCGGTTTGGAGACGCCGTAATGAGCGTGTCATGGCGGGGCAAAAACCTTTCGGATATTTTGGCCTTGAGTGTTGCCGAGGCACGAACTTTCTTTCACGACCGCCCCGCAATCGCAACGACCCTGGATCATGTGATCGCGATGGGGTTGGGGTATGTGGGGTTGGGGCAGCATACAAGTTCTTTTTCAGGTGGAGAGGCGCAGCGGCTCAAATTGTCAGAATTATTGCGGGAAATGGGTGTCGGAAAGCCGAAGATCTTGATTTTTGACGAACCTACCACCGGACTAAGTGATGCCGACGTTGAGCGTTTAATGGTGCAGTTTCGCGCGTTGACAAAGAATGGGCATACCGTGATTGTGGTGGAGCATCATCTGCACGTTCTTAAGTCTGCGGATTGGCTGATTGAAATCGGTCCAGAGGCAGCGGCTGGCGGTGGTGATTTGGTTTATGAGGGAGTCCCCGGTGGGTTGTCCGGGGTTGAACGGTCGCTCACGCGTCCGTTTTTTGGGGGGCAGACATGAGCCGTTACGCAATACGTGATTCGATCACAACAGCACAACTTCTGAAACGCAAGCAGGCTGGCGAAAGAATTTCGGTCGTGACTTGCTATGATTCCGCGTTTGGTCGAATTGTTGAACAATCGCCAGTTGATGTCGTGCTGGTCGGTGACAGCCTTGGCAACGTGATGTTGGGGTTTGACAGCACTTTGCCTGTGACCGTCGAGCACATGATCCATCACGCAAGTGCGGTGACCAGGGTCGTGCGCAGGCCTCTCGTTGTCGTTGACATGCCATTCATGTCGTATCAAGTCTCCGTTGAGGATGCGTTGCGCAACTGTGGGCGTGTTATCAAGGAGACATTTGCGCAGGCGGTGAAGCTTGAAGGCGGAAGGCGTATTGTGCCGCAGGTGAAAGCTCTGGTAGATGCAGGGATCCCGGTCATGGGCCATTTGGGGTTAACCCCTCAAAGTGTGCATACACTCGGTGGATACAAGGTGCAAGGCAAGGGCGCCGACGCCCAAAAGGCGATGATTGAAGATGCATTGATGTTGAGTGAGGCTGGGATTTTTGCTTTGGTCCTGGAGATGGTCCCAGCAGAACTCGCTGTTGAGATCACAAAAAAAATTCCGGTGCCAACGATTGGTATTGGTGCGGGTTCCGGTTGCGATGGACAGGTTTTGGTCCTGCACGACCTGCTCGGTTTTGATCAGGAATTCAACCCAAAGTTTTTGAAGAAATATGCCAATCTGGGCGAAGTGATCGGCGGGGCGCTGTCGGAATACGACAAAGAGGTCAAGTCGGGAAATTTTCCGGCCGCGAAAAATGAATTCTAATCGTATCGTGATGATGCGAATAAAATGCAAGAACAGGGTCCTATCATGACCGGCAAACGTGATTACTACGAAATTTTAGGCGTCGAAAAATCGGCTTCTGACTCGGAAATCAAATCGGCTTATCGCAGTTCGGCGATGAAATTTCATCCGGATCGCAATCCCGATAACAGCGAAGCCGAGGAAAAGTTCAAGGATGCCTCTGAAGCCTACGAAGTCCTTTCCAACCCTGAGAAACGCGCAACTTATGATCGGTTCGGTCATCAAGGTCTTGGTGCCGGGGCTGGATTTAATGATGTGAATGATATTTTTCAAAGCTTCGGTTCCATTTTTGAGGAATTTTTTGGATTCGGTGGCGGATTTGGCGGCGGTGGAAGAACCAGGGCGCGTCGCGGAGCCGATTTGCGATATGACTTGGCGCTGGAATTCAATGAAGCTGTTTTTGGTGTGGAAAAAGAAATTGAATTTGAACGAATTGCCAACTGCACAGGTTGCAGCGGCAGCGGTGCCAAACCAGGAACGTCGCGGGCTCGCTGCAAAACATGCCAGGGAGTCGGTCAGATTCGCAGGACCCAAGGTTTTTTTAGCGTGGCAACGCCATGTCCATCATGTGGAGGCGAGGGCGAAACCATTGAGCATCCCTGCCCTTCTTGCAAGGGGCGTGGGCGCAAAAAGGTTGAGCGCAAGATGTCGGTCAAAGTCCCTGGAGGCGTGGACACGGGATTGCGGCTGAGGGTTTCCCAGGAAGGTGAGGCCGGATCCAACGGCGGCCCTGCTGGAGATTTATATGTTGTCCTTCACGTGAAGGACAGCGACCGCTTTGTGCGTGATGGCAACGACTTGATATTGAGCCAGCAGATCAGCATGGTGCAAGCAGCTCTGGGTGCCAAAATAAAAATTAGTGGGATCGATTCTGAGCATAATTTAGAGATCCCGGCCGGAACTCAATATGGGCACCGCATCACCGTTCCAGGCGCGGGTGTGCCGAGCCTTAAAGGCGTCGGACGCGGTGATTTGCATGTTGAATTTGCTGTGGTGATTCCGCGCAAGTTGACCCGCGAGCAGCGGGATCTTTTGCAGAAGTTTGCGGAGATCAGTGGAGACGAAGCCAATCCAGGTCAAAGCGGTTTTTTTCAAAGATTGTTTGATTGAGGGGGGGGATCCCGACCCTTCGCTACGCTCAGGGTCGGGATGACGGATGAGCTCAGGATGACGGGCCAGCGGGACCTTCTGTTAAGCCTTTGATGCCATATGTGGGTGGAACTCGGCTGGCGAGCCATGCCGGGTAGAGACCGGCCACGAGAGAAACCAGCAGGGCACCACCACCAACCCACGCATAAGTGTGCCAGTTATAGTCCATTGGCAAGGTCGCCAGCAGATACAAGTCTGGCAGGTCAATGAACTGAAACTTTTCGAGTAATTTACTGATGCCGAATGCCAAGGCGCTGCCAGCCACCGTTCCAATCACCCCGACCCAGGCTCCTTGAAACAGAAATAGAATCAGAATTTCCGTGTTGGTGGCCCCCAAGGCCTTCAGGATCGAAATACTGCGTTGTTTTTGAGTCACGGAAATGAACAAGGTGGTCAAGATATTGAAACTGGCCACGCCACTGACCAAAAAGACAATGGCGGCGATCACCGCCCGTTCAATCTGCATGGCTTCGAACAGAGAGCGATTGAAGGATTGCCATTCCTTGATTTGAATTGTGTATTTTTCGCTCATTGCCGCGGCGATTTCCGGGCTGCGGTCCGGTCGTTTAAGTCCGATTTCGAGTCCTGTCACCCGCTGTCCCATCCCAAAAAAAGCCTGGGCCGTCGGCAGGGAAACTATGCCAAGTTTATTGTCGTAGTGCTTAAGGCCAGAGTCGTAGACACCGGCGACTCGAAACGACTGCATTTCTCCGACGCGGTCTGCGTCAGGGGCAATTAGCTGAACGATGTCGCCTGGTTTAGCGTCCAACACTGACATCAGGCCGCGTCCAAGGATTATTGGTGATGGATGATCGGACGATTTCCGGGCTGTTTTCGTTGCGGAAAGTGATTCAATTTCAGCCTGTAGCTCATCAAGTGCGGTGACCGGTTTTACCAGGGGGCGAAGATCTTGCACCAACTGGCGTTGTCTGGGTTCAATGCCGCGGATCAGGGTGGAATGAAGGATCGAATTTTTGCGGGCCATCGTCTCGTAATGAACAAAGCGGGACATTCCGGTCAGATTCACACCAAAATCACGTTGAATTTTCTCAGCCCAGAGATCGGGTTTATCCAAGCCACCTGGGAAATTGAAGGCCAGAATATGCGCGTTCGCTGCAAGGAAACGATTTCTTAGCTCTGTTTCAAAACCGTTGATCACCGAGAGGACCACCGTCATGGCGGCCACGCCAATGGCGACGCCTGCAATGGAAAGTATTGTGATCCAAGAGAAAAAGCGGTTTTCCCGGTTTGACCGTAGGTATCTCGTGGCGACGAAGATGGCTGTTCTCATGGCAAAGGAGACTATCTGGAAGTGGGGCAACGGTCAAAGGGAGCGGTGGGTTTCCGTGGGGAAGAAGAAAGGATCCTTCGCTGCGCTCAGGATGACGGGGGGGAGGAGCTCAGGATGACGGGGGGGAGGAGCTCAGGATGACGGGGGAGCTTGGTTGTGGTATCAAAACCGGCCAACGCGGAGAGGTGATTTTTGCCCATGAACCGACTGATTTTGTCTCTTGTTTCGATCCTTCTGGCAGGGACAGCCTTTGGCGCAAAGTCGGGTAAACGGCCGCTGTTGCTGGTGAGCGTCTATCCAATCCATGCGATGGTTCAGGAGATTGCGGCTGATGCCTTTGAAGTGAAGCCAGCTCTACCCTACGGACGCAGTGAGCACGACTACGAGGCGTCTGCCAAAGATATCCGGGTTTTGCGCTCTGCCAATCTTCTCTTGATCGTGGATCAGACAACCGACGGGTGGATGGCCCGAGCCACCGGAAATAAAGTTCCTGTTTTTGAAATTTTACCTCACGTCGAAGCGCTGACTTATGCAGAAACAGTTGGGGTGGCTGCTTTGGGAAGTTCAGCGGCGAGGGTGATGGGGCGACTGCCAGATCCGCACTTTTGGGTGGATCCCGTCCGGATGGGGAAGGCTGCCATGGCTGTGGCAGGTCGCCTGGCAGAGATGACTGAAGGGGATGAGGCCACAAGAAATGCACTCATTGAGAGGGCAAAAGTTTTTACAGCTCGGATGAGCCGGCTGTCTGACTCCATCGTCGTCCAGGCAAAATCTTTGCCACAGGTAAGCCTGATTCTGGCTCACGGCTCGCTTGGCTACTACAGCCGCCTGACCGGCCTAAAGATCATTGGGATACTTGAACCTTTACCTCATGTTGAGCCTACACCACGGCACTTGGGTAATCTCATTCAATTGGCCAAGGCAAACAGGCCGTCTGTGGTGCTCGCGGAAGAACAAATTGATGCCGCGGTAGCAGCATCTTTGGCCCGTGAAGCTGGTGTGGCGGTGGCGCGAATCAATCCTCTCGGATATCCCGATTCTGCAACAGCGGTTTCGATTGGAGCCTACGATCGTTATCTGACGCGCTTCACTAAAGAAGTGGTGAAGGGGCTAACTGGAAAATGAATGCAGACGCAAACATGAATACCAAAAGCGACGCAATGGCGGCTTTTCCCGCAATTCAAGTTCGGGGAATGTCCCTGGCCATCGAGGGCCGTTCGATCCTGCATGATGTTACTTTCTCTTTGGATCGTGGGGAATTTCTGTGCATTTGCGGACCCAATGGTGCAGGCAAGACCATGCTTCTTAAAGCAATTCTTGGTTTGGGGAAACCAACTCTAGGCTCTATATCTTTATTCGGTACAAACCCCCGCGAGGGCCGAAAAAAAATTGGATATGTCCCCCAGCGCAAGAATTTTGACCGGATGTTTCCAGCGCGTGTGGTCGAAGTCATCGCCGCGCATCTTTCTGGAGCGTGGCCTCTGATGATTACGTCAGCAGCACGGGACAAGGCTGCTGCGGCACTCCGGATCGTTGGTGGCGAACATTTACTGGACAAAGAGCTGCGCGACCTTAGTGGTGGAGAGCTGCAACGTGCGTTTTTGGCGCGGGCTCTGGTCGCGGATCCCGAAATGCTGGTTTTGGATGAGCCGATGGCCGGGGTCGATGCCAAAGGTATTGTAGATATCACCTCATTGCTGGATGGTTTGACCAAACAGCGTCGCATGACGGTTGTCATGATTACCCACAGCCTTTCTGTGGTTGAACATTGCGCCACCAAGGTGCTTTTTATGGAAGGTGGCACGGTCATGGCCTGGGGGAACCCAGCTCAAATACTGCACGATCCGCGAATCAGAGAAACCGCTTTTACTGGTCATGACCATGAGCATGCTGTCACTAGCGGTAGGGGGAATACTGATCATGATGGAATTCCTCAGCGAAATTCTTGCGCAGGATTTCATGGTTCGAGCTTTGACAGGCGGTGCCTTGGTGGCGATCGCCTGTGCCATGCTTGGCGTGTTAGTTTTTCAGCGCGGGATCACATTTGTGGGCGACGGTCTGGCTCATTCCATGTTCGGTGCTGCTGGCATCATGGCGCTTTTAAATGCAATGATCGGTACCACGACTGGGTCGCCAGCCGATTCAAGCTCCGGAACCTACGGGGCGTTTTTTATATGGGCGGCTTTGCCACTGAATGTCTTGGTTGGCTTTGCGATGGCATGGGTACGCCGCACGGGTAAATTGCGTGGCGACGCCGCCATTGGAATTTTGTTTCCGATTATGTTCGCAGCTGGGGTGTTGGCCCTGGCTCTGCGTCGAAATTCCGGAGCGCCGCCGTTGAATATGGAGGCGTTGTTATTTGGAAGTGTACTCGGGATGACCCAGGCTGATTTACTGATCACAGCAGGGGGGGCGGTATTGATTGCGGTGATTGCCCTGACGTGGGGACGCAGGATTGCCTATGCTGCATTTGATCCAGATTTGGCGGCTATGTCCGGAGTGCGCGTGGCATTGGCCGAATACGCGTTGTTTGGTTTGTGTGCGGCAGTGGTGGCATTCTCGATGCGCCTTGCTGGTGTGGTTCTGGTGAGTTCGCTGCTCGCAATTCCTGCTGGAGCAGCGTCTTTGTGGCGAGGCAGTTATGGCTGGCAGTTATTGTTTGCGTCCGTGTTTGCTGCGGCTTCTGTGAAGGTGGGACTCGTTCTGGCGTATTGGATCGACGTGCCGTCGGGAGCCATGATTGTCTTGACGATGGGT
>Ga0114970_10002551_pt1 | contig 13582 bp, 9 predicted proteins | sample M_140205_XF_Meta_FD_87030 | JGI IMG/M metagenome (GOLD analysis project Ga0114970, IMG submission 87030) | Freshwater microbial communities from Lake Montjoie, Canada to study carbon cycling - M_140205_XF_MetaG | ecosystem: Environmental > Aquatic > Freshwater > Lake | place: Lake Montjoie... | reverse complement strand
GGAAAGCTCCACGGTCGCAATGCCTTCCTCACCTCTGGCCGCGACTTCGTCCGTCACGATCTGGCCTACTATCTGGATAACCCCGAGTTTCGCGGCGAGTTTCTCGATAAGTACGTGGCTCGCCGCCCGATCCCCCGCGTTCGCATGTACCACTCGGTGGGCGCTTCCGATCCCTTATCGGCCGCCGATGCCCACACCAGCCTCAATGACGGCCTGCCGGAAACCCTCGAAGCCTGGATCCCCTACTCCGGCATCACCGCCATCAAGATCAAACTCAACGGTGCTGACCTGGTTTGGGACTCAGATCGTGTCGCCGAAATCGACAGGGTAACCACCCGAGCCCAGGCTGCCCGAGGCTTCAAGGCCTGGGTCTACTCTCTCGACTTTAACGAGCGCTGCCCCAGCGCCAAACATGTTCTGGATTTCACACTGCGCCTGAAGCAGATCGCGCCCACAGCCTTCTCACGAGTCCAGTACATCGAACAGCCGACTGCCCGCGATCTGAACGCCAATCGCGCCAACACAATGTTTGAGGTGGCGAAACTGCGACCAGTGGTGATTGACGAATCCCTGACCGGCCTTGATGCCCTTCTGACCGCGCGCGAGATGGGCTACACGGGCGTCGCGCTCAAGGCCTGCAAAGGCCACTCGCAAACTCTGCTGCTTGCCGCTGCGGCCCAGAAATACAAGATGTTCCGCTGCGTACAGGACCTAACCTGCCCCGGAGCTGCGCTGGTCCACTCGGTCGGCATTGCAGCCTGGATTCCCGGCACGTCCGCGCTGGAAGCGAATGCCCGCGAATACGTTCCCGTCGCCAGCAAGGGCTGGGAAAAACGCTACCCCGGCATCTTCGACGTGCGCGACGGCTACCTGGCCACCAAAGGCCTCGAAGTTCCCGGCCTCGGCACCTGATCCCCAATTCTCTGTAATGACTGCAGCGTTCTGGTTCTCAGCACGCTCCCCGCCCTGGCCGCCACTTTCGACACCGCCTCCATTCGCAAAACGCCACTCTGAAATCCTGCATCCGCGGGGCCTGGGAAGTGATGGAATCGCAGAGTTCTGGTCCCGGTTGGCTGGCAACGGAGCGATTTGATATGCAGGGGCAGGCCGTCACACCGACCACCGAAGCCGCATTTCGTGTCATGCTCCACGCGTTGCTCGCCGAACGGTTCCACCTGGAGTTTCACCGCCAAACAAAAGAACAGAGTGTCTACGTTCTGGTACTGGGGAAGAACGGCGCGAAGTTCCACGAATCCGCTGCCGAGGGTGGGACCGTAGTGGCTTCCGTTGGCAGCCAGAGTACCACTAAAAAATAGAGATGCGCCAGAGTACGGCCCTGGTTGCCCTGGTTGGCTTATTCGAAAATAAACGTTACGTACCCCAGCGTGGACTCGTGTTCCGTCAGAAGCGCTACCGGATCGCCCGGGTGAATGTTTTTCAGCGCATTTCGGAGTTCTTCCAGCGTGTGGACCGTCGTTGTATTCAGCGCGTAAATGATGTCCCCGGCTTGCAGCCCAGGATTCAGGGCGGCAAACTCGGCAGGGATCGCTGCCACTACCACGCCCGCTTTGCCCCGTGCGTGGGGCATGCTGGGGGAGAATTTCTCATCCAGCGTGAGGGCCAGAATTCCCAACTCACGCACCAGATTGGACTCCAGATTCACCAAATCTTCCAGCGGCAGGGTTTGCTGCGGCCGGGCCTGAATCGTGACTGTTTTTTCCAGCGTCTCCCCTCCGCGCAGAACGGTGAACACCAGCTTTTCGCCGGCACTTCCATTAAGCACGGTTTCTTGTACGTTGCGCGCCTCAATAACCGCGCGTCCGTTCAGAGTCAGCACAATATCATTTGGTTCCAGACCTGCTGTCGATGCAGCCCCTCCGGGGACTGCATCGGAGATGATCACACCGGGGTGGCGATTCAGGGCCAGAGCCTGGGACATCACGGCGGTGATGTCTTGCGCGATGACGCCGATAGTTCCCCTGGAAATATGGCCGTCCTTACGCAGTTGCTCGTAGATACGGCGCGCCAGGTTTGCCGGAATCGCGAAGCCGATACCTTCGCTGCCTCCGGATTGCGAAAGGATCAGCGTGTTGATTCCCACAATCTTGCCGTCCGTATCCAAAAGCGGGCCGCCGCTGTTGCCCGGGTTGATGGGGGCATCGGTCTGCACGTAAAAGATAGGCTTTTCCGGCTTCAGCTGGCGCGAAGTTGCGGACACATGCCCCACCGTCAGAGTATTTTCGAGGCCAAGCGGACTACCGAGCGCCAGCACAATCTGGCCTTGTCGGAGTTTGTCCGAGTCCCGAAACGAAAGCGTTGGCAAGCCGGTTGCCTCAATCTTGAGGACCGCCAGATCCGTTTCTTTGTCGATGCCAATCACCCGTGCCGGGTAGTGTTTGTGCGCCGCCCGCCCGCCACCGAGAGCGGGGTTCACAATACTCACGTCAATGTCCCGCGATCCCGCGATGACGTGCGCATTGGTGACGATGTAGCCCGAGGGGTCCACAATAACGCCTGAGCCATTACCCGAACGCTGCGCGAAAAATCCAGCGCGGCTGCCGTCACTGCTCTCAATCTGCGTCCTGGACCGGACCTCAATCTCGACCACTGCCGGGCTGACGGCGGCACAAAGCTCTTCCAGCGCGGAGCTGAAATCAGAAAGTACGGCGCTTGCCCGCCTGGCCGACGGTGTTTGAGCCGGAAGAAGTAAAGTCGCCAAAGACAACAGGGCCAACAGGGCAGAGGTTATTCGCATGGGGTTCTTACTATGTTGGACGCCCTGCGCTCGCCTTGGGGATTCGAAGAAATTGTTACGAATCTAAAAGACGCCCTGCGCTATCTGCCCCGACCAGCCGGTTGAGCATCCAAACCGTTCAGGCCATTCTTAAACCCGGGGTCCATGGTCGCGTAGTCGGTTCGGTACGTCACCGAAGCCGCCGTCGGGAAAGTGGCCGGAACCTTCTGCGTTACCTTGCCGGTCGCAGCCCACTCAGTCCCGCGCTGGAATGTTGCCACAAAGCCTTCGCAACTCAACGCCACAATATCGTGTCCCATAATCGTGTGGAAGACCCGACCCTTGCCGTAATTCACCACCATCAGCACGGGCTCATCACGGCCCGTTCCGGCGTTGGCGGGGTCTGAAAATGCGGTGGCCAGCACCGTCATGTTCTCGCCGGGGCCACGCAGCGAATTGTAGAGTTCATCGCCCTGATGCATCCATTGCGCGGGCAGGCCCTTGGTAATCGGGTGATTCGTATCCCGATTCACCACCTGATACGGAACCCGCCGACCATGCGCGCCCGCTCGGCCCGGGGACGGGTCCTTGTCCAGCTTGCCGTTCTTAAAGAACCAGCGAGGGCCTTCCTTCTCCGTCCGTCCGCGCCAGCCACCCACGCCGATCATCTTGTTCCACTCGGTCCACTGGCCGAACGCATTGTCAGCTGCATGAACAATCGACAAGCCTCCACCATTCTTCATATAGGTATCCAGGCTGGCCTTGAGGTCCGCAGGCCATTCGGCCGCATCGTAGTTCGCCACCACCGCTTTGTACTTCCCGAAGTCCGGGTGGAAGTTGCTGAAATCTTCGCCAGCCTTCGGAGCAGTCACCACATCTACCTGAAACAACCCGGTATCTTCCAGTTGCTTCTTCAGTACCGGCGTCACAATCTGCCATTTGTGGTACGGACCACCGCTCTCTCCATCCAGCAGCATGACTTTGATCGGCGTGGCTGCAGGTACGGTGGCAGGTGCAATGAGAAGGGCGGCAAAGGCCGCAGCGGTGAAAATACGTCGAGTCGTCATTTTTTCTTCTTTGCGGTACCCCAGAAAATGAAGGTGCCACGATTATTCGAGGTTACGATATCAACCGCGCCGTCCTTGTTCAGGTCCGTTGCGAGAAGTTGAGAACCAGCCCCGGAGCGATTGTTGATCAGCTCGGGCACGAATTCCGCCCCGCCTGGTGCCGTCTTGTTCCGAACTGTCTTGTAGCTATAGAGCACCGGTGGGCCAAACGGATCAGGGTCCGTATAGCTGTCTTCGTGGGACCAGTATCGCTTGCCCACCACGAAGTCCGGCACACCATCGCCGTCCATATCGCCGGACGTTGCCCCGTGCGGTTCGGTGAAAGTCACGCCGCCGGCATTCTTGTCGGACAGATCCCCCATGATCATGTGCTGTTCGAAGAAGATTCTTCCCGCGCCTGTTGATTCAGAGCTGTCCCTCTTCTGCTCGAACCACGCCAGGCCGTAGCCGTGTGCGGCCAGAGCTGTCACTACATCATTTTTTCCATCGCCGTTCACGTCGTAGACGGCCATTTCCGCGCCACCGGTACCGAACGTCTGTTCGTGGAATTTCCACGGTTCGGTTGCCGCAGCCGCATTCGCAGGTTGCTCATACCACCCCAGACTCGACAGCGCATCCGGTTTTCCATCACCATTAACGTCCCCAACACCCATGCCGTGCGCCACCACGCCGGCAGGCCCCGAGATCTTATGGATAACCCACGGCCCGGTTGGATTCGCCTTGTCCGGTGTTGCCCACGACAGAACGCCGCCGACCCCGGTGATCAGATCGGGCATCCCGTCGCCATCCATGTCGCGCAGTTGGCAGATCTCCGTCATGATCGTCGGCACCACCGGGTACTTGCTCCAGCGTCTGGCTTCGCCCTTCGGATTCACATAGAGCATCACGGGTTTGCCCGCGGTCGTCGTGATCACATCGGGCCAGCCGTCGCCGGTGAAATCGTGCGAGAAATTCACCATCGTCGCCGAGTACTGAACCGATGGCGACACGGTGGATGCCATGTAAATCTCGCGCTTCTCTGTAAAGTTCGGTCCCAGGTAGTAGTAGGGTCCGGCAACGACATCGAGCACTCCGTCGTGGTTAATATCCGCTGCAGAAACGCCCCACGAGTAGTAAAACTCGTCGATCCGCTGCATGCGGAACTTCGTCGAGGTCACCTCGGGAGGTGCCACCCGAACGCCGAGATCCTTGTACCCGACTTCCTTGTACGAAACGGCCGCAGTGCCGCCCGAATAGAGCGCGATGGGGCCGAAGCCTTCCATCTTGTCTTCTGTGGCCCCGGAACCCAGTGCGCCGTTGACGGAATTCAGATTCGCCCGCACAATGTCGGCATCCACAATCACCTGGGCAGAATTCCATTCCCCCGGTCGATAGCCACCGCGACCGCCGGGACTACGTCCTGCTCCCCGACCCGCCGCGCCTGCCGGAGGTGCCGGAGGCGTCACAGCTACGCGGACCATGGAAGCCACCGGCTTCACTTTTTCACGAGATGTTTCGTTGCCGTTCGCGTCGAGGGTGACGTTGTAGATGGCCTGGTCGCCTTCGGTGAGCGAAACAAACTGCCCCTTCATCCCAGTGGGTGTCTTTTCCGCGCGGACCAGAATCCCGGCCTTGCAGCCCGCCGGACACTTGAACGACGCATAGACGCCCACGTCCTGAAATGACTTGTCGAGGGTGAGCCATCCCCCGGCGGCCGCCGAAGGGGTCCCGGTAATCTCACCATCCTGCGCCTTCCAGGTGGCGGCCCCGGAAGTGTGCCAGCCGGTCAGAGCAGCACCTTTGAACGTGTAATCGGGGACAAACGTGGGTCCGGCAGCCAGGGCCGGCAAGGCCACGAGGGCAACTGCAATCGAGAAACGCGAAGCGCATAGGAACATGAGACAGATCTCCTTTAGGTAGGCGCTTCGAATTATATATGAGTTTGGCTGGGCTACGGAATGATTTTGATCTGAGTGATGCGACGGCCCAACTCGCGCCCGAGGTAATAGCCGGTTGTGCTGGTCGCGCCCGCGACCAGAAAGAAAGCCGTCAGTCGCGGGCCAGTACCCCCGACTTTGTCAGCCGCCAAAGCTCCCAGCGGCATCCCCATCAGCACGCCGAGTGTTGTCCCCACAGCCCGACCAACCGAGCCCTTCATCGTTTCCAGGCTGATCAGCTTGATTGTCGCCCGTGGGACGACGCCATTACCCTGCAGAAAGCCCTTCGTGGGTGCCGTCACATCCAGCACGATGGATTCGTCCCGAACCGAAGCAACTTCACCACCCACGATCAGATCATCCGTGAGCGTAACGGCCACCTTGTGTCCAACGACCATGTTTGCGAGTTCGCTCCACCTGAGTTCCAAGGGTTTTCGGGCAGCCTGGACTTCGGGAGTTAGGGACATCAGCGGCAGGATTGCTGCCGTCGGTAAGGCAAACTTTCTCATGCTCCCAGCATGTCGCAAACCGGCTTTGGACGGGAACACGAGTGTTCGAGAAAATCGAAGGAAGAATTTGGTGGCGGGAGGGAGACTCGAACTCCCGACCTACGGATTATGAGACCGTCGCTCTAGCCAGCTGAGCTACCCCGCCCTAAAAATATTTTATCACTGCTGCTTCGCTCACTGTTTCCCGGTGAATGAACTTCCTGGCAACCATTTGGGTTTTTCCTGCGCGTTCGCGATGTCTTCCACCAGCGCGCCGAAGAACATATTGAACTTGTCAGCGGCCTCCGGGAGCCAGGGCTGATTCAGGTCGTCGAGCGGTGAATGATAGCGTTTGGCATACCATTCCCGGTAAGCGGCCTCATCCGGAGTTCCTTTTTCATAGCCGAAGATGAATCCCGCAGCCGGGACTCCGATCTGCATGAAATTCCAGTGATCGGAGCGCCGCAACAGGTTGCGCGCCGGCTCCAGATCGGCGCGAATCTGAATGCCCATTGTCCCGGCAACCCGCCGCGCCGTCTCCCCTAGTGTCGACTCGTTCAGCGCCAGCATCGTGAGGGTCTTCAGCGGGAAAATCGGGCGAAGCTGGTCCAGGTTGACGTTCGCCACGATGTGATCTTTCGGGACTGTGAGATGGCGGGCGTAGTAGCTGGACCCAAGCAGGCCCTTCTCCTCCGCTGTCACCACCACGAACAGAATCGAGCGCCTGGTCACTCTTCCGGCGGCCTTTAGTTTCTCGGCAAAATCGATCAATGTCGCCACGTAGGCCGCGTCGTCGAAAGAGCCGTTGTAGATATTGTCTTTGCCCCAGGCTTCACCCAGACCGTAGCCATCCAGGTGCGCTGAGATCGCCACATACTCATTCGAAAGTGCCGGATCGGAACCGGGCAGCACCGCCAGAACATTGTCAGAAGACACGTCCGAAGCTTTTGTTGCCAGGCTGACTTTCAACCGGGAGGGTAGTTCGAACCAGGGTAGGGGCCTGTCCGCGCGCGCGGCTTCCAGCAGCTCTTTGTATGTGTGGCCGGAGCCCGCAAACAAGACCTCCGCCTCCGCTGGGTTAAACCGGAATGCCATCGCCGAAGGGGCGGCTGCCTTGTTCTCCGCAAGACGCATTGAAACCAGATATTGAACCGGCCAGCGGGGCGTTTCGGCGGCATCGGGGTTATCGATCCCAAGCATTGCCACTGCGCCACCTGGCACCGCTCGCGAGGTGTGCCCCGTCAATTGAACAATAATCTTTCCTGTCGCCTGAAATCCAACAGGAGCTTCACCGGTCCCCGCGAATACCAAGGGTGCTTCCAGGCCTCCGGGAAGTTGCTCCTGCATCCGAAACGCGATCTGCTGCAGCCATTTCAGCTTTGTAGCTGAACCAGCCCGAATCAATTCTGCCGTAGAGACACCCGGGTCGAAGCGGACCTGATGGAGCGGCACGCCTTGAAAGTAGCCTTTCTCCCCGGCAGGCTTCAAACCTGCTTTCTCGAACTGTGTGGCTACATATCGGGCCGCACGCTGATACTCCTCCGTGCCCGCCTCGCGTCCTTTCATCGAATCATTGGAAAGTGCCGTGGTGTGAACCCACCAGTTTTTCGTCGCCGCATTGGGTTCAGTGGCAAATAAAGCTCCGCAAAGACAGAGGCAAGAAATGTACCGCATGGGGGAGAGGCTAGCACATGTAACACTGAAGTTGGCAGGCGTCGGATGGATAGCCGCTGGCCTGACTCTGTTTCGACAGAGTGGGGGCGAGAGGAAAGTCCGGTCTCCGCAGAGCAGCGTGCCGGTTAACGACCGGGGGGGACCTCTCATAAGGGGTCTTTACGGAAAGTGCCACAGAAAATATACCGCCGCCGGATTCGTAAGGGTTCGGAGGTAAGGGTGAAATGGTGCGGTAAAAGCGCACCGCGGTCGGAGTAATTCGGCTGGCAGGGCAAACCCCACGCGGAGCAAGACCAAATAGGGGAGGAGGAGCGGCTCGCTCCGTCATACTTCCGGGTAGGTCGCTGGAGCCACATAGTAATGTGTGGCCTGGATGAATGGCTATCGCTCTTGTTCCCGCAAGGGGACAGGAGTACAGAAACCGGCTTATAATCCGGCGTCTGCCGTAATCTTAAAACTGTCGTGATCTTGAAAAAAGCGGATCGCATCAATATTGTTGGCGCAGGCATCATCGGCCTCGGGTGCGCCTGGCGTTTGGCGCAGCGGGGCGTGAATGTTCTGGCGATTGATGCCCGCGACGCCGGACGCGAGGCCAGCTGGGCTGCGGCCGGTATGCTGGCCCCCGGGGGGGAGTTCTTCGGACCCTCCGCGCTGGCCACTCTCGCACTTCGCAGCCTCGACATGTACGGCGATTTCATCCGGGAACTCGAAGAAGAGTCCGGCGTCACCATCGACTTTCGTCGTTCCGGTGCCATTGAGGTTGCATATTCCGATGAAGAAGCCTCAGCCCTGGAAGTTCGGGCTGCGGCTCAGGCGACCTGCGGGATCCCTTCTGAAGCCTGCACCCACGAAGGTCGGCCAGCGCGGTTCTTTCCCGATGACGCCATGGTTGATCCCCGTGACTTGACGCGCGCCTTGCGGCGAGCCTGCCAGCGACGGGGTGTGAGCCTCCTCGAAGACGAACAGGTAACAAAGATCTCTGCTGATGGAAGGGTCTGGACTGCCAGGGGCGTCCACGACGGAAGCATGACGCTGGTTACGGCAGGCGCCTGGAGTTCGCAACTCCTGGCTGGGCTCCCCGGCAACTTCCCCCCCGTGGTTCCGGTGCGCGGCCACCTGGTAGCCTGGCACTTGCGTCCTGGGCTGATCGAGCCTATCCTCCGGCACGGTTCCACCTACCTGTTACAGCGCCGCTCGGGAGTTCTGCTGGCGGGAGCCACGAAAGAACACGTCGGTTTTGACCGGACCCTGGATGAAGCTGCTGTTGCCTCCCTGCAGGCCTGTGCAGGCGAACTATTGCCGACGCTTGCGGGGCAAGTTCCCACAGAACGCTGGAATGGGTTCCGCCCCTGGGTGGAGGGCGAGATGCCTTTTGTCGGGCAGTTGGGTGAAAGTAGTGTCTGGGCGGCCTACGGCCATTACCGCAACGGGATTCTGCTGGCTCCGGAAACCATCAGCCGTGTGGCGGCACAAATCTGTGCTTAACAGTCTGTGCCAAAAGCGGCGTGGGTCGTGTTGCGAGCGCCACGGTGCCCTGCCGTCGCAACCCGAGGGACGAGGTGTCGGCGTGCCCGTAAACTCCATCCCGTGGGTCGTCGCACGGGTCCCGGCACTTCTGCCACAAGCTGTGATGTACTTCATGATTATTTGGGTCGCCATGCCGGCCCTGGCGCAACAACCGTTAACGCTGTCTCGGGCGGTCGACCAGGCTCTCCACAACTACCCGGCGATTCGGGTTTCCCAGGAACAGATCAATGCAGCAAGTGCAAGTATCCGTCTCGCCCGCACTGCCTACCTTCCCAAAGTGGATGCGACAGCCCAGGTGGACCGCGGTACCCGCAACAACGTCTTCGGCATGATCATGCCCCAAAGTACCCTGCCCTCCATCTCCGGGCCCGTGATCGGCACCAACAACTTTGGCAGTGTCTGGGGTAGTGGCATTGGCGTGCTGGTCTCGTGGGAGCCCTTTGATTTCGGCCTCCGCAACGCGAATGTAGCGGTAGCGGATGCGACAAAGGCGCAGTCCGAAGCCTCGCTGCGGCGCGCACAATTCGAAGTCGCAGTGAATACTGCCGACAGCTATCTCACGCTCGTCGCATCGGAAGAGGCCATCAAAGCGGCACAGGCGGGTGTTGACCGTGCCGCAGCTCTGGGCAAAATCATCGCCGCTCAGGTGGACGCGCAACTGCGGCCGGGGGCCGATCAGTCCCGCGCCGAGGCCGAACTCGCCGCTGCCCGGACCCAGCTATTTCAGACCCAACAGGCCGCCGATGTGGCCAGAGCTACGCTGGCACAGTTCGCCGGGGGAGAACCCGGACAGCTGGCACTTCAGCCGGGCAAGTTGTTGCAAGTGCCCCCCGATGCATCACCTCTCGCCGCCACCACCGCCAATCCTCTGGTGCAGGAACAGGCAGCGGCCGTGGAACAGGCGCAGGCGCAACTCCGGGTTCTGGAGCGGTCTTACTTTCCCAAATTTTACCTGCAGGGCGCGGCCTATGCCAGAGGTTCGGGTGCCGAAATCAACGGTGGACGCCTCGGTGGTCTGAATGGCCTGGCCCCCAATACGCAGAACTATGGTGTCGGGTTCAGCATGACGTTCCCGGTTGCCGACCTGCCCTCCCTTCGGGCCAGAGAAGCGGCACAGGGGGCGTCCATTCGAGCCCAAAAAGCCCGCTCGGAACAACTCGCCCTTGAACTCCGGGCGCAATGGAACCGGGCGGTGGCGAACCTGCGCGGGGCACGCCGCATCGCCGCAAACTTGCCCGTTCAGGTAGCCGCAGCCCGCACCGCCGTGCAGCAGGCCACCGCACGGTATCAGGCAGGTCTTGGAAACTTCAGTGAAGTTGCCGAAGCGCAGCGCCTGCTCACGCAGGCGGAAATTGACGAGTCTCTCTCTAAACTCAGCGTCTGGCGCGGCTTGTTGGCCGTGGCGACTGCGGCAGGTGATATTCAGCCCTTTATCGCGGAAACGGTGGCCAAATGAAGCTGGTTCTGGCCGCGCTCTCCCGCCCCATCACCGTCCTTGTCGCGCTCATCAGCGTTGCCCTTTGTGCCATCCTCGCGGTAAAGCGCATGCCCGTCGACATCTTCCCGCAGGTCGGCGAACCAGCCATCTACGTGGCCCAGCCCTACGGCGGCATGGACCCCGCTCAGATGGAGGGCTACCTCACTTACTACTACGAGTATCATTTTCTCTACATCAACGGCATTGACCATGTAGAGAGCAAAAGTATCCAGGGTGCCGCTCTCATGAAGCTCGTCTTCCATGAGGGGACAAACCTGAGCCAGGCGATGGCCGAAACTGTCGGCTACGTCAATCGTGCCCGCGCTTTCATGCCCCCGGGAGCCGTGCCCCCGTTCATCACGCGCTTCGACGGCGGCAGCGTAGCCATCGGGCAATTAGTTTTCAACTCGGCTACGCGAACCCAGGGCGAACTTCAGGATTTTGCGCTGAACCGCGTACGTCCCCTGTTCGCTACGCTGCCTGGTGTCTCTGCCCCACCACCCCTGGGCGGCAACCAGCGCACCATCGTCGTGACCCTGAATCCCGACAAACTTCGCCAGTATCGCGTGTCTCCGGATGAGGCCATCTCAGCCGTCAACAAGGCCACACTGGTGATGCCTTCCGGCCTCATGTCTTCGGGCACGCTTTCGCGCATCACCCGCACCAATGCCGCGCTGGGCGGTAACCTGCCGGAACTCCTCAGTACGCCCATCCGACCCGGCTCCGGCACCACGGTCTATCTTCGCGATATCGGCACCATCGAAAGTGCTACCGACATTGTGACCGCCTACGCCCACGTCGATGGCAAGCGCACCGTCTACATTCCGGTGACCAAACGGGCTGACGCCGGTACCCTCGACGTCATCAACGCGGTCAAGGCCGCCATCCCCGAGTTCAAAAAAGTTCTGCCCCCGGACGTTGATGTTCGGCTCGAATTCGACCAGTCGCCCAACGTGAGCAACGCGATTCGGGGCCTGGTCAACGAAGGCCTGCTCGGTGCCGCGCTCACCGGCCTGATGGTTCTCCTCTTCCTGCGGGATTGGCGCGCCGCCTTGATCGTCATCCTGAACATCCCGTTCGCGCTGCTGGCTGCGGTGGTAGCCCTCTGGGCGACAGGCCAAACCCTCAACATCATGACGCTGGGCGGTTTGGCGCTCGCCGTCGGTGTTCTGGTGGACGAAGCCACCGTCGAGATCGAGAATATCCATACCCGGATGGTGCCCGGTGTTTCCCGCGCCGCAGCCGTGCTGGAAGCCTGCCGCCGTACCGCCACCGCCCGCCTGCTTTCTATGTTGTGCGTGCTGGCCGTCTTCGTGCCTTCATTCTTCATGGTTGGTGTGGGGCGCCAGTTGTTCGTACCCCTGGCCCTGGCCGTTGGGTTTTCCATGATGGCTTCGTTTATTCTTTCCAGTACACTGGTGCCGGTCTTTACAACCTGGCTGATGCGTCCCGGTCACAAAGAAGCCGCCAAAGGCTGGCTGCGGACCACCTACGAGGGTTATCTGGCAGTGACGCTGCGCCTCCGCTGGCCCCTGGTGTTGATCTACCTGGTAACCGCTGTCGGCTGCGTCATGGTTCTGCTTCCGAAACTCGGCACCGAAATCTTCCCGGATTCCAATGTCCCGCTGGTCCGGCTGCGCCTCCGCGCCCCAACGGGGACCCGCATTGAAGAAACCGAGCGTATTGTCCTCCGGGCCCTCGACCTGATTCGGCAGGAAGCAGGCAGCAATAACATCACGCTGACCAGTGATTTCGTCGGCGTAGTCGCGTCCAGCTATCCGGTCAACCTGATCCACCTGTTTACCAGCGGCCCACAGGAAGCGGTCATCCAGATAGCTATGAAGCCTGGCTCCGAACACGGCGAGGCCCTTCGCGAAAAACTCCGCGCGAGGCTCACCACCGCGCTTCCTGGCGTCAAAATCTCCTTTGAAGCCGCCGACATCGTCTCCCAGGTGATGAGCTTCGGCTCTCCCACTCCCGTCGAGGTAGCCGTCCAGGGTGTCAGCCTCAACGACGACTACGCCTTCGCGAAAAAAGTCCAGGCCGAGATGGCCAAACTTCCCTTTCTCCGCGATCTGCAAGTCGCGCAGGCCGGCGATTTTCCCACTCTTGATATCAATATTGACCGTGAACGCGCTGGCCAGTTCGGGCTCACCATGGCTGATGTCGCACGTTCGGTCGTCCCGGCCACTTCCTCATCGCGCTTCACCCAGCCCAACTACTGGCGCGACCCTGCCTCCGGCAACGCCTTCCAGATTCAGGTGCAACTGCCCCAAAATCAGATGCAGACGGTCGAGGCTGTCGGCGATCTGCCCGTCATGCAGGGCGGCGCATCCCAGCCTCGCCTGACCGACATTGCAACCTTTAAGCCCGGCACCATGCCCGGCCTGATTGAACGCTACAACGGCCAGCACATCGTCAGCATGACTGCCAACCTCCACGGCATCACGCTCGGCGAAGCTGCCACCAAACTACAGGACGCCATAAAAGCCGCGGGGGCACCACCAACCGGCCTGAGCGTGAAACTGCGTGGCGAGATTCCGCCACTCATCCAAACACTCGACGGCCTCCGCACCGGTCTCGCTCTGGCCGTCCTCGTCATCTTCCTGCTGCTGGCCGCAAACTTCCAGTCCCTGCGTTTGGCCGTCGCCATCATCCTGACCATCCCTTCGGTAATCTGCGGCGTTCTCGGGATGCTG
>Ga0114970_10002550_pt1 | contig 13583 bp, 13 predicted proteins | sample M_140205_XF_Meta_FD_87030 | JGI IMG/M metagenome (GOLD analysis project Ga0114970, IMG submission 87030) | Freshwater microbial communities from Lake Montjoie, Canada to study carbon cycling - M_140205_XF_MetaG | ecosystem: Environmental > Aquatic > Freshwater > Lake | place: Lake Montjoie... | reverse complement strand
GGAAGTGCTTCAAGCACTTTCTTTACTGTCGTTGAAAGTCCGCGTAAAGATTTTAATTTACTTTTGTAGGCTGCAAGTTCGGCCTTATTTGGCAGAGTTCCATATATTAGAAGATAAGCAACTTCTTCGAATTCACAGTTAGCTGCTAAATCTAAAATGTCATATCCGCGGTAGTGAAGATCGTTTCCACTTTTACCTACCGAGCAAAGAGCTGTTGTTCCTGCAGTTACACCAGATAAAGCAACAGATTTCTTTGGTTTAAATTCAATCTTTGGTGAATCGCTCATTATTTCTTGTCGTCTCCATTACCCAATAATTTATCCAGTGCAGTTTCATATTCATAATAATTAATTCTTTGGTAAAGCTCTTCGCGAGTCTGCATGGTATCTAATACAGCCTTCTGGGAACCATCTCGGCGAACCGCTTCGTAAACGTTCTCTGCCGCTTTGTTCATCGCGCGAAATGCTGAGAGTGGATAAAGTACTATTGCAACTCCAACACCAGCAAGTTCTGTTGTTGTGAATAGAGGGGTCATTCCAAATTCAGTTATGTTCGCTAGTACTGGAACCTTAATTACATCGGTAAATTTCTTATAAGTTGGGAGGTCAGTTATTGCTTCTGGGAATAGCGCATCTGCACCAGCTTCGATGTAAGCATTCGCACGATCTAAAGCTGAATCAAGCCCTTCAACGGCGAGCGCATCTGTTCTTGCCATAATTACAAATGAGTCATCAATGCGCGCATCAACGGCGGCTTTAATTCGATCTACCATTTCGGCTTTGCTTACTAACTCTTTATTAGGTCGGTGGCCACAACGTTTTGCGCCAACTTGATCTTCAATGTGAATTGCAGCAGCGCCAGCTTTATTAATTGAACGAACTGATCGCGCAATATTGAAAGCAGATGCACCAAATCCAGTATCGATATCAACTAAAAGCGGGGTGTCACAAACATCAGTGATTCGACGAACATCAACCAAGACATCTTCCAATCCGGTGATTCCTAAATCTGGAACACCGAGCGAACCGGCAGCGACTCCGCCACCTGATAAGTAAATTGCTTTAAATCCAGCACGCTTTGCAAGAAGTGCGTGATTAGCATTAATTGCGCCAATAATTTGGAGTGGAGATTCTTCAGTAAGGGCTTTACGAAAACGGGCGCCTGCACTGGCTTGGCTCATTTCTTAACCTTATCATCGGCTAATTGCGGTAGGCAACATTTTTGACGGTCGTCACCTACCCGCAAGTAATTTTCTGTTAATTAAGCGAGCGCAGCATCCAAAGTGATAGCTGCTGATGAATATAGTTTTGAAACCGGACAGGTGCTCTTTGCTTTCTCTGCAAGAGCTACAAATTCGTCACTTGTCAGATCTTGATTTGAACCTCGTGTAATTAAATTAATTTCACTAATCCAAAAACCATCTTCACGTTGCTCCAGAGTTACCTTCGCAGAAGTTTCAACAGTTCCTGGAACTTTGCCCGCTTCTTCAATCAAACTTGAGAGCGCCATGCTGAAACATCCAGCATGAGCCGCGCCAATAAGTTCTTCGGGATTTGTCATTGGGACATCTTCAACTCGTGACTTAAGTGAAAATGGAAGAACCTCGCCAGCTCGTCCAAGCTTCATTGATCCTGTTCCCGCAGGAACTGTGCCATTCCAAATTGCACTTGCATGTTTAAAAACTTTCATTTTTACGCTACCTTTCAAGTTATGAAGCCAGGCAAAGTATTTAACGCGAGAACTCTAGCGCCAGAAGATGTATCAGTGCGAGGTCAAGGCCAATGCTTCGAACTGATTAAGTCTGGAAATTATGCCGAGGGCATGACTGCTACCGAAATTCATCTCACTGGTAATGCTTCACCTAAGGGCTCGAAGGGCTGCGACACACTAATTTTTGTAAGATCTGGAACTGCAAGTTTGGAAATCATTGGAAGCGATATCGATAACAGTGTGCAAGTTAGCGCTGGCTCTGCAGTTCATATTAATAGTGATGAAAGTTTCTTCTGGTCTAATGGCAATGAGTTAGCCGCGCTAGAAGTAAGTATCCCGATAACTGGACCCTTCGCCAGAAAACAAAGTAGCCCTACTGAAATTTTTCAGCGCCATGTAAAACAAGGTGCAAGTAATAAAGGTGCCGCCACTGGTAGCCGGGAATTCGAAGTGCTATTTGATGCAAAAAATGGTTCTTCTGCCGCAACCATGTTTATTGGTTTTATTCCACCTTCAGGAGCCCCAGATCACTATCATCTTTACGATGAGATCTGCCACATAGTAAGTGGAGTTGGAAGTGTTGTTGTAGATGGTGAGAATCAAGAAATTTCAACTGGCTCAACTTTTAGTGTTACGCCAAGGTTGTTGCACTCTGTTGTAAATAGCGGCAACGAAGATCTCTGGTTGCTAGGAGTATTTCGTCCACAAGGTTCACCTGCTGCGGCCTATTACCCAGATGGCAGACCGGCTCCTGGTTATGTAGAAACAGATTAAAAACAGATTAGTAACTGATTAAACGTTGAAAGAACTAGCCTTTAGCTCTTTTGTGTTGCAGACTGGGCGCATTGTTTTAAACAAAGAAGCCAGTGACGTTGCTGGGAGCGATGAATTACGGAGGACTTACCTTGGCTGTTAATACTTCTACTGATCTGGCTGCAATTCACCGATCAGATTTTAAAGTCTTCGAACATGTGACCTACATGAACTCTTGCTCTCAAGGCGCACTTGCAGATAGCGTCAAAGATAGTTTTAGTACATATCTAGAAACGCTTGAGCTTAAAGGTTCTGCCTGGGGCGACTGGGCTGGTCACCAAGAAACTGTAAGAAACTTACTTGGTAAATTTTTCAACGTTCCAGCAAATCAAATTGCAGTAACAACTTCGGCATCTGCTGGCGTCGCTTCATTAGCATCAGCACTGGATTTCACAGGTAAGCGGAACAAAGTAGTAACTACAGATAACGAATTTCCAACTATCGGACAAATTTGGCACGCCCAAGAAAAGCGCGGCGCAAAGGTAATCCATGTTCCAAGCAAGGCAGATTTAACAGTTGATTTTGCAGCGCTCTTAAGTGCAATCGATGAAGAAACTTTGATTGTGTCAGTAACTTACGTCTGCTTCCGTAACGGAACAATGACTGAGCTAGAACCAATTATTGAAGCTGCACATAAAGTTGGTGCGTTGGTATTGGTTGATGCTTATCAAGCGGTTGGCGCAATTCCAATTGATCTTTCAAAACTTAAAACTGATTTCTTAGTTGGCGGTGTCTTGAAATATATGCTCGGTGCACCTGGCGTTGGTTTTATGTTTGCCCGACCAGAAACTACTAGCCACCTAATCCCAACTTCAACCGGATGGTTTGCTGCTAATAATATTTTTGCAATGGCTATCCATAGCTATGACCCTGCAAAAGATGCACGGAGATTTGAGTCAGGAACTCCTGCAATTCCATCGCTCTATCCTGCAGCTGCGGGTCTTGAATATGTGCTCAATGTTGGGCTTGAGAACATTGCCGCATACGTTGCGCCATTGCATGATGAGCTTCGTGAAGGAATCTCACAACTTGGTTTTCGAGTCGTAACACCTAAATCTCCGCAGAATCATGCGGCGATGGTAGCTATCGCTACTTCAGATGAAAACGCACATGTTGCAGCCCTCGAAAGCGAGAAGGTTGTAGTTTCATCGAGAGATGGAAACGTCAGAATTTCTCCGCACTTCTATAACGATCGAGAAGATGTTGCGAATGTAATTGCTGCCTTTGCTAAGACTAAACAATTCCTTCGAAATTAGAGCGCTAGCGAAAATGCCCGAAACTAAAGTAGAAACCTACAAACTTGCAAAAGGTTTAGAGATTTCTCGTGCAGTCACTGGGCTTTGGCAGATCGCTGACATGGAGAAGGATGGAAATACTTTAGATCCAGTTAATACCGCAAAATTTATGGCCCCGTATGCTGCTTCTGGATTATTTACATTTGATATGGCCGATCATTATGGCTCTGCTGAAATTATTGCTGGAACATTTAAGAAGAATCAATCCGAAGGTTCCAAGGCGAAACTGCTTACTAAGTGGGTTCCAAAGCCTGGTCCAGTAACTCGCGAACAAGTTCGAGAAGCGGTGCAGGCCAGACTAGATCGCTTGCAAACCAAGAAAGTTGATCTGCTTCAATACCATGCTTGGAAATTCTCGAATCCATATTGGTTAGATGCGCTTATATATCTGCAAGAGTTGAAAGAAGAAGTCTTGATTGGCGCAATTGGAACTACGAATTTTGATACCGCGCATCTGCGAATTGCAAAATCAAGTGGTGTTGACCTGGTATCAAATCAAATTTCTTATTCATTGGTAGACCAACGCGGTGGTGGCCAGATGGCTGACTACTGCTCTGAGAATGGAATTGCAATCTTGGCCTACGGGACACTGTGCGGTGGATTTATCTCAAAGAAGTGGCTTGGCAAAACTGAACCTGCAGGCGATAGCTTGGCCAACTGGTCGCTAATGAAATACAAAAGGTTTATCGATACCGCTGGTGGTTGGGCAAAATTCCAGAACTTACTTGAAGTATTAAACAAAGTTGGCTCTGAAACAGATCGCTCAATTTCAACAATTGCTAGTAAGTATCAACTTGGGCAGAAAGCTGTTGGCGCGGTAATTATTGGTGCTCGGCTGGGCGAAAATGCTCATATCGAAGATGCCCTTTCGCTCTACACCTTTGACTTAAGTAAAGAACAACGGAAAGAAATTAAGAGCGCGCTTAAATTATTGGATCCAATACCAGGAGATTGCGGCGATGAATATCGCAAGCCGCCTTATCTAACTGCTTCTGGGGATTTAAGCCACCATCTTGAAGAATTCCCGCCGGTATACAACTCAATTAAGAGTGGCACAAAAGAGCGCATAGATTCTGGAACAACTTGGGAAACTCTTGCCGGATATTCTCGTGCAGTACGAATTGGCGAACGGGTTCTGGTATCTGGAACAACTGCAACACATGGTGAACTAGCTATCGGCCACAATGATCCGGCTGCGCAAGCACACTTTGCAATCGATAAAATTGAAGCATCTCTTGAGTCACTTGGCTCAAAACTTTCTGATGTGGTTCGCACCCGAGTTTATGTAAACAATATGTCAGATTGGGAAGCGGTTTCCCGAGCACATGGTGAGCGCTTTGCAGATATCCGACCTGCCAACACGATGTTCATCGCAAAATTGATTGGCGATGAATACTTAGTTGAAATCGAAGCTGAAGCCGTTATCCAATAATGCAGAAGCGCGAATTAGTTCCTGGCTATAAAATATGCCCAGTAATAAAAGGCGGTTGGCAATTGAGTGCCGGGCACTCAATTGATAAGAAGATTGAAGATGATCAGGCAATTTCTGACACAACTGCCTTTATAGAAGCAGGAATCACGACTTTAGATTTTGGTGATATCTATACCGGGGTTGAAGAGCTAATCGGAAAATCTATAACTAAGCTCCGGGAAAAACATGGTAATAGCGCGCGTGATTTAGTGCAGCTGCATACGAAGTATGTTCCAAATGAAAAATTCTTAGATAACTTTGATCGCTCTGACGTTGAAACTGTTGTGAATCGCTCGCTTGCTCGCCTTGGCGTAGACCAAGTTGATTTAGTCCAATTCCACTGGTGGAAATATGAAGCAAAGTCTTATTTGGCCGCGATGGAAGAGCTCTTTAAGTTAAAGAGCGCAGGAAAGATTCGCCATATCGGCGTTACTAACTTCGATGTTGAACGCTTGAGTGAAATGGTTGACGCTGGACTAAAGCCAGCAAGTATTCAAATTCAGTATTCAATGATTGATACGAGAGCCGAAGACGGAATGGCGCAATATTGTTTGGAAAATGGCATTGGGATTCTCTGTTACGGAACTGTTGCTGGCGGGTTTTTCTCTGAACGATTCCTTGGAGCTAACGAACCATCGCAGGTAGATACTCGATCCAGCATTAAATACCAGTTAATCATCAAGGAATTTGGTGGTTGGGCGTTATTCCAAGAATTGCTAAAAGTTTTAGATGTAATTGCAAAGTCTCACAACACAGATATTGGAACCATCGCATCTGCGTATATTGTCAATCGACCAGGAGTTGCTGCTGTAATAGTTGGCGCCCGAAATCTTGCGCACTTGGAATCTAATTTAAAGATTCCAACTATTAAATTTAGCGACGAACAACTTGGCGCAATTGCAGAAATTTTAAGTCAAAGTAAAGGACCAAAGGGTCCGGTTTATTATTTAGAGCGGTATAACGATGAACATCGCAACATCATGCATACCAATAATAATTAAGTTAAATCCTCAGCGTTTAACTTAACTGAGCGAATTCTCTCAATCTTCATTATTAATTTCTCTTCTGGGTCTGGACAAGCGACAAGTGAATCCTGTTCTAACCAATCATCAGATGCCATTTTCCGTTGTTTCGCTGGAAGCAAAGGCAGAACCGAAGCAATTGCATACATACAAAAATGTTTTCCTTCAGGAATTCGCAGCTCTGCGCTATTGGTAACTTCGAAATAATCTCCTGGCTTTAAGCCGCAGACCGAGCGGCCACCGATGCTGTCGACCGTTACGCGAAGATCAAATATTTCCATGCGTAGAGGATACGGCACACGATGGGTCGCTAACTATTAAATGGCTTTAATTCGAGGCTGCGGAACCCAACGTTAAGTTAAATGTCTTTGAACCGCCGCTTGGCAAAGTTACAACCAAGGTGACTTTATCGCCCGGTGCATGAGAACGAATACGCACAATTGCAGTTACGTAATCATTAATCCGCACACCATCAATTGAAGTAACAATTGATCCAACTGGAATTCCTGCTTTCTCGGCAGCGTCACCTGAAGTTAGGCTAGAAATCTTCGCTCCTTTACCTGCGGTAAAACTCTGGTCGAAGAAAACGCCAAGTACTGGCCTGGTCGCTTTACCGGTGTCAATAATTTCATTCATAACTCGTAGCGCTTGATTAATTGGTATCGCAAAACCAAGACCAATTGATCCGCTCTGACCCTGTGTTGAACCAAGAGTTGCTGTTGCCGCATTGATTCCAATCATGCGACCAACCGAATCGGTAAGTGGCCCACCAGAATTTCCAGGATTGATTGCAGCATCGGTTTGAATCGCATCAACATAAGACTGCGTACTTGTTGCACTTGCACCGCTTGTGACTACTGCGCGATTTAGTGAGGAGACAATTCCGCTTGTGACTGTGTGATCAAGTCCAAGAGGTGAACCAAAGGCAATTACTTGATCACCAATCTTCAACGTTGAAGAGTCGCCGATAGAAATTGTTGGCTGATTGCCCTTCATAATTTTTAAGACTGCAAGATCATAATTTGCTTCTCGGCCAACTATTGTCGCCGAAACTGGCTCACCATTATCTAACTCAACTGTGATTGTTCCAGTGCCACCAGCAGCGCTTTCGATAACGTGATTGTTTGTAACTACATAACTATAAGTTGCAGTTGTACGGAATATAGAACCGGAACCTGTTCCGCCACCGTTAGGAGTGGTTACATTTATTGTTACAACACTTGGTGAAATCTGTGTAACTATAGAATTTAAGCTTCCTGCGGTTGTGCTCGGTGCACCAAGTGTTACTGCAGTTCTAGAAGCAGAACAAGAATAATTAACGGCGGAATAGATTGCTTGAGTTTTCTTATCAACGCATGCATTCACTACCGAAGTGCTAAAGACGCCTGCCGCAGTTGCGACTCCTCCGACAGCAGTGACGCCCAGAAGAAAGCCGGCTAATACCTTTGAAGAGGTGCGAGTCATAAGATTTTTCATGTTCATACTTTAGATTCTCTATCCTTAATAGAAAGTAGGTAAAAGTTTAAGATTTTCTGTGAATCTACTTATTCAATCGATCTTCGGAGATCTGCATATTTCGCATTGCAGGGACAGCTAGCATTCCCAAAATAAATATCGCGCTAAAAATTGCTAGGCCATAAAGCGTTGCAGGGAGGCCGATTGCCATAGAAAGTGGGCCGGCTATTGCAAGACCTACAGGCCGAAGCAGCATTGTTCCCATCGCATCAAATGATGAGACTCTTGAAAGCGCTTCTCTTGGAACTTCTCTCGCCATTGCAGTAGACCAAATCGTCGTCCACAAATCAAGGGTCAACCCCCAAAGAAGTGCAGAAAACGCAATGAACCAGATTGATTGTGGTTTTGCCATTGACCACATATATAACGAGATAGAGAAACTAATTAAAAGTAGAAAGCGAAGCGGGTATTTCAATTTAATCTTCACGCCAATTATTGATCCAATAATTAAGCCAATTCCTTCAAAGGTTAAAACTAGAGACCAAGATTTTGCACCATTAAATTCTTTTAGCGCAATCAACGGGCCGAGAACATTCTCTCCTGCCGCCCAAGCCAAAATAATAAATGAAAACCCAAACACCCCAATAACAATCCAGCGAAAGGATGTAAATATTTTCCAACCGTGAATCAAATCATCAAGCATCGTGTTTTCACTCTGCTTATTTGCGGGTGCGACATGTCTAAAAGTAAAAAGCAAAGATCCACCAATAACAAATGTTGAAGCATCAATTGCTAGCGCCCAAGTACTTCCCCAACCAGCAACGATTATTCCACCGACTGCTGCGCCCATGATTATTGCGCCATTTGAGAAGAAATTATTTACCGCATTTGTTTTCTGTAAATGTTCATCAGGAACAAGCGCTGGTAAAACACCTGACATTGCGGGCCAGAAAATTCCCCACATCAAACCAAAATTGATATTGACCAAAAGCAGAACAATCACTGGAACATCCCCGGTTGCAAAATAAGCTACTTGAATAAATAAACCCGTTGCCCCAATTAAATCGGCGAAAGCAACTGCTTTTATGCGACCGAACTTATCCGCAAGTACGCCGCCAAAGGGGCTCATTACAAGCATTGCAACAGTTGTAGATCCAAGAACTAAACCTAAGAGGTTTGCATCGCCTTTAGGTAGATGAAAGATTCCAAATGCCAAGGCAATCGGTGACATACCATTTCCGAAATTGCTTATGAAGCGCGCAAAATAAAAACGCTTTATATAGCGATATCCAAATAGTTCGGTATAACTCATTTGCTTATGATACTTGGGGTCTTGCAAGAGTCAGGCAAATATTATTTGTTCCCCGGCGCTATATCGTGCTGCAGGCGCACCGCTTAAAACATGAACACCACTTTTCCCATGAACTTGCCATTTTTTCTCAATTAGCGATGTACCTGCATCGAGCCCAGATACTAAAGCCGTATCTTCATCGATTCCAATAATTACGGTGCCCTCGGGCGCTTTCATAACTATCTTTGCTGCGCTATCTGGAATCCAGCCAAAGAATTTGTTGTAATGCGGAATTGGCCGCAGATTTGGAATCACGTTTAGCCCTGGTATTCCTACGTTTTTCATTTTAAAGAAATTTGGAACATCGCTACTTAAAGCCATTGCACCTGCGCTGCAACCAGCAAGAGCAGCACCAAGGCGCCAATTTAATTCGATTTCATCCCAAAGTGGCGTTGAGTGCAAAGTGGTCGCTAAATATCCAGGATCACCGCCAGAGAAATAAATAAGTCCTGCGTTTTTTATCTTTGAAATATATTCATTATTAAATGCATCTTCGCGTTTAAAGATTGGTAAAAATTCTTGAACTGCTCCGATTCGTCTGGCTTGCTCGGCCCCAATTGATTCCCAGTATTCCAATCGCTCTTTACTCTCTTGCCCTGCAGCTGTGGGGATTTGTAAATACCTATTTGGTTTGCCATTGGCTATTCCTGATTCCAATAGTGCGCGTTCTAGATCTTGCATCACTGGTAAATATTCACCAGACCCAACAAGTGCCAGAGCGCCAATTTTTCCCATGTGGTTACTTTAACTGCATGGATTCAAATCCTTTTTAGGTAGGATGCTCGCTATGCGTAAATGGGCTAGAAAGATTGCAGTGGCCCTATCTATTGGAATCCTTCTAACCTCAGGCGGCTTCCATTTCTTTAGCAAAGCAGCCTCAAATGCGATTCCGAGATCTAAGGTTTTGCAGGGTGCTAAACAATCAAAAAATGGTGACACCAATATTTTGCTACTCGGGCTAGATAGCCGCAGAGATAATGATGGGAATCCGCTTCCACTTAAGTTAACCAAGTTGCTCCATGTAGGTCCAGCATCAATTGGTGGCTATAACACCAACACCATGATTTTGATTCATCTCCCCGCTAACGGCAAAAAGGCTGTAGCTATTTCAATCCCGCGCGATGATTATGTAAGCGTTCCCGGATATGGAATGAAGAAGATTAAAGAGGCATACAGCTATGCAAAATATGTCGAAGATTCGCGGCTATATAAAGAAGGTATAAAACAACCAGCGCGCGAACACATCGCCCGTGATGCCGGACGTGCTGCCGCAATCGCGACCGTTTCACAATTCCTAGATGTTCCGATTGATCACTTTGCCGAAGTAAACCTTCTTGGTTTCTATGATCTAGCCAATGCTCTCGGCGGTATCCAAGTCTGTCTAAATAAAGCAGTAAACGATAGTAAGTATTCTGGTGGCGTATTCCCTGCCGGTTTGCAAACTATCTCTGGTGTAGATGCGCTTAAATTTGTGCGACAACGTCACGGCCTCCCAAACGGTGATCTAGATAGAACTCACCGCCAACAAGCTTTTATTACTGGTGTGATAACAAAATTTAGAACGCAAGGAATATTCAGCGACATTGGAAAACTTTCAGTGTTACTAAATGTTGCGAAGAAAGATGTGGTTATCGATTCAGGGTTCGACATTCTTGGATTCTTGCCGCAAGCCAAGGCACTTACCGGTGGCAACATTAAATTCCATACTCTTCCAATTGAAGGATATGTAATGCGCAACGGACAGAGTGTGAATCTGGTCGATGAGATAAAAATCCGTAAATTTGTACAAGATCTATTCCACCCGAAAAAAACAGATGCAACGCCATCTCCTAAACCGAGCAAAACTAACTATGCCAATTTAGCAAATGGCAGCGCGGTTGATGGCAGCAAAATTCCTTGTGTTAACTAAGCAGAACTGAGGAAATATGTTTGCAGTGTTTGCAGTTCTAATTGGTGTTGTTGTCGCAATTCAATCGCGTATAAATGGCCAATTATCAGCTGACCTTAATAACGGACTTGCCGCAGCTCTGGTCTCTTTCTTGACTGGATTAACTCTTGTAACTATTTTGGTATTTGGATTTAAACGCGAACGCGCGGCGCTATTTAGAATCTTTACTGCAGTAAAGAGCAAGCAGCTCGTTACTTGGGAAGTTATGGGTGGAATTCTTGGTGGTTTCTTCGTCGCAGCCCAGAGCGCCGTTGTTCCACAAATTGGCGTCGCACTCTTCACAATTAGTGTTGTTGCAGGTCAAACGGTCTCTTCACTATTAGTTGATAAAGCTGGAATTACACCAAGTGGAAAACAGAAGATAACTAAGCCCAGAATTATCGGTGCAATTGCAACACTAATTGCTGTAGGAATTGCAGTGTTTCCAGATCTAACAAATTCGGAGTTTCGTTTTCTGCCACTTATATTTTCGTTAATTGTTGGTGTTTTCGCTTCAATTCAGCAAGGTATGAATGGCCGAGTTAATGTTGTAGCAGGTCGGCCTCTTGCAACTGCATGGCTCAACTTTGCGAGCGGCACCGTGGTTGTAATAATCGCGCTTTCAATAAATTTAGCTTTAGGCGCAACCATTGATTCATTCCCAAATAACTTCTGGGTATACACCGGAGGTAGCGCTGGTCTAATTTTCGTCGCCGTATCTGCGTTTATTATCAAGCATTTGGGCGTATTGAATTTTGTTATTCTAAATATTGCTGGTCAATTAATTGGCGCAGTTCTAATCGATTGGATTTTCCCCGCTAAAGCAGGTTCACTAAATGGCTATTTGATCTTTGGAACATTTGTGACAATTGCATCGATTGCAGTTTCTAGGTTGTACGAAGCAAAGAAAGCTAAGGCTTAGTCGTCGCCCTCTTCGCCACCTTCATGTTCGCCACCTTCGCGCTCACCGCCACCACCTGAAATACTAGGCTTTGAATTTGTTGGGGTAGCAATTTTCGGTGCAGCTGATTTCTTTGGCGCTGGAGTTTTAGCTTTAGTTACGATCTTAGATTTTGTAGGTACCGCAGCAGGCGCTGGTGTATTTGAGGCAGCTGGCTGAGTAGTTGAAACAACTGGTGCGACCGGAGTTGTTGACGCTGGTTTTAACTCTGCATATGCAACTCCAGCAGCTACTGCTAAACCAACTCCTAATAAGGCAATCTGTGATTTCATATCGATACTCTCCCACAGATTACTGAGTAATTCTTTGATAAAACCTGAGAATCAAATCCGAATATCACTTTGAGCGCGGCTTAGCTTTGCCCACATTCTTCTTTGGTCCAGCCTTCTTAAAAGTTCCTTTAGGAAGTGGTGCGCGCTTTGCTGGAGCCTTCTTTGCAAATTTCTTTGGACCTGATGCTTTCTTAAAAGCTGGGCGCTTGCCTTCATACTTTTCACTCTTTTCAGAGCGCTCAACTTTCTCAGAATCTGCGCGCCAAGTTGAAGTTGCTGGGCGGGAATCAGATTTATAACTCTTTTTAACCGGGCCATCTGACTTTGAAAACTTTGTTGGTTTATTTGAAGGTTTAGGAGAGCTAAAACGATCTACCTTTGCTGGACGATCTGATTTCTCAAATCGCTCTGCTTTGGGATGGCGATCTGCTCTAAATGTGCGCTCTGGTTTTCCACGCTTTTCAAATTTGTCGCTGCGTTCTGGACGGTCAGAACGAACTGGGCGGTCGGTGCGTGCTGGACGATCTTCATACTTTGGCTTTGCTGGTGCTGCGCCACGGAATGAACGAACAGGTTTTTCTTTCTCGCCGTCGCCAACGCGTCCGCCACCTTCGCTACGCTTTTTAAAATTACTTGCATGTCCACGGCGGAATCCACCACGGTCACCACGATCGCGACTTCCGCGATCATTACGACCTGGCTTTTCAGCTTCAACGATTACTGGAATACCTGATGGTTCTTGTGCTCCTGTAACGCGAACTAACTCCGGATCAGATGGGCGAACATAAACTTCATTTAACTTAACTTTTGCTTGGTTTGTGATTCCAAAAATTCCACGCTTCTGCTTGTGAGTAGCAAGAGTTACAACTACTCCGGTAGCACCTGCGCGAGCTGTTCGGCCGGCACGGTGCAAATAATCCTTGTGATCCGCTGGTGCATCTACGTGAACTACAAGTGAGACATCATCAACGTGAATTCCACGAGCGGCGACATCGGTCGCAACAAGTGCTGATGCCCGGCCATCTTTAAATGCTGCAAGTACGCGAGTGCGTTGGCCTTGAGATTTTCCGCCGTGTAAAACTCCGACTGGAACTCCAGAGCGAAGCATCTTTTCAGCGAGCTTATCTGCGCCATGTTTTGTTCGTACGAAGAAAATTGTGCGACCTTCGCGGGCTGCAATTTGAGTTGCAACTAAATCTTTATGCCCTTGATCCATAATCAAAACGTGGTGCAACATATCTGCGGCACGAGATTTTTCATTCTCTAGTGAGTGTGTGATTGGATCTTTAAGGAAACGCTTTACAAG
>Ga0114970_10002549_pt1 | contig 13586 bp, 21 predicted proteins | sample M_140205_XF_Meta_FD_87030 | JGI IMG/M metagenome (GOLD analysis project Ga0114970, IMG submission 87030) | Freshwater microbial communities from Lake Montjoie, Canada to study carbon cycling - M_140205_XF_MetaG | ecosystem: Environmental > Aquatic > Freshwater > Lake | place: Lake Montjoie... | reverse complement strand
GGGGGGGTGGGGACGGGGGGGGGCCAGGGGAGCGACCCGCCGGAGAGGGCGGTGGGGCGGGGGTTGGGGGGGGGGGAGGGTTGGGGGGAGGGGGGGGGGGTTGGTGGGGGTGAGGAGGGAGGTGGAGTTGACGGCATTGGGGAGGACGAGAATTTTTTCTTTGGGGATGCCGAGGGCGACGATGCGGCGTTGGAGGTGAGGGGAGACGACGACGATGCGGCTGGCGTATTGGAAAGTGAGGCGATCGGCGAGGCGTGCGAGTGGGAGGAGCCAAGGGGCGGCGCGGACGCGTTCGTCGCCGGGGAGTTCATTGACTTCGACGACGAGGGGGATGTTTCGGTGGTGGGCGAGGAGGGCGGTGGTGAAGAGGAAAAAGGCGTGGCGTTCGTAGATGAGCGACGAATGGTGCTGGGAGAGGAGGGAGCGATTGCGGAGGAGGGCGGGGAGATTGTAGGCGATTTCGAGGAGTTCGAAAATTAGTTTGGGGGCGAAGGCGGCGAGATTGGCGAGGAAGCTCCGGCGGGTTTTTTTTTCGAAGGGGTTGCGACCTGCGGTGAGGCGGGGATCGACTCCCGTGGGGCTAGAGAAGTGGACTTGGTGGCCAAGTTTTTCGAAAGCGGAGGCGATGCCTGAGATGTGAACCCCTTCCGCGCCAGTGCCTTGGGTGCGAAAGTGGTAGAGGATATTCATGGGCGGGTGGCGGCTTCGAGGAGGGCGTGGTATTGGTCGGCGGCGTGGGACCAGGTGAAGGGTTGGCTTTGGGCGATGATCGGTCTGGAGGGGAGGGGATCGCGGAGGAGCGAGCGGAGGGCGGCGGCGACGGGGGCGAGGCGTGGTTCGACGAGGCGGCCGCAGGAGTCACCGGGGTGGACTTCTTCGATGCCGCCGACGCGACTGGCGACTACGGGGAGGCCGCAGGCGAAGGCTTCGAGGATGACATTGGGGACGCCTTCGTTGACGCTGGGGAGGCAGAGGACATCGGCGGCTTGCATATAGAGGGCGACTTCGGCGGCGGATTTGCGGCCGGCGAGCACGACATTGGCACCGAAGTGGAGTTGGTCGCCGAGGGCGCGGGCGTGATCGATGAGCGGGCCATCGCCGATCATGATGAGTTTGGTATGGGAGAGGGTATTATCGTTGCAGACTTGGGAATGGGCTTCGATGAGGAGGAGGGGATTTTTGATGGGGTAAAAGTTCCCGACGAAGAGAATGATTTGTTTATCTGCTTGGAGATTAAGGGCTTGCCTGGCGATGGCCCGATCTTTGGGTTGGAAGCATTGGCGATCGACGCCATTGTAGATGGGGTGGAGATTTTCTTTGGGGAGGCCAGTGGTGGCGAGGAGGCGGGCTAATTCGGCGCTTCTGGTGATGATGGCGGAGGCTTGGGGGAGGGATTGGGCGATGATTTTTCGGCGGACGGGGTGGGATAAATACTGATGGACATCGGAGCCTTGGGCGATGGAGACCAAGGGGAAGTCGAGTTCTTTGGCGAGATGAGCGACGGCGCAGGAATCGGGATAAATCCACGAGCTGAGGACGACATCGAAAGGGAATGATTTGCGGAGATCGAGGAGGGGTTGGCGAAGTGAACGGGCGATGAGGCGATGGTTCCAGCGGCTGCCGATTTTGGGGAGGTAAGGAACGGGAAGGAAGTGGGGTTTGAAGAGGCGATCTTCGGGGCGTGGGGAAGCGAGGGAGGAGCGGAAGGGGAGAGTGGGGCGGAGGGCGATGACGCGGGTATCCCAGCGATCGGCGAGGGAATGGAGGATGGTGGCGTTGTCGAGACCGCGGTAGGGTTCTTTGGTATCGGGGAAGAGATTAGAGATGAAGAGGAGCCGCATTATTTAGGAGAGTGGAGGAGGCGGGAGCCGATAGCAATGATCTCGGTAGAGGTGGGGGTTATCGGAGTGGCCTTGTTCGGCGGCGTGGAGGACATTGACCATTTCGCGAGCGGTGAGGTAATGGAAGTGAAGATGGGGGTGGGTATCGGCGAGTTGGCGGAGGGATTGGTGGAACTGGCGCATGGGTTGGCCGAGGAGCATGGGGGAGTTTTTGGGGTTCGCGCCGTGGGTATGGAGTTTGATGAAAGTCCAGTTGGGGCAACCCTTTACGGTGATGCCGGCTTTTTGCCAAACGCGGAGGCGGTTGATCGTGGGGGGGTTAGCGCCGGTGAGGTCGCTATTTTCGATGCGAGGGAGGATCCCGTATTTGCGGCGGTTCCAATTGAGGGCGAGGGGGCCTTGGACGATGAGGAGTTCATCTGGGCTGGCGGGTTGATGATGGGGGAGCGCGCGGACGGGGCGGCCGTGGTTGTGGGATTTTGGGGTCGTGGAGGCTTGGGCGTAGTAGAGGGAATTGATGGTTTGGGTTTGGGTGGGATGGGGTGCGGAGGGCATGGTGAAATCGGCGTAGCAGCCGGTGTCGATGAGGACTTGGAGTTCGTTGGTGACGCCACAGTTTTGGCCTGTGGGGTGGGAGTTATCGAGGGCCCAGTTTCCGTGAATGAAACCGTAACGAATTTTGCCGGTGGAGTCGCGGGAGAGGAGGCCGTGTTTGGCGAAGTTTTCCATGCCTTGGTTGAGGGTGAGGCGGAGATTATCGGCGTGATCGCGATCGTGATGGAGGTGGATTTCGGTTTCGCTTTTGGTGGCGGAGCAGAGTTCGGCGAGAGCTTGAAGGACTTGGGGGTGATATTGTTCGATGGGATAGAAGAAAGTGTGTTTGGGGGGTTGGCCGTTGGAGTCATGGAATTCGGCAGTGATGGGGGTGAAATCGCGATGCCACTGTTTGACTCTGGCTAAAGCGTGGGGGGCCTCGACGCCGTGGAAGGGTTCGAAGTGATCACAAACGGTGATGAGGAGGTGTTCGACGCCTTGGACGGGTTCGCGTTTGGGGCGTTTTATCCAACTTGGGAGCCAGAGATCGAGGGATTTGAGCATGAGTCGATTTGCGGAGCGGAGGGTGGGAGATTGGAGAAACTAGGGAGTTTTTCAATGTCATTTTGGGGGAATGCTTGGGGGTTGCGAAATGGAATCTTCTGTTTATGTTCGGTGATCTGAATTTGACCCTTGCGAGGATTTAGCCTCCAATCACCATGTAAATTTGTTTAATCTATGGCTCACACGACTACTGAACTAGAGTTTCCTGACACTGCGACCCGCGCTGGGCAGGAAGTGGGGTTGAATGATATCCTTGGGGAGAAAATGGTGATTAACATGGGGCCATCGCATCCTGCGACGCATGGGGTCTTGCGGTTGATTTTGGAGTTGGACGGCGAGGAGATTACGAAGGCGACACCGGAGATCGGCTACCTCCATCGTGGGGACGAAAAGATCGCGGAGAACATGCATTACAACCAGTTTATTCCTTACACGGATCGGCTGGATTATCTGGCACCGATTGCCAACAATGTGGCTTACGCGTTGAGTGTAGAGAAATTAATGGGGTGGACGCTTCCGCCTCGGGGGCAAGCGATTAGGGTGTTGTGCTGTGAGATTGCGCGAATTTCCTCACATCTGTTGGGGGTGGGATGTTTTGGGATGGATTGCGGTGCGATGACGGTATTTCTCTACACCTTTACGGAGAGAGAAAAGGTCTACAACATGATGGAATTGCTGACGGGGGCGCGCTTTACGACGAGCTACACGCGGGTGGGTGGTCAGACCCGGGATTTGCCGGCGGGATTTCTGCCATTGCTGGAGAATTTTCTCAAAGAATTGCCCCCGGTGATTGACGAGGTGGACAACTTGCTTTCGCGGAACCGAATTTTTGTGGATCGGACGAAAGGGGTGGGGACGATCACTAAAGAGCAAGCGATTGGGTATGGTCTGACGGGGCCAAATTTGCGGGGGTCTGGGGTGGACCACGATTTGAGGAAGAAGCAGCCGTATTTGGGATACGAGCAGTATGACTTCGACATTCCGATTGGGTCGGTGGGCGACGCCTATGATCGGTATTTGGTGAGGATGGAGGAGATGCGGCAGTCGATGCGGATCATTCGTCAGGTCATTGACAGCTTACCTGGTGGGGCGATCAATGTGACGGACGCGAAGAATTTTCCACCTCTGAAGACCACGGTAATGACGAAAATGGAGGAGTTGATTCATCACTTTATTGTGCATACCGAGGGGTTGGATGCGCCTGCTGGGGAGGTCTATTTTGGGCATGAGAATCCCAAGGGAGAACTAGGATTTTATATTAACAGCAAGGGTGGAGGAACGCCCTATCGGCTGAAGATTCGGAGTCCGTCGTTTGTCAATTTGAGCATTCTTCCGAAGATTTTGCCTGGGCACATGATTAGCGATGTTGTGGCGATTTTGGGGTCGCTCGATTTCGTGATGGGGGAGTGCGACCGCTAGGCTGGGGGAGATTTTTGCGAGGTTACGGCGGCAATGGCTTCGCGTAGTTTGTTGAGGTTGAAAGGCTTACTGACGATCATGTCGAAGTAGGGAGGCAGATTGTCATTGATCTTCATGAGTTCGCCAAAGCCAGTGAGTAAAATGATTGGCTGATGGGGGTGCGACTTTTTGATTGCGGTGGCGACATCGTCGCCGCTGAGACCGTCCATCGCGCGATCGGTCATGACGACATCGAATTCGCCGGCGAAGAATTTGGTGAGGCCGTCTTGCCCACTGGAGGCGGCGGTTATTTGGTGGTGATCGATGGCGAGGTAGACGCCGAGGACTTCGCGGACTAAGTCGTCGTCATCGATGATGAGAATGCGGAGTTGGGGCATGTTGGGGGCGGTGGTAGTGGTGGCGGCGATGGCGGTGGCGGGGATGGTGGGGGAGATCGGCGATGTCGAGGATGAGGGGATGGGGAAAGAGACTTCGATGGATTCGGTGGAGTCGAGGGTGGGGTGGGTGTGGAGTGTGCCGCCGTTTTTGCGCACAATTTCTGCGATGCGGAGGGTGCGTGGGGTTGCTAGGCGGATGAGGGGGGAGGGGTCTGGAGGAATCGTGGGGATGGTGGTGTGAACGGAGATGATGAGGCGATGATTTTTGGTGGCGGTTTTGATGGTGACTTGGCGGCTGGGGATGGGGATGGGTGGGGGATTGAAGACGAGAAGGACGATTAACTCGCGAATCTCCGCGGGGTTACAGGGGATCGGGGGGACTTCGGTGATGGCGATTTGGAGGTCAAAGTGTTCGTTGTTTTCGGGTGGGTTACTGGAGGGATGCGGGTGGCGAATGGCGATGGCTTGAAGGATGAGATGATTGAGATGGATATTTTGCGGATCATGGGGGCGAACGGCTTCGCGAAGTTGGTGAGTTTCGAGTAATTCGGAGACTTGGCGGGCGGTAGTTTTGGCGGCGGAATGAATCATTTCGATATAGTTGCGAATTCTGGTTATATCGACAAAGTCTTCTGATTGAAGGAGTAAGAGTTCGCTAAATCCGAGGATGGGAGCGAGGGCGTTATTGACATCGTGAGCGATGTCTTTGGTTAAGGTTTGGATAATGTGGAGGTGATCGGTGCGATCGATGGACTGGGTTGGCGGGGATTGGAACTGGGCGAGAGCGACACTGAGTCGGGCGTTACTTTCTTGGAGGGTGTGGGCATTTTTTTGGGCGTTAGCGATTTCTGCTTTTAAAGATTGGAGTTTGTTTTGGAGTTCGATTTGGGCGCGTTTTCGTTCGATGGCGTGATGGATTGTCCGGAGGAGGAGATGTTGGTCGATGGTTCCTCGGATGAGGCAATCTTGGGCTCCGTGTTTGATGAATTCGCTGGGGGAGGGGATGTCGGTTGGGTTGCTGAGGACGAGGAGAGCGGATTGGGGAGCGGCGGCGGCAATTTGGAGGAAAGCAATGAGGGTGGGGGTATTGGGGAGACTGATGTCGAGGAGAATGAGATCGGCGTGACGTGATGAGAGCCAGGCGAGGGCGTGGGTGAGTGAGCGAACGGAGTGGGTTTGGAAGTGCTGGAATTCTGGGGAGTCGAGGAGAGATTGTAAGGGGTCGAAGTGTTCGGGGTTTTCTGCGACCAGAAGAACGGAGGGCCGTGGATCGTGCATAGGAGCGGATGGAGGTGGCAGTGAGGGCGAAGAGAGTGAGGAAGAAAGAAGAGAAAGGCGGATGGGAAGACGCTAACATTATGAGGGGTGGATGTAATCTTTTTTGATGGGAATGACGGGAATTTGTCGGGTGGGTTGTGGGGAATTTTCTTGGTCTTGGGATTGGTCTTTCTCAGATTGGGGAATGATACCGAGCTATTTACAAGCGATGAACTTTCCTGGGGTGGCAAGTTTTGAAGAAGACGACCATGGGATGATTCGGTTGGCGATTACTTCTCCCAAGGCGAACGCCCAGATTTACTTACATGGAGCGCATGTTGTTCATTTTCAGCCGATTGGGATGGCGCCTGTACTTTTTTTGAGTGAGGAAAGTGGGTTTGCGAGTGGGCAAGCGATTCGTGGGGGGATCCCGATTTGTTTTCCGTGGTTTGGAGGTCGGGAGGGGCATCCTGAGTCACCTGCGCATGGTTTTGCGCGAACGATGGACTGGGAGGTGGAGTCGTTATCGGTGGATGGAGACGAGGCGATTTTGGTGATTTTGAGATTGGAATCGAACGAGGCGACGAGGGCGGAGTGGGCGCACGAGTTTGTGGTGCGATGCCATATTTTTGTGGGGATGTGGTTGGTGATGCTTTTGGAAGTGGAAAACACTGGGGAGAGCGAGATGACGTTTGAGGAAGCGTTGCACAGTTACTTTGCGGTGGAGGATGTGCGGGAGGTTTTGGTGAGGGGTTTAGAGAATACGGGCTATCGGGATAAGGTGGATGGGTTAGCGAGTAAGATGCAAGGGGCTGAGCCATTGCGATTTACGGGGGAGACCGATCGAATTTTTGAGAGCACTGCGGCGAAGTGTGAGATTGAGGACGGGGTGACTGGGCGAAGGATTACCGTGAATAAAAGTGGATCAATGACCACGGTGGTTTGGAATCCGTGGATAGAAAAAGCTCTAAAAATGAAGGACTTTGGGGATGAGGAGTGGAGGCGAATGATTTGTGTGGAGACGGCGAATGCTGGGGTGAACGCGGTGACGATTGGGCCTGGGAAAAAGCATTCGATCCGGGTGGTGATTTCGCCGGGTTCATTGCCGAGTTGAGCGGGCCGATGAGTTCGGCTGGAGAGACTTAGGCGAGGAAACTGGGGAGGAAATGCTCTGGGTTCGTGCCTTGGATGAGGAGGCGCTTGAGTTGGAGTTTTCCGTCCTTCATTTCGAAGAGGATTTCGAATCCAGCGAGGTCGCCATCGATGGCAGTGGTGACCGTTTTGCTGGCGATTTTTTCGCAATTTTGGTTGAGCCAAAGGGTGAGGTCGGCCTCGGTGATGGCAGTTTCTTGCCAATAATCGCGTTGGGTGAAGGGCAATTCTTGGAAGCGGGCGATGACGAAGTCGCGTTCGAGAAAGGCGAGGAGATTACCGGCTTTGGGGCCAGCTTCCTTATCGAGAAGCACGCGATAAATGGCTTTGAAGGCGAGGGGTTGGTCGATGGGGGTGAGGCGAGCGGTTTCGAAGACTTTTGCTTGGAGGGATTCGTCGTTCCAAGGGGTGGAGGTAAGGGACTGGGCTAAGCGGTGGAGAAAGGCGCGGGCGGCGGCTGGTAATTCTGTGGCTCGCGGAGGGAGGGTTTGTTGGAGGTGGGTTTTCTCTTCTTCGGTGGCATACTGTTGGACCCAGAGATTCGCGGAGGCGATTCTTTGGTTGAGGTGGCGGAGTTCGATGGGGTTGAGGGGGGCGCCTTTGCGTTTGGCGATCTCGGTGAGGGGATCGAGGTGGGGCATTTGGACGAGAGCGGAGACCACTTGAAAGTTGGCGTTATAGTAATCGCCTTCGGGGGTGAGCTCGCATAGGCGATAGACGCTGGCTTCATCTGGGGTGGCGTTTTTTTGGTGTTGGACGCGTTGCTGATAGCGATCGAACTCGTTGAAGAGTTTGACGATGCCTTCTTCTCGGACGTCGAAATTGACTGGAGAGTTGGGTTTTGTGCGAATCATGAGGAAGCGAAGGACCTCGGGGGGGAGGAGATTAGCCATATCGCGGGCACTGGCGCCGACGCCTTTGGAGGAGGACATTTTGGCTCCGCCGACGAGAAAGAATTCGTAAGGGACGCGGAGTGGGGGTTCGATGCCGTAGATGGCGCGGAGGCAGGCTTCGCTGACATCGCGGGAGCCGCCTCTGGTGGAGTGATCTTTTCCGGCGCCTTCGATGGTGATGGGAAAAGTGACGAATTTGGCAACCCACTCGAGTTTCCAGGGGAGTTTGCCGCGTCCGTCGAAGGGGGAGACGCGGCCTTGGTGTCCGCATCCGCGTCCGAGGTTGAGTTGGGGGTTGACGACCTTGGTGGTGAGGCAGCGGTAATCGACTAGCGAGCCATCGTAGGCGTGGACTTCGGTGGTGGCGATTTTCTGGCAATTTTCGCAGATGACTTGGAAGGGGTGCCAATTGTCTGGTCGGGCGCTGTTGGAGACTTCTTGGTAGACTTGGCGGACCGAGGCGGAGTGGCGGAGGATTTGATCGATGGCGTGATTGAATTGCCCGGAGCGATAAATATCGCGCATGCGGTAGCGTTCCACCTTGACGCCGAGTTCGGCGAAGACCTCCCAGAATTCGCGCATGTAGTGATCGGCCATATCCCCGGATCCACCGCCGGGGGCTGGGGTATTACAGATGGGTTGGCCGATGTATTGTCCGAAGTGTTCGTCTTCGCCTTTGGGGATTTCGTCGACGGGATCATAGTCATCGACACCGAAAAGATAGCGGGCGGGAATGCCTTTTTCGGAAAGGGTGCGGTAGATGGCATCGTGAATGAGCACGCCACGGAGGGCGCCGACATGGACGCGTCCTGATGGGGTCTTTGAGTCATTGATGATCTGTGGGCCACTGACTTTGGCGGCGATTTCTTCAGTCCAAAACATAGGGGTTGGACAGATAGCGGGTTGGGGGAGGAAGTCGAGTGGATTGCGTTGGGGTTGGCGAAGAAGTGGGGATTTGGGGGGTGGGCGGGGAATTTTTTGTGGAGAGGATGTTTAGAAAAGGGAGAGATTTCAGTTTTCAGCGAGGCGATAGCGAAGTAGGGTCACGATCCAATTTTTTAGTTTTCGAACGACCTCCTAGCTTTAAGACTTTTCCTACCATGTTTAACTGGCTCATCAAAAAGATCATCGGCTCGAAAAATACCCGAATGGTGAAGCGACTTCGTCCGACGATTGCGCAAATCAATCAGCTTGAGGTGGATTATCAGAAGCTGAGCGATGAGGAGCTTCGGGCAAAAACGGCGGGTTGGAAGGAGCGGTTGAGTAAGATTGAGGATCCTGCCGAGTTGAAGCTGGCGCTGGATGCGATTCTTCCAGAAGCATTTGCGGCGGTGAAGAATGCGGCACGTCGTCTCTGTGGGTCGACGCTGACCGTCTGTGACCAGCCATACACTTGGAACATGGTGCACTTTGATGTGCAGTTGATTGGGGGGATTTGTTTGCATCGAGGGATGATTGCGGAAATGGCGACGGGCGAGGGCAAGACCTTAGTGGCGACCTTGCCGCTCTTTTTGAATGGGCTGGCGGGCCGGGGTTCGCATTTGGTGACGACCAACGACTATCTGGCGCGTCGCGATGGGGAAACGATGGGGCATCTTTATCGATTTCTCGGTCTTTCGACGGGAATTTTGCAACATGATCAGGATCCGCAAGAGCGACGGTTGCAGTATTATGAGGACATCACTTATGGGATGAACTCGGAGTTTGGGTTTGACTATCTTCGGGATAATGGGATGGCGACATCGGCGGGGCAGCAAGTCCAGAGAGGTTATCATTTTGCGATTGTGGACGAGGTGGATTCCATCTTGATCGATGAAGCGCGGACGCCGTTGATTATCAGTGGACCGGCGACGGTTTCGACGCATCAATACGACACCTATCGGCCGTTGGTCGATCAGTTGGTGAAGAAGCAGTTGTTGCTGTGCAACCGGTTGGTGGCGGATGCTGACGGGTTGTGGGAGCAGAAGAAGACTGAGGAGTTTGGGACGATGATGTTTAAGGCGAAGCTTGGGCAACCGAGGAACAAGGGATTTACGCGAGCGATGGAGGATCCTGAGAAGCGGAGGGCGATTGAGAAGGCCGAGCTTTCTTTTTATGGGGACGCCCGGAAAGAGGAGTTTTTTAGTTTGAAGGAAGAGCTCTTCTTTGTGATCGATGAGCGTGCCCATGAAGCGGATTTGAGTGAGCAAGGGCGCACTTTTATGAATCCGGCGGATCCCGATACTTTCGTCCTACCTGATTTGATGACGCAGTTTGCGGAGATTGATCAGACGGGTGGAATGACGGAGGCTGAAAAGATTGAGGAGAAGTCGAAACGGCAAGCTTTCTGTGATCATCAAGCGGAGCGGATTCACAATATTTCTCAACTGCTACGGGCGTACTGCCTTTTTGAGCGGGATGTGCAATATGTTGTTGAGGAAGGCAAAGTGGTCATTGTGGATGAAAATACTGGGCGGAAAATGTCGGGGCGCCGGTGGAGTGACGGGCTGCACCAGGCGGTCGAGGCTAAAGAGGAGGTGCAGATTGATCGGGAGACGCAAACCTTGGCGACGATTACGATTCAGAATTATTTCCGACTTTACCACAAGCTCGCGGGAATGACGGGGACGGCGGAGACGGAGGCCAACGAGTTTCATGATGTCTATAAGTTAGATGTTTCGGTGATCCCGACGAATCGTCCCTGCATTCGCAAGGATATGAACGACTTTATTTACAAGACGCGGCGGGAGAAGTTTAACGCTGTGGTTAAGGAAATCAGTGCGGCGCATGCTCGCCAGCAGCCGGTGTTGGTGGGGACGGTGAGTGTGGGATCGAGCGAGTTGCTTTCTCGAATGCTTAAGCGCGAAAAAGTCCCGCATGCGGTGCTGAACGCCAAGTATCACCTTCAGGAAGCGGAGATTATTGCTCGGGCTGGGCAACCGGGGAGCGTGACGATCTCGACGAATATGGCGGGTCGAGGCACGGATATTAAGCTGGGGCCTGGGGTTGTGGAGGTTGGGGGACTTTATGTGATTGGCACGGAGCGGCATTCTGCTCGGCGGATTGATCGCCAGTTGCGTGGTCGATGTGCGCGTCAGGGTGATCCTGGTCTTTCGCGGTTTTATGTTTCATTTGAAGATGACCTGATGCGAAACTTTGGGGCGGCGGAGCGGATGACGAAAATGATGGAGCGATTTGGGCTTGAAGAGGGGCAAGAGTTAGAGCACCCGTGGCTAAATCGGTCGGTGGAAACCGCGCAGAAGCGGGTGGAGCAGCGCGATTATCTGCAACGGAAACGGTCATTGGATTTTGATGACGTGATGAACAAGCAGCGGGAGGTTGTCTATGGATGGCGGAACGATGCGATTCATAGTGAGGATCCGCGGCCGTTGCTTTATGAGGTGGCTGATGAAGTAATCCCGCTTCGGGTGGCGGAGTTTTTGCCTGAGGGTGGGGCGGAGCAAAACCCAGAGGGGTTGATTTTTTGGGCAAACAATACCTTTCCGCTTGGTTTGACTGTGGAGAGCCTTGGGGCGAAGGAGAAAAGTCCTGAGGAAGTCTCGAATTATTTGCTGGAGCGGGTCAAAAAAAGCTATGAGCTGAAATGTTCCCATGAGCCTGCGGAATCGGTGAAGTATCTGGAGCGGAATATTTTATTGAACGCGATTGATCGACTTTGGCAGGAGCACCTCTACTCGATGGATTCGCTTCGGGAGGCGGTTTATTTGCGGGCTTATGGACAGAAGGATCCGCTCGTGGAGTATAAGACAGAGGCTTATGACATGTTCACCAGCCTAATGGTGGCGATCAAGAATGAGATGCTCCACAACTTCTTCCGGTCGACGGCGAATCTTGAGGCGTTTGGATCTTTTCTGCAGAGTCTTCCGCAGTTTTTGATTCATGCGGATGAGACGGGAGCTGAGCAAACGGAGACCGCTGGTGGCAGTTTGGCGCCCTCGCCTGCTCGTCCGCTGCGTTTTGAAGAGCCTGAGCCCACCCTTGAGGGGGCGTTCATTGAACAGGTGCCGGTGGTTGATCCCGCGAAGGTGGGCCGCAACGATCCTTGCCCTTGCGGGAGCGGGAAAAAGTTTAAAAGTTGCTGCGGCCGAGGCGCTTGAAGGTCTGATGCCCGCCGACTGCTTGGCGGGTAGCGGATAAGATGAGGAGGAATGAGGGAAATCCTCAGATCGGCTAGGGCTTTTGCTCTGGGGAGAGGATGGGCATTTTCGGTGAGCTCGTTGGCTTCTTGGGTAGGTACTCGGGTTCGATTGGTGCAGATGATGGTGATGAGGCTTTCGATCTTCTCATCCTGAGATTAGAAGCGGGAAAAGGGTGAGTCTCGGATGGCTCTCGGTTCAAGTACGCTATCGCTGAAAAAGAGCCGCTGACGATGGATGGAGCCGGAGACCGGTGATTCCGTGGCAAGCCAAGGCACAACGACCTGGTCAGTGACTCCAGCGACATGGGGGTTCTTTCCACGAAAGTAGCCCTTAAGCGAGGATCATTCAGGTGATTCCCGAAAGTCGTCGCAGCGTGAGGTTGGTCAACTTGAGCCTTGCGCCTTGCGGTGGCGGGTAGGGAAACGATCGGGGATGGAGTGGATAGGTGATGGATGTGCCCGAAGGGTAAATTTGTAGCGGTCGGTTTTTTTCGGATGGTTGAGGATGATCAGCATTTGACCATCTGGCATCTTTCACGAATGCATGAGTCACGTTGGCAAATTGGCGGAAGGGTGGGGGATTGTCCTGAGGTGACAAGGAGATCACCGCTCTGTTGTCAGGTTGAGTTCTCTGTGGCGGGTGGCGATTTTTCCAGTGGACTCTGGATGTGGCAAGGCCGCGGATTAAGGCTGGGAGGGTGTTTGAGGAGAAAGTGAGACGGTCGGTCGTGGTTGGGGATTTGAATTCTATGGGGAAGAGCTATAGGACGTTCTGGGCTTGCGACCGGCTCGGCGTTTGGTGATTGGCAAAGGGCTCCCGAGCTATCGATTTAATGCCAATTCTTGATCATCCAATCTTTCGCGGGAATCTGCTGAATATTTTGTGAATTTTCAGCGGGACTAGGAGCAAACGAGCCGTCTCGTTTTCCAAAGGGCGGTCATCTTCAGTTGGTGAAGCGAGGGGGACTGGGTGCTAGGGGAGATTGGCGGGCGAGGCGGATGTGCTGGGTTAGAAAACAAAACCGCTCCACATAGTCGGGTGCTTGAGGTGGAGAGCGGGATGAATTGGAGATCCGACGGGGAGGGGTGATGGACGACGCCTGATGAGATCTGGAAGCCGATGGGAGCAAGAGGCTCAAGGGGGGGAGGGGGAAGTCGTCAGAGGTATTGATGATTGATTTGCCCATCAAGTGGGGGAAGAATTCTTTGGTTCCTGACGACGATTTGGAGGTCGCGCGAGCTACTCGGGGAGGATGATTTTATCAAAAGCGGGGGTATGGGGGGGAGGTCTGAGGCAAAGCAGTCATGGCGGGGGAGAGAAATTTTTGGGGAATTTTGAAAGATAAACTTAAGATGTTGGAGTTGGCGAAGAAAAAAAATTTCGTCCACTTTTTCTTTGTAAAGATTGGGT
>Ga0114970_10002548_pt1 | contig 13589 bp, 13 predicted proteins | sample M_140205_XF_Meta_FD_87030 | JGI IMG/M metagenome (GOLD analysis project Ga0114970, IMG submission 87030) | Freshwater microbial communities from Lake Montjoie, Canada to study carbon cycling - M_140205_XF_MetaG | ecosystem: Environmental > Aquatic > Freshwater > Lake | place: Lake Montjoie... | reverse complement strand
CGGCCTCCTGCAAACCATCCTGCGCCACGCGGTACTCCGACTGCCTGAGCTGGAGGGTCTTGTTGTTATCCAAGGTTGCCTTCCAGGCTTGGTCTAGGGTGAGAGTAGGGGATTGCGCCCCGACTACGAGGGGCACGAAGAGCAAGCCTAGTACAAACCCTAACGAACGACAGCCTTTCATTAAAAGGCTACCGGTTACTGATGCCATCAAAAAAGTTGTTCGGACTGCGCCAAGACTGAAGGTTAAAGGAGTAGGTCGACGCCGACGCCGACCCCGAGGAACCGTCAGCATAGGCGACTTCATTGAACTGATAGTAAGTCGTTGATGCTGTTGATGGGTTCTTGAGGTTAGTAAAGGCGACCTTTACTTTGAGCCCGTCCTCACCTGGATCGATGGTCGCATCCTGGTTCGTACTATCAGTACCGTTGTCGCCGTCATAATTTCTGGGATTCGGGTCTGTCCACTGGACAAATACCGTCCAATTGCCCTGGTTGTTGGTGTCGGTTTCTGCCTGATGAGTCACAAAGGTGCCCGTAGAGTCCGCGGAGTACCACGACACCACAACGTGGATTCCCTGAACACCACTATCGGTGGTCCCGTTGGTAGTAGCTCGGCGTATGAGAATACGGCCGGCGAGATTGGTAGAGAAATCGTAATGCACGTTCCGACTGGCTCGCGTAGGCTCTGCGGTTAAATCGCTGGCGCTTCCCGAGGTCAGGGTTGGCGTCAAGGGGTCACTGGTGGGGCTGTAGTTCGCATCATCCATCTTAATAATCACATCATGGGTGTCAATTTCAGCAGTCTGCTGAGTGTTGTGCCAGGTTACGTTGTTGAAGGTAAACGTACCAGCTACGTTGTTCGCTGTTGCCGTTGTAGCCACGTAATCGGGAGTTCCCGCTGTCTGGGCGGCCGGGGTCAGGAATAACACCACTCTCACGTTGTTGACTCCGTTACCACTAGCGTCGATCACTCTCCCTGTGACGCTGGGCGTCGTGAATGTGATGCGCTTCACCTTTAGGTCCACCAAGTTATTGGTGGTGTCGGAAAGCACCCCGCCCAAGGTGAAGGCCGTCCAAGCGTAGTCAGGGTGCGTCACCACGGCGTAAACCGTTGTGGTGTCGCCTTTTGACCCGTAGGCACCGCTGGGGTTGTTCCACAAAACCTTTGAGGTGTAGAGCCCTGTGTTGTTGTTGGCATTCGAGGTTGAGGTAACCTGGACATAGCCCGAAGGAACCGTGCTGGGATTTGCGTTTAGCGCAGAGGCTGGATCCTTGGTGTAAATGTAAACAATCGCGTTCGCCACACCAGCCCCCCCCGTCTTGGAGTCCATGACATAGCCCTGAAGGTTGGCCGAGTAGTAGTAGGCTCCAATCTGGCTGAAGTCACAAGAATGCAGTCCCAAAAGGCCTACCAGGCCAAGGGCTGCGCAAAAAATCCGGGGAAGTTTCATGATTTTGTCTCCAGAGCGGGAATAAGGTCAGCAGGAAGGATTTCTGGCTTCTTCTTCGCTTTTCGTTTTTCGAACATCCACAAGATCGTGGGGATCAGGATCAACGTGATGGCGGTGGAGGTGAGAAGCCCGCCGATGATGGCCCGCGCCATGGGGGCACGCAGCTCTGCTCCGGTACCGTAGGCCAGAGCCATGGGGATCATGCCCAAAACGGTGGCGCCCGTGGTCATCAAGATGGGCTTCAGGCGGGTCTTACCCCCGTGAATAATAGCTTGGCGCAGGGGCACACCCTGTTTTTGCAGATGGCCGATGTAGTCGATGAGCACGATGGCGTTCTTGACGACGATACCTGCGAGCATGATGGCACCGGTGAAGCTGAGAATGTTGAAAGTGGTATTCGTGAACAGCAAGGCGAGCACCAGCCCGATCACGGCGAACGGAATGGAAAACATGATGATCAGCGGGTTGCGCAGGTTTTCGAACTGGGCGGCCATAATCATATACACCAGCGCGAGGGCGGCCATGAGCGCCAGTCCCAGACTGGCGAAACTGGAGGACAACTCACCCCCGGTGCCGGTGAAAGCGCGGGTGACCCCTATGGGCGGCGCTCCGCCGTCTTCGACCCGCTTTTGCACCTCGGCGCTGACCGTAGCCAAGGGTACGGTACCCGAAAGCGAGCCGGCCACTTCGATGGTACGGGTGCGATTCTTCCGGCTAATCGATACAGGTCCGAGCGCCTCTTCGATGCTCGCCACGCTTTCCAGGGAAATCTTCTTACCCTTGCTAGTGACGAAGAACAGCTGGCGGATCTGATCTACGGTAGTGCGGTCTTCGTCGGCCAACATGAGAGTCACATCGTAATCCTGGTCTTTGTTGCGGTAGGTCGATACCTTGCTGCCGGAATAGGCGGTGCGCACGCTGGCGGCAACTTCCAACGGACTTAGCCCGAGACTTACCGCCTCCTCGCGCTTAATGCGGATCTGAACTTCCGGTTTGCCCACCTGATGACTGATCTTGAAACTCCGGGTACCGGGGGTTTTTTCAGCAATCGCTTTGATTTTCTGGGCGTAGGAGAACATCGCTTCGATGTCGTCACCGGCCAGTCGGATGACAATGGGGCTCGAGACGCCTGTGGCTTGGGTTGCCAGGCTGGCCATTCCCTGCAGTACAATACCGAAACGCAAATCAAGCACAGTTTGCCGAATTTTACGATCTAAGCGGTTGGTGATGGCCCAGATATTTTCTTTGCGCTCATCCTTGGGAACTAAGATGACCGAAAGAGCCCCTAGGTGGCTCCCGCCGTCTCCGACGGTGCTGGATATGCTCTTGAGTTCTGCACCCACTTCTTCACGGATGAGCTTTTCGAGGTCGTTAGCCAGGCCGCGCGTCGTGTTGTAGGTGGTTCCCATTCGGGTTTCAAAATTGACAATGAAAAAAGCGTCGTCGGTTTCTGGCAGGAACTCGATGCCCAAAAGCACCACGAGGGCGAACGAGCCCACCAGGAGGCCAACTGCTCCCGCGATAACCCATTTGACGTGGTCGAGGGCCCACGCACTGAGCCGGGCATAGCCACCGTCCATCCACTGCAAAGCATTTTGGATTTGCTTGGCCACAAAATCGAGGGGCTTCCAGCCGGTCACCACTTCCAAGTCTGCCAGCGAAATGTCATCCAGTTGTCCGGGTTCGATGTTTTGTTTGGCGAGTGGCACCACCTTGAGCACCCGGCTGGCCAAAACTGGTACCAGCGTCATCGCTGAAAGCAAGGAAACCGCCATAGAAATGATCAGAGTGAGTGCCAAATCGCGGAACAGAATACCGGCCATGCCGTCCACAAACAGAAGGGGAACAAACACCGCCAGCGTGGTGAGCGTCGAGGCAATGACGGCACTGGCCACCTCTTCGGTACCCTGCACGGCGGCTTCCAAGGGTGGGAGGCCTACCAGAAGCTTGCGGTAAATACTTTCAATGACGACTATTGCGTCGTCTACGATCATCCCGATAGCCAAAGTGAGGCCCATGAGGCTGGTGAGGTTCATCGTCATGTGGTTAAAGGCCATAAACACGAAGGTCGACACCACCGAAATGGGAATGGTCAGCGTGACGATGAGCGTCGAGCGCAGGTTTCGCAGAAAGAACAAAATGATCAGGATGGCCAGCCAAGCCCCTTCCCAAGCGGCGCTCGCCACGCCGTCAATGGCCGCCCGAACCTGCGCGGCCTGATCCTCGATAATCTCAAACCTGACCGAGGGAGGCAGGAGCGCTTTCGCCTTCTCCATGCGCCGCAGAACTTCTTCGTTCACCTTCACCGTGTTGTAGCCCGACTGTTTCTGCACGTTGAGCCGTATAGCGCTCTTTCCGCCGGACTGCACAAACTCATCAGCGGGAAGGCGCTCGAGTTGGATGTCAGCCACGTCGCTCAAGAAAATCGGGTTGTCGCCCTTGGCTCCGATGATGACCCGACCCACCTCTTCCACCGATTGAAACTCACCGATGGTCCTGAGGCTGATATTGGAAGCGTCGGCTCGGATCGTCCCTCCGGGAAGGGACACATTCTCCCCTTTGAAGGCCTGCAAAAGCCCCATCAGAGGGATACCCACGCTCGAGAGTTCGCCGAGATGAACTTTCACCGTCAGGGCGGACTTCTCGCCACCGAACAGCGTCACCTGAGCCACGCCCGGGACGCGCTCGAGCTCGGGAACAAGTTTGTCCTCTAGTTGACGACGCAAGTCGAGCCCCTCGGTGCCGGTCGCGATGTTCATACGCAGGCTGGGAAGCAAGGACGCTGAAAAAATCAAGATGCGTGAACGTTGTGTGCCATCGGGAAACTGGCTTTCCACGGTTGTGACGGCTTCCCGAACGTCGGCCGAGGCTTTGTTCATGTCTTGGCCATTGGCGAAGCGAATCGTCACCTGGCTGACGCTTTCAAAACAATTTGCCTCGATCGTCTCGACCCCATTGATTTTTGCTACGGCCGATTCCACTGGCTTGGTGATGTTGCTTTCGATGTCGTAAGGGCCCACCCCGGGACTGACGGTGAACACAGCAATCGTCGGCAGGCCGATGTTGGGGAACATCTCCTGCCCAATCTGCGGCAAGGAGGCCAAACCGAAGGTGAACAGACCGAGGAAGATCATGAGCACGGTAACGGGCCGGTTGACCGAGAACCGAGCGATACTCATCTTGGGCCTTAGAGGTTGATTCGGGCTCATTTGGCACCGTCTAGGTTCACAACAGCGACCTTTTGCCCATCTTCCAAGAAGGTGTTGCCCTCGAGCACAATCTGCGGGTTGTTTTCCAGGCCACTGACGATCTGCACCATGTTGGCTCCCTTGCCTGCGGTCTTCACTTCCACCATTTTCACCACGCGGATACCGGGTACTTTCGGGTCTGCTGGCGGCTGTGCAATAAACAGCACTGTCTTTCCATCGCGGTTGAGGAGGGTCTTTTCAGGAACTTGCACCACGTCCTCTTTGGTCTGGCGCACGAGTTCTACTTCGGCGAACATGCCGGGTTTAAGCAGATGGTTGGGGTTGTCGACGGCCATCTCGACGTCAAAACTTCGTGAAGAGCCGTCGATGATGCTGGAAACTTCGGTGATTCGTCCACGGAACGGAGGGTGGTCTTTCCATGCTATCGGCGTCACGTTCACCGTAAACCCGCTCGGGTCGGTATAAAACGCTCCGTAATACGGTTCAGGCACCATCACCGAGGCGAAAATATCCGAGTCGCTGACAATAGTGAGAAACGGCATTCCCGGGGCGATGGTGTTGCCCCGTTCTACGTGGATAACGGCCACCCGGCCGCTAATCGGAGCCCTGAGCTGGGCATAATATTGTTGCAATTGGGCCAACTCGAGCTGTTTTCCCTGAGCGTTGGCTTGGGCTTGGGCCATCTGGATGTCCTCAGCCCGAGCACCTTCGGCCATAAGACTCACCTGACGGCGGGCGTTTTCAATGGAAGTCTCGGCGGCTTTAACCTTGTTTTGAGCGTCCTCGTACTTGCTCTTGGGCAGGGTTCCTGACTCGTAGAGGTTTTTGGTGCGGTCGAGATTAGTCTTGGCGCTGGCCAAGTCTTCTTCCGCCTGCGACAACGAGGCCTTCGCGCTCGAAAGCTCTTCCGGCCGAACCGCGGAGTTCACCTTCTGCAATTGCGCTTTGGAGGCCTGATAAGCGGCCGCAGCTTGCTCAGCCTGAAGCCTCACCACGTCGTCTTCGATGCGGCCCAAAAGTTGGCCCTCTACCACCTTGTCGCCCTCTTTGACGAGAATAGAGAGAATCTTACCCCCTATCCGTGCCACCAGAGTTGTTGTATCAGCTGGCTTGAGATGACCGCTGAAGGTCAGGTGCTGGGTTAGCGGGGCTAGCGTTGCCGGGCCGAGCACCACCGGCGGGTACACCTCGCCGGTCAATTCACCGTGGGATTCGTTAAACAAGCGCGGGACCACGAGGATCGCTACAACTCCGATCATAAGGCAGAAAACAACCCAGAAACGTTTAGACTTCAGGATGAGCCCGAGGGAAAACTTCATGCAGACTCCAGATACGCCATCAAGCTAGTCTTCAGACGCCCAATTTCTGCGCCCAGGGCCTCGGGTGGCACCGAGGCGAAAATAAACAGCACTCCAGCGATCCAGATGCGCATCGATTCAAACTCGGTGCCGCGCAGGCCACCAAGATTCTTAGAAATCACTAGGGCCAAGGCGTCGAGGCGCTGATGCATCAAGTCAAGCCGATTAGCCGCCGAAATCATGCCGCGCACCAGCGGGTGCAACTGCGTCAGAGTTTCCATGCCGTATTGGATCAATCGGGCTGAGAGTTCACGAGGGTCTCGGCCCTCGCCGAAGATAGCTTCCACGCCCTCGAAAAAGCCATCCCAGACCTGGTCTACAGCGCCGACAAACAAGGCTTCCTTATCGGTAAAATACGTGTAGAGCGTTCCCGGGGCCACCCCAGCGCGGTCAGCGATGTCTTTCATGGTTGCGCCTTCGAGCCCCAGAGTGCCGAAGACCTCGATGGCAGACTTCAAAATACGATACTGTTTGTCTTCGTCGGGTTGTCGCGACACGGCAGTTCCTTTCTTGAATGAACGTTCAATCAGTAAAGTAATCAAACTGGTATCCGATGGTCAAGGGCGGTCGAGGCAGGAAATGTTCTTAAAAGTCGGCGTTGCCGGCCGTGCGCGGAAAGGGAATCACGTCGCGAATATTCCCCATACCGGTGACGTACTGTACCAACCGCTCAAAGCCCAGCCCAAAACCCGAGTGGACCACAGTGCCGAAGCGGCGCAGGTCGAGGTACCAGCGATAATCCTCCGGGTTCATCCCCAGCTCACCGAGTCGCTGTTCCAGCGCACCAAGATCTTCTTCGCGCTGGCTGCCACCAATAATCTCTCCCAAACGGGGCACCAGTACATCCATGGCTCGCACCGTCTTGCCGTCTTCGTTAAGTTTCATGTAGAAGGCCTTAATCTCTTTAGGGTAGCCGGTGACGATCACCGGGCCTTGGTAAACTACGTCGGTCAGGTAACGTTCGTGCTCGCTCTGCAGGTCGATACCCCAATAAATGGGAAACTCGAACTTTTGGCCGCTTTTGGTGAGTATCTCCACTGCTTCGGAATAGGTGATGCGGGCGAAAGGCTTTGTAACCACCGTTTGCAGGGTTTCCACCACGCCTTTTTCCACCCACTGGTTGAAAAACGCCATCTCTTCCGGGTTGCGCTCGAGCACACGTGCAAAAACAAACTTAAGGAAGTCTTCCGCGAGGTCCATATTGCCATGGATGTCGATGAAGCTCACTTCGGGCTCGATCATCCAAAACTCTGCCAGGTGTCGGGTTGTGTTGGAGTTCTCCGCCCGGAAGGTGGGTCCAAAGGTGTAAACTCCTCCCAGGGCCGTGGCGTACGCCTCCCCGTTGAGTTGGCCCGACACCGTGAGGTGAGATTTTTTGCCAAAAAAATCTTTGGTGTAGTCCACCGCGCCCCCGGCTCGGGGAACGTTGTCTAGCGGCAACGTGGTCACCTGAAACATCTGACCGGCCCCTTCCGCATCGCTGGCCGTGACGATAGGCGTATTCACATAGTAGAAACCGAGCTTTTGAAAATACTCGTGGGTTGCGAAACTGAGGGTGTTGCGCACGCGTGCCACGGCCCCGAAGGTGTTGGTGCGGGCCCGCAGGTGAGCAATCTCCCGCAAAAACTCAAGGCTGTGTTTTTTCTTTTGGAGCGGGTAGGTTTCAGCGTCGGCAGCGCCGAGCAACACCACTGACATGGCTGAAAGCTCCCATTTTTGCCCGGCGGCCGGGCTTTCCTTCAGGCTCCCCGCCACTTCTACGCTCGCACCCGTGCCAATGGACGCTAGCAATGGGTCCCAACCTTCGGCTGGAGGAGTTTGAGTTTTGTCGATGACCACCTGGAGATTGCCCTGCGTGCTTCCGTCGTTGAGCTCCAGAAAAGCGGTTTCTTTGCCATCTCGCTTGGTTCGTACCCACCCAGCAGCTTTTATCCCTTGCCGGGGAGTTTCCGAGGCGAGCAGGCTTGCCACCGAGGGATAGGGTGTCTGGAACATTTTGCGGACTCCTGAAGGTAGCTCAACCCGGTTCAGCCGAGTTCGTCCCGCAATCTTAACATGGCCTTGAAGGGCGAGTCAGGCTTTTTCAGCTCTTTGCTACCGCGGGTAATTTTGCACAGGCTGACCCCCAGTTCCGCCGCGACTTGCCGCTGGGTTTCCCCAAGATTGATGCGGTGGACAAGTTCCCAGCGGGCCGCAATATCCAGCCTTTCCGAGGGCGTGAGAAGGCTGGTGAGGAAGGCCTTGACTAGCTCAGGATCACCGGTTGCGGTGAGAACCCGTACCAATTCATCGAAGGACACCTCCAGAAGTTCCTGACGCGCAAGGGACTCTGCCGGCAAGAGCCTCTTAGAGGTTGAAGGCAACTTCTAGTCCCGGCGCCCGCCGAACAGTCGCAAAAGCATCAGGAACAGGTTGATGAAATCGAGGTACAACTGGAGGGCTCCAAGCAAGCCAAGCTTGCGCAAGGCCACTGCGTCGCCGCTCATTTGCTCCTGGGCCTGCTTGAGCTTCCAGGTATCGTAGGCGGTGAGCCCTGTGAACACAAGAACGCCCACAATACTGATGATGTAGCCCATCAGGGTGGAGCGCAGGAAGAGGTTCACCAAGCTGGCAAGGACGATGCCGATCACGCCCATGAACAGGATGTTGCCCCATTTCGAAAGGTCGCTCTTGGTGGCATAGCCCCACAAGCTCACCGAGAAGAACATGGCCGAGCAGACGAAAAAGGTGCTGGCGATGCTGCCGAGCGAATACACCAAGAAGATCGACGAAAGGGTAACGCCGTTGAGAAATGCGTACAAAGCGAACAGAGCCGAACCGGTTTCGAAACTCAGATCAAAAACGCGGGACGACAAGTACCACACCAGGCCCACTTCGGCGACGATGAGCACAATCAGGCCCACCGGGAAGCCACCCGAGGTGGCAAACACCAGATTCATCACGAACTGGTTTTGCGAAGTGAAGTACGAGGCTACCGCGGTAAGCAGAATCGCAAGGCCCATCCACGAATAGACCTGATACAAGAACTTCTTTTGTTCGATGGCGGCCTTCTCGGCAGCCACATACATGTTTGACATAGTACCTCCGAAGTTTTCAAAATACTGCAGAAGTGTCCGGCAATCAATCTCTGTTTTAAGTGTCTAACTTGTTCCTATTCCCTTGGTATGCATCGGAAGGGGTCGTCGCCTTGGCCTGGCTCTTGTACAATGCAATGATATGAACTTTCCCCGTTCTGCCCTTGTCCAGAGTCTGCTTGTGCTCTTGGAAGACTATGCGCTCCGGTACCCCCTCGAGGCCTCGGTGGGCAAGTTTCGGGAGTTCGCCACAAGCGGTGAGGCCCTTCAGGGCAAGGAAAACCCTCGCCGCCACATCACCGCGAGCACCTGGATCGTCAATCCTGGCCGTACGAGGGTCTTGCTGACCCACCACGCCAAACTCCACCGGTGGGTTCAGCTCGGAGGCCATACCGATGAAGGGGAGGACTGGAGGGCAGCTGCGCTCCGTGAGGCGGTGGAAGAGTCCGGCCTCACCGAGCTCAGGCTCCTGCAAACAAGCCTTTTCGACCTCGACATCCACCAGATTCCCGAGCGGAAGGCGACCGAGACCACCCCGGTTACCGCCGCTCACGACCATTACGACCTTCGATATCTTGTGGAGGCCGACGATGAGGTGGAACTGACGGTTTCGGAAGAGAGCCATGACTTGGCCTGGGTAGAGTTGCCCCGCTTAGGTGAGTTCACCAACGAAGAGTCGCAGCACAGAATGGCCCGCAAAACCCCGATTGCACCGGCTTAGCGTCCGTCCTGTGGAAACTGGTTTTCGCCACCCTCGCGAGCAAACGCGAAGGGACTCCACGTTTCTGTGCCAACGACGTCCTTCGCCTCGTATTTTTTGATCCCCCGAATGGCCCACACGGTGAGCGGAGTAAACACGATTTCGACCAGGGTCTTGATGAGCCATTGGCTGACGATGAGGCTTACCAGTGCGTCTGCGGGAAACACTCCGAAGAGAACAGCTACACCGACAAAAAAAGTCGTGTCGATGAGTTCACCAACAACTGTAGACCCAATGGTGCGCAGGGGAAGCCAGCGGTGAGCTGGGTCCCACTTGACCATGGAGATTTTCATCCCGGCGAGGACGGAGTCGTTGGCGAAGCTGCCGAACCACGAGCCGGCCAAACTCGCGACCACAAGGCCAGGAACTTGCCCTAGAACCGCCCTAAAGGCCTCTTGGTTGGCAAAATCCGGGCTATTGGGCAACGCAACGGCTGCGGTGTAGAGCCCTGCGGCTGCCAAGTTCGCAGCAAACGCATACCAGACCACCCTTCGCGAAGCGGCATAGCCATAAACTTCAGTAAGGATGTCGGACAAAATATAGGTGAACGGAAACAACAGCAGGGTGCCCACATCGGTTGTTACCGGCATGCCCCAAACGGGAAAAGAGAAAAACTTTTGCGAGATGACGTTCGAGACGAGCACCAAGCCCACCGCTGCAGCGATGAGGGGCTCAAGAAGACTGAAGCGAGAACCTTTCACCTTAAACTCCTGTTTTTGATTTGTATAACGCGCAGGAGGTCTGCGAACTGCGCGAGGCAAACTTTAGCGGGCGAAGGGGAACTTGGCAAGCTATTGACGGCGAGGTAGAGTCGAGCCTTTCCGGAGGTGTCCAATTCCTGCTCATCCCGTCCGATCTTCGTTTGCCCTGTTGACGACCGCGGCCATCTGGGGCTTTGCCTTTGTTGCCCAACGGGTGAGTTTCGCCTCTTTTGGCCCTTTTACCTTCAATGGCCTACGTTTTTTGCTCGGGGCCTTGTCGCTGGTGGGCCTAACGCTCATCTTCAAGCCAACTGGGCTATCCACCGAACAGGCACGGTGGAAGGCGGCTTTTTTGCCAGGCGCGATTGCGGGCGCGGTGCTTTTTTCCGCTGCGAACTTACAACAGGTGGGACTTTCCTCCACAACGGCGGGTAAGGCCGCGTTTCTCACCGGGTTTTACATCCTTCTGGTCCCATTGGCCGGCCTCCTTTTGACTCGGTTGGGCCACCGAAGTACACCGGGGCATTTCGGTGTGTGGTTGGGAGCTTTTCTCGGACTCGCTGGCCTGTTTTTTCTGAGTGTTAACGAAGACTTCTCTGTGGGACTAGGCGACGTCTTGGAACTGGTCGGAGCGGTGTTCTGGTCGGTGCACATTCTGGTGATCGACCGCTATTCAGGGCAGGTTGATCCCCTGAAACTTTCGGTAATTCAGTTCGTGGTTTGCGGAGTTCTGAGCCTGATGGTAGGGCTGCCCACTGAGAGCTTTACCCTTGCTGGCCTGCAGACCGGTTGGATCCTTTTGGCCTACGCGGGGATCGGCTCAGTTGGAATCGCCTACACCTTGCAAGTGGTGGGTCAACGTGGAGTGGCTCCTGGCCCTGCAGCGCTCATCATGAGCCTCGAAACGGTGTTTGCAGCCTTTGGTGGTTGGCTGATATTGGGTGAGACTTTGGGGCCAAGGGAACTTCTTGGCTGCGCGCTGATGCTTGCAGGTATGGTTGTGGCTCAGGCAGTAAAAAAAAGCTAAAGGGAAGGGAGAGGAAACTCGGGCGTCACAGACGAGGTCTGCGAAGTCTAGATTCCCCTCCATCCAAAGTTCTGTAGTTCGAGGATCAGTGCCGGGTTTCGGTGCTGGCAGTGGTAACCACCGCCAAGTCGCCTTCGTGCAGCTTCCGCCGGAACAAGTCGAGGGCCATGCCGTACGCGATCCGTGCGTTCTCCGGGTCGTAACGAAGTCCTTCATCCCGCAGGAAGGCGTGCGCTCCATTGAACTCATGCCACTGATAATTAACTTCTGCCTCATCGAGAGCCTTGTGAATCAGGTAGCGGCCCTCCTTCGGTACGTGAGGGTCCTGACGGCCGAAAATCAGCAACAACTCACCACCTATTTCCGGAATACGGTCGAGGGAATTGTCGTTCATCCCTTTGCCTAATCCCCGCTTGTGGATGTCGGTGGGGTAAAAACAGGTGGCGGCCAGTACCTCAGGGTTCATCGCAGCCCGGAAGGCCAAGTGGCCGCCGATGCAAATGCCCAAGGCTCCGAGGCGCCCGTTGGTGTGCGGTGAAGTTTTCAGAAAGTGGAGCACGGCCTTGGCATCGTCGTCGTAGCTGACAAGCTCCTTGGTCGTTTTGTGGGCGTTACCACGTTCGGTACCGGCGTTATCGTAGGCCAGCACCGTGCCGGCGGGTTCAAGTTCATGGTAGATTTCGGGGCAGGCAACCACGAAGCCGTGACCGGCAAACATGGCAGCGGTGCGCCGGATGGGGCCCGTCAGCTGAAAAATCTCAGAATACATCACCAGACCCGGATACTTCCCGGGAGCGCTCGGGCGAAAAACAGTAGTCCTCATCGGCCCGCGCGGGGTGTCGAGGTCTACGACTTCAGGTTCTGCTATGGTCATGTGCACTCCTTAGCTTCACTATACCATGGTATACTCGCAAACATGTTCGTTTATGTTCTGGTGAACCCCGGAATGGAGCCTTGGCTCAAGGCCGAAGCGGCATTTCGACACCCGGAGCTGAAACTCTCCTACAGCCGCCCGGGGTTGGTCACCTTTAAAGCCCCAGAGGGCAGAGGCGAGCCCCACTTTTGGTTTTCAAGGGTCTCGGGAGTCTTTCGCGTCAAGACGGCTCCCGCGTCGCTGGATACTGCGCTCAATCTGTGGTCGGAGGGACGCACGGTTCACCGCACTCTGTTGGCCCACCAGAGTTCCGAAGGAACTATTGCCCAACAAGGTGACCAAGTGCTCGATGTCCTGGATCTAGGCCAAGAACTATGGTTGGGAACCCGGACGGTAAAACCCTTCACCTGGGGCCACCCTGGTGGGTTGTCCGGCTTGGCGCTTCCCGCTCAGGCACCGAGTCGGGCCTGGCTCAAGGCTACCGAGCAACTGCTTTGGTCCGGTTGGGAGGCGCCTGTGGGATCCGTTGCGGTTGAACTCGGATCAGCCCCCGGGGGCGCCTCTTGGGCCTTGCTCCAACAGGGTTTTCAAGTCACGGGGGTCGATTTGGCGGCCATGGACAAACTATGCCTAGACCATGGGTCCTATTCGCACGTGACACTTTCGGTACGAGACCTGCGTAAGAAACACTTGCCTGTTCATATCGACGCGCTGTTTTGCGACTTGGGCCTTAGCCCTGTAGAGGCGATTCCTCAAATCCGTGAACTTTCTCACGTCCATCCGGAGATTTCGTGGCTTTTCTACACCCTAAAATTGGGTCAAAAGCTTCCTATGGAACAACTTCAGAAACATTTGGATAGCTTGCACGCGCTGGGTTTCACGTTGAGGTGCACCCATTTGCCGTCGAACAAATCTGAGTTGACCGTCGTTGGATTCCGGGGTAGGGTAACCGCTGACGTATCTGGGAGGGTGCATGGAAAAGAGTGAAGAAAAGACGAAGATTGTCAATCTTATAAAGACTTGGGAAGATTGGGACGAAACCGAAGACAAAACCCCAAGCACCGAGGGCAAGAAACTTTGCCTGATTGAAGATCCCGACTGCGAAGCCTGTCAGTAAAACACTTTCATCTGCGCT
>Ga0114970_10002547_pt1 | contig 13595 bp, 10 predicted proteins | sample M_140205_XF_Meta_FD_87030 | JGI IMG/M metagenome (GOLD analysis project Ga0114970, IMG submission 87030) | Freshwater microbial communities from Lake Montjoie, Canada to study carbon cycling - M_140205_XF_MetaG | ecosystem: Environmental > Aquatic > Freshwater > Lake | place: Lake Montjoie... | reverse complement strand
CATTCCCAGGTTAGTTCGGTCAAAGTCCCGCATGGAAACCCATGGCGATCCAACTTGCAGAGAACTTCAAAGCAAATTCACTTGGGCAAGAATATTTTGATTATTTCTGTCTCTTGTGATTTTGCTCGAAGATGGCAAAGGAGTGGAAACGACACCCTGATCAGGTTCTCCAGCAACACACCAAAAGTTAGGATTTTGCCTGCGGGGTAACCTGCTTATTCAAGCGCTCACCGCAATTGCGGTGAGGCATTTATGATGACATCTTCACCGTGCCACCACCGATTGCGCTGGCTGCTTGAATCCGCCTTCCAAGTGCTGGAACTAAGTAAACTTTATTGAATATTTTTTATCTTTTTTCAGCTTGGCTTGCCAGCAGGGACACCCTATCAAACCTTTGATGGGCGAGGTTGCGAAATTCTGCACTACCGTGTCGGGTATTATCCAGATACCCGAGTGGTCAGTTAGTATTACTGTTGGGTGGAGAGAAAGGACTGAATGATGAGCTTGGTTGAACTTAACTGTCCGCATTGCCAGAATCGTCTGAATTTTGATGTTGAAGACACAACGCAATCCGGAGTACCGAAGCGACCCATCATCGTCTCCCTACTCGCGGTAGGCGGGTTCATTCTCCTGTGGGCGATCATTTTCACTCTCATCGCCTCTTCCCGTGGGCGTCAGCTGCGCGACGCGAAACAGAACATCACGAAGATTGAGAATGAAGCCAAAGCCCAGCTTGGCGACGCGAAACAGAACATCACGAAGATGGAGCATGAAGCCGAAAAAATGCTAGTGGAGGCCAAGAAGCTCAAGAAGGATGCCGAAGTGCAACTTAACGACGCGAAACGTCAGGCCGACAAGATTCTAGCGGGCGCCAAGAAGGTCAAGGAGGATGCCGAAGGCATTATTCTGCGGGATCAAGACCAGTTGCACCAGATATTTGGGGAACTCCACCCTTATAAATCCGGGCTCAATGATGTGAACCAGCGCTACGTCGCATCATTCTCCATCTCCGGCCGAATCGCAAAGATCACGTTGACCAACAGTTCTTCTCTGTCGGTGAAGCCGAGAATCTCTGTACGCTTCATCGATCGTTTCGGCTTCATTACCGACATCGTCTCAGTAACTTGGTTAATAGATGAGATTCAACCTGGCGAGACACGAATCGAAGAGAAAGACGTCAAGCTGAACTTTGGGAGCCCCGTGTACTACCAAGTCATATTCAATGACCAGTAATTTCCTAGCATTCAGCGAAATGCAACGGCGTCTTCGACAGCTTCCCCGAAACAGCGCTAACATCCTTTAGGCAAGAGATCATTTGCAGGTCGTCATTTTGACGGATGACCAGCGCCGAAAGCACAAACCAACGGGAGCTGCCTCTGCCGTCAGCGTTATAGACGAATCTCTCATCCCCCGACTCGTCCTCGCAGGCTATGAACCCGAACTCCGAAGTTATGGGCACGGAGTAGCAGAGAAAATCATCCAAACACGTAGTGAAATAGGGAAATTTGTTGGCCAGATTTTCGCACCCTGCCCAACCACAGCCGGTACTGGGCCAAGCACGTCGCCTGAACCGTAAGCGTCTAACGCCCTACGCAGGCCAACACCAAGGGATAAATTTAGGATGCTTACGGTTCTTAGTCCGTGCCGGGCAGTAGACATTCTCGAACAGCGCGGAACTATTTATCCGGGCGAGGGCGCGAAGGCCCTTGAAGTGTTCTTGGAATCACATCAAAATTTATCTTCTGCCACAAGAATCGAAGCCATGTTAGTTTTCAATATTCCTCAATTCAGCGCCGTTGATAGCGGCATCGCGGTTCCAATAGAGACGCGACACGAACCCATCGGGGGCTTCAAAGTACCATTTTCCTTTGTTTTCACCTGTTTCGTATTTCGCCATTACAACCCATGATCTGGACCATCTTTTTTTAGGTGATGAGTTTTCATTTTTTGTCTTGGTTTCCAGCTTTGATGGCTCATCTTTGACTGAGCTCACTTTCGTCGGCGTAGTTTGAATTATCGCAGGTTTCGACATGAGTTGAGCACTCAGTTTATCGATTGTGGCGGCCTGCTCCTCCTCAGTCGATCTCGCATTCTTTTCAACTTCATTTAATTTCAACTGAAGGGCTGCCAACTCGGGAGCGTGGTCGACTTCAGTAACTATCGGCGCACTAGGGCTTTCTTTGGTGCGAATGGATTCATTGAGCTTCTCAATTTCTGAGTTGAGACGTTTTTCCGATAGCTCCGCTTCATTTTTCGCGACCTTAAGCTTTCCCACCCAGTCATTTTCAATGCGCTTGATTTCGCTGGCATGTCCTTTTTCCTGACTCTCAAGCTGTTTTCTGACCAAATTGCTTATAGGATCACTTCCGGTGGCGAGTAGTTCCTCGGCAGGTAGCGGATAACGAGTGGAAAAAGAATACGCGGCGGCAGCACTCGCAATCACGGCTAGACCTAAAGCGCCACCGAGCAGTGAGCGAGAAACTGTAGACTTACCGCCAGTTGCAGGACTTGACGTACTGTCCCCCTTGCCATCGGACCTGATGTATTCCGAATTGGTGAGTTCCGGGACGAGCCTGTTTTTCGGATGGAGAGGAACAGTATCTTGATTAGTCGTCCCCGAATCTTCCATGACAGGGATATTTGACTTTTTCATAGGTATCGTTTCATGATTATTTTCTTCGTTCATGGTATTATTTTTTGGGAATATGATGCATTTGTCGATACTTAGACTGTGAAAGTTTTACTCGCTCCTGGCAATAACGGCCGGATCGTTAACTCTTAGTCGGCGGGATGCTGCCAATGAGGCAAGTATCGCACAAGCAATGACAACAAAGAGCGCGAGACTCCACTGAGACCAGCCCAAGCTGCATACTTGTTCTCCAGATCCCAATCCACTCCCCAAAGCTTTCTGAAGAAGGCTAGCCCCGACCAGGCACAAAAGAAAAGACATGCCGGTCCCCGCCAATACAATTAACAAGCCTTGCAGCATGGTGGATGCTAACACGCAGATTGTAGGAATTCCGATAATTTGCAGAACCGCAAACTGCCTTTTTGATCGCTCGATGCTTAAATACAGACTGGTCAGTAGAGTACCAGCTCCTCCCACAAGCCCGGCGATGGCGATAAACATGAACAGACGGCTCAATCCTCTATCAAGGGAAATGACCTGCGAGATTCGATCTTCCTGAGTCGATGTTTCAATCCCCGCTTTGGCACATTGAATACGCAACTGCTTCACGTCCTCCAAAGACTTGGCATATAGCCTGAACCCAAGATATTCTGTTCGGAGCGGTCGGAGCGAATTATTTTTGCTGATAAACTCTACGGATCGCCTCCGCGCCACGCCAATGGCTCCAACTATCTTATGCCCGACCTGAAGGACTCCGGACGGTATTCCGTCTCTCTTAGGTAGCTCCAAGAGTAAGCGTGACATGCCTCCTTTTGGATTCAGGATCTTAAATTCCCTATTTATTGTTCCTGAATCAGGCGGGACCGTTGTTGTAAATAATTCAACAACTGTTTTCAAATCGAGCCATTCGTCATTGGATGATGCTAGTTCGATTTCGTTCCATACTCCTGAATTCCATTCCATCCGCGCTTTGATCGGTTCGATGTGAAGATTAATCATTGGGCGAGACGGAGAGAGACGCTTGAGAAGACCATCCAGATCCTCTCCGCTGATCCCATTCTCTCCTGATCTAAATTCAATGTATTCCCGATCATTTGCCTTAATGCGTGAAGACACATCGAGCCTCATCGTTCGCGCTGCATCCTCCGCAGCTTTCGTGAGATCCGACCATTGAGTTAAATCCTCTGGGCGGACCCGCACAGAATCATAAGACTCCAGTCGGGGCGCACCGACTCTCTTCCAACCGAAGGCAGGCACATCCCTGCCGTCTTTGTAATCTTCAATCTGTTCGGTTACGGAGAGAGATAAATATATCTCCCTTGATTTTGATTCTGCGGGTGAAAGGACTTTGTGAATCACGGCAGTGAACGTGGCGCTAACCGTGTTATTACTCTCAGATCTAGATATTTCCAAAACAATCCGGCTGCCCACGCCTAAGGAGAGTTCCTCGGCCACCATACCGCTTACCATGCAGAGCACGGGACGGTTCAATCTTGAAGCATCGCCAGAGACGGGCAGCTCCCCTAAGGGATCGCCCGAAGCAGTTGGAATCAGAGTGATCTCAACCTTTCTACCATGATCCGCCTCAGAGGAGGCGTTGCCATAAAGGCTGATCAGCCGGGTAATGGGAACAATGAATCCCACACCCGGCTCACGGCGCATGAGCTCAAACCATGTGAGCGGAATGGCATTGTTCTCGATAGGAATCAATTCGCGAGTGCGAGGGTCTTTCAATAAACGCATTCTCAGGGAATCCACCACTCCCGTTTTGGCACCCCAAAGCAACATGATGGGGGTGAGTACTGAGCAAACGGCCAGCCCAATACCGAGGCTGAACAACCACTCGCTCCGGAGTTCCGCAACTGCCATCCGCAGTGGCCATGTTAATTTTCCCATCATTTTTGTTGCCGTGGCTCAAAATCTTCAGAAGAACAATATCTCTTTGTATCAACCAAACTCAATCACACGGTCAGAAAACGCTCTTCCCATGGCTTGATTGTGCGTCACCATAACAATGGAAGAGCCCATTTCCTTGGATGCTTCGCGTAAGGCCCGGCAGACGTCTGCCGCTAGAAGGTGATCAATTGACGCGGTTGGTTCGTCTGCAAGCACAACCGCTGGCTTGTGAACGAGTGCCCTGGCGATTGCCACGCGCTGTCGTTGACCTCCTGAAAGCTCTCTTGGTTTGCGGCGCAGAAGGCTACCAATATTGAGAAGCTCCACTAATGTATGAAAACGCTCACGGTCGAACCTGCGATCGGAAAACTGCACGGCCACCATGATATTATCACGGACTGTCATGCTGGAGATTAGCCCACCGGACTGGAGAATGTATCCGAAATGACGTCTTCGAATTCTCATTAACTCGGATGTACTCAGCCGGTGTGCATTCCGAATGATTCCATGGTCTTCGATTTCGAGATCAAACACCTCCGCAAATATCGGTCTCAGGATCAAGCCCAGCATGTCCAGCATCGTGCTCTTTCCACACCCACTTGGACCGAGGAGGCTTATAAACTCGCCCTGAACGAGGCCGAAATCATCCACTTCACGGGTAAATGCCTCGTCACCACTTCCTCTTTTGAGACGCGCATTGGTGATGTTTATGACCATCGGAATATAAAAACGACAAGTTCGAAAACGTAGACTGCTATAGAAGTTGCGAAAGAGGAATTGCTGCGACGTAGTCCCCTGAATCGGCATCTTTGTTAAGCGGCTTCCACAACGCAGGATTCTCGTTCACTGATCGATAATAGGCGAGTTTCGCCTCCAGACCCTTCACGAATTCCTGCTGCTGTTCTGCCGTTTGACCTTCCCACCAATCCCTGGATTTCTCCATGAGAGGGCTCTTGTAGGGGAGCCCTTTGATGAAAAGTGGAAACTTGTCGGCGAGTGTCCCCGTGCGTCCACCACTGGCAGAGCCTGCTACTGCTATCATCACCGCATCGAAGAAGCTCCCACCAACAATTACCTTTTCTCTAGCCTTAGTCAGGATGGTGGTCGTCACGGTTTGCAGGCTACTGAGTTCATTTTTCGAAATTAACAGTTTGGGTTCGAGAGCTCTTACCCCAGGTTGGGTCATATCAACATCGACTACCCAAGCGGTGATGTCACGAGGGAGAACTACGGCTCCTTGATCGTTCACGCTTTCCGAAACCACTTCGACTTTGGCTTGGGCTAGAATAGTCTCAGCGATAGTTGTCGCTATTTTCTCCTCTGGGCTTTGCGGCTTCGTGTCATTGCTGGCTGGAGCTTGCAAAGCGAGTTCCCGGGTCAACGTTTCGAGAAGATTTGTGTAAGCAGATTGATTGGATGCTGTCACAGTTACAAATGCACTCGGCCGATTTCCGTTGCTAGCGAGTATCTTGAATTGATCCTCGGCCAGTGCATGATATTTACTGTAGGAAGGATTACTATCATCTTTAATGGTAATTGAAACAATCTGCACCCCGGCGTCAGTTGCCAGTTGTCTTATTTGCGGGGCATTCAAATCTGAGGCAGCTCCGTCTTTAACTGACGTATGCCCGGGAGCGTCCCCAATAACCACCAAGATTTTAGTTTTAGCACGCCACTTTGTTTTGTGAATCGCATCGTTGACTCCTGCGAAGACGTCCTCTGGATAGGAGTCACTCGTAAGTTTATTCACCTTGAGCGTATTTAGCTGAGCCACGAAATCATTCGGCGCAAGCAGCACTTGAGTGAAATTCTTGGTTCTGTATTGGATGCCTGTGATACTCAAATCGTCTTGATAGCCCCAAAATCCGAGCCTCATACGACTTGCTGCAGACGGAGTTTCGCTGAGTTTACGTGCAAGATCGCTAATCGCAGAGACTGCACCATCCAGCCAGGGCTGCATGCTTCCGGTCATGTCCATGACGAACACGAGATCGACATCGACGGCGGTCAATGCAGATGGGCCCTCTAGCTTCTCCGATTTCACTTTGGGAACATAGTCACTGAGCGTGGTGGCCCCCCGATCGACTCCGGCTGCTGTGACCTTCAATATCCGGGCCGGTCGCCCGTCGATGTCAACCTCCTTGGACTCAAGCACCGGCATGACATAAACATCACGTGACTTGTAGCGAGGCTCGACCGAAACCACCGGGTAGCTACTTGGAAACACCGAGCCCGACGTCACCGCGTTATCAATATCCGTATAATATTGGGAGACCTTTTCAGCTGGAGAGCCGTCGTCCAGCAAACTGGCGATATGGTCTTGATCCCGGAAGAATAGGACTGGCTTTCGGTTGTCTGGTGAGGTGTATTCCACAACCACCGAGTGCGGCCAATCGACTGTGTCAGCTACCTCCATCCAACCCAGCGGGGACTTTGAGTCGCGTCCAACTCGGAGCCAGCCTTCCTTTTCCTCGAAGATAAAAAGCCGTTCAAAGTTCTGTGGTTTGGTGCCCAGTTTCGCATCACGATTTGCATCCTTATAGAAGAGGGATTTGGGGCGCGACAAGACCTGTCTGGCGAGCCCCGTCCGCTTGTCGGTGAGCGCCTTGCCGGAGGTTGGATTTGTCTCAGTTGGCTTGACCACCAGCTTGACCACCGGTTTTACGATCGGAGGCGTGGGCGGTATCAACATCTTCACCAGCATGATCAGAACAAACAAACCCAGCAGTCCGAATAAAACCGGCCTTACCGGAATGCGCGAACCAGGTCCAGCTCCTTTGAGTTGAAGACCTGCATCCCCAGCGCATTCCGGGCAAACGAACGGTTGCCCGGGATCCAAAGGAATCGGTTCACGTGCGTCGGCCTTGGGACACCCACCATAGTTTTGACACCTCCACTGCGTTGTATCGATTGCTGCCATGATTTTAGCTGTTTTTGAGCTTATGGATTCAGATCACATTTTGTGAAGCGAGTCGACCTCGTTTGCCGCTACATTCGCAAACCCCATGAGTTTCTTCAGTCGGTCGTCGTCACCCTTGCTTAACGACCTCGCGAGTTCCTTAAACTTGACTGCAAGCCCGCTGATCATTTCCCTGTCTGCGCCCTTCGTCTTTAGAGTCAGAGCATTCGCCTTCTGCAACAGCCCCAGAATGTTCCGGTTGCTGCATGCTTGCAACGCACCATCATAGCCAACTCCCACTTCATGCTGCGGAACGTCGTCCGCATCTACCAGCACGAGTGCTCCGAATAGTCCCTTGGATTCCATACCTGCCTCTGTCTTAGGTCGAATAACTCCAAGCGTCATCCCAATCAAAAGCGATGGACTGACCAGATTCTCAACAGGTGGAACAAACATCGGTGGGTAGGATTCTCCATCTCCTTCCGTGTGCACTTCGAGAGCGCGCCGTTTTGGGTCGCCATCACGCATCCGGTTTTGATATTCCTCCTTGAGCTTCTTCATCACATCCACATAGCGAAGGGGAAACAACTGCACAAAGCGAAGAATCGTAATCTCATGTCGGCGGTTTACGCCGGAATCGACAAATGAAACATGGGCTCCGTCTGGCACCGCAGCCTTCATCGCCTCACGAAGTTTGCTCGCAAATCCGCTCTCAGCCTCCACATGAGGCATCATGATGACCAAGGTCACCTTGTGATTGTCATCTGCATACTCAGCTCCAGGTCCCTTCTTCTGGAGCTCGGCCTGATCCATTGGGAGCAGGCTCCCGGCTTTCATCAGGAACTCTTTCAATTCCTTTCTCATTCTCTCATCATCTCCGCTGTAGCGTTCCTGAAGCTTGTCAATGATGCTCACCCCAAGCAAACGATTGAACGCACCCGTTTCAGTGGTTCCACCCTCCGCGCCCGCATCGTAGTCCTTAAGCGTGTCATGGGAAGATTTCTCCAAGATATCGTGTAGTGAGCCTTCATCGGTTGTCGGCAATGACTTCAATGTCATCTTCTCAAGCATCAAATTCTCATATAAATGACGGCGCGCACGTAGTGACTGCACGTTCTGGAATTCTCGACTCGCGATGAGGGAGTCCATGTAGCGCGTAACTTCATCACCATTGTAGAGTCTCAGGCAGACTTTCTCAGATTGGAGTGCGTTTTCCTCCGGTGTATGAGCGGCGATACTGGTTTCACAACGGATCACAGCGTTCTTCATTGCCGTGATTGCTTTTTTGACATGTTCGTTGCGTAGTCCAAGGTCGGTCTGCAATGCCCTGATCAAGAGTTGGGCGAACTCCCACGCCGCAATGCGTGTGAGGAGGCTGAAGTAGCGAGTCAAAGCTCCCTTACCCGCTTCAAAGATCTTTTCTTTGTTGCCTGGCATCATTTTAGCGAGCGCTCCAAGGTCCTCGAATCGCTGCATGTTCTCCATCCACGTTCCGCGTTCTTTGGCGGCGAGTTTGATATCAGCATCATTCTGCCGCTGCCAATCGGTTTCGTTTTTGGCCAACAGTTCCACAAATGCGATGAGGATTGCTTCGATTTCAGTCAATGAACGCCTGCCCTCTATCAAGTCGGCACACAGTTTCGAGTCGATTCCTTCACCCAGATCGCGTGCGTATTCACGGACACGATCCTTTTTCCAATTGAAATAGTCGATGACTCCCTTGTTATTCCGGAAGCGACTTGCGTAACGTTCTTCCGCTGACTTCCGAAGTTTTGCAATCCAGTTTCCATCGTTGGACTCGACGGCGTCCGCAGCCGCGTTTTCGACAAAGCTTCGCCAGTCATCCTCGATGGACTTCCACGTGCTCTGATCAGCTTCGTCCGGATTACTTGAGAAGTTCTTTTCAAGGAAGAAATTCGGCCGATCCACATGAAACTCCTCTTGGGTTGTGGCAGCACCGACGAAACCTTGGACCGTCATGCCGGCGGGCTCATTAAGGAATCCTTGAGCCCAGTTGTTGTAGAGCATTTGGAGTAGGGCTTGCCGCGAGAGCGCGAATCCGATGTGATCCCGGATCTCCTCTTCAGGATAAGAAATCTTCTTGATGCCGAATGACGCGAACAATCGGCTTCTTTCCGACCGCACATGATCTCCCACCATCGATCCCTCATGGGCTATTTGAAGGTTCTCCCATTCTTGGATCTTGGCGATTTCCTTGTCAGTCCCGTTGATCTCCGCCAGCATCTTTTGGTAGATGAATTCTGCAATAAGATCAGGAATTTCTTTATCTACATCAAAACGCATCCCATTGCTGTTGTGGTCCGATATCAGAAAGCAAATCTTGAATGGATCTGACAAATTCTGGAAGCGCTCACCGCCACCGAGGAGGTTGTAGGGCTTGTAATGACCCACGCTGAGCGCATTCAACTCCATCAAAGCGGCGTAGCCGTTCGCATGATAGTTCCCTGTATTCCAATTCGGTTTGGGGTTCTCCTCAGGCAAAAGAAGATACAAAATAATCGGGTAGGCCGATGAATCGGGGTAGGTCTTTCTGATGATGGAAATGACGTCGATTAATGTTCCGCTTCCGGTTCCTCCAGCAAGACCGCAAATGACATGAATGGCGGTTTTGGCCTCTGACCCCGAGGTGAGATCAGCGATTTTGATCGTGAGTCGATCCGCAAAATCCTTCGCGTGTCTAGAAAACAGAAATCTTCCCAGTCTTCTTTTCTGACCGCCGAGGACTTTTTGCCCCCCCTGTCCGAGATTCATAATCGCCGACCAGTCTTTGGGTTCTCCAATCCAAGGCGCAATCGCGGGGAAGCCGTTGACGTCGTCCAAGAAGGTCTGAAGTCCGGTGCCTTTTAACTCGATTTGATCGGGTGGAGAAAGCTGCAGGTTTTCACCAAGCACTTTCCATTCCGGGTCATCCACCTTCATGTGCTCGGGACTCGAGTCGAGATGGAGGTATTTAATCCGAGTGTTTTTAGGTGAAGCCTCCCGGCAATCTCGGTAAATCGTCTTGCGTAGATTGCGGATGACTTTTCCGCCAGTGCCGCCGAGTCCGATAATCAAGTGATTGTTCATGAATGGATAGAGGTAGTGAAATTATGTAATAGCAATTCAGAGTGCAGGGCGGTTCGAGCGGTGGGCAAACCAACCGATCATGAGAAAAACGATGGCCTGGATGATGATGAAAAATACGAAACTTAGCCTGCGAGTATAGGCGGCAATTGGTTCGACTTGTTTGCTGGAGAGATCTTCTAGCATCCTGACGACAACTTGCACTCCGCGTGGTGCTGGGTAAGATTGCCCTGGGTTTTCTGTAAACCAACTAAGCAGATCCTGTGTAAGGATATCGCCAGGAACTTCCCCTGGGGGTGAAATGACGGTTGCTAGATAGGGATTCTGCTGACGGAATTTTGCAAGAGCGGCGGTAGCATAAACTCTGGCTACGATGTTCTTGGTTCCGGGGTTATTCGTCGGAAGGAGATGAATCCCTGAATCCGTCCTAGGACTTGGAGAAAGCGTGACGCCTTCTTCAGTAGCCGCTTTAGCTACTTCGTCCCAAGCATCTTTAAACGCTTCATCTTGCCATTCGGATTCTGCGACGACCTTTTCACTCCATGCGCCTAACCTGAATTTAACAGCTTGGGCGATGTTGTCGGAGGATGCGAACGTGAGGGCGCAGAGAACGCTCAAAATTGCCGCAATTGCACAGAGAATCTGTAGTCCGGGTTTGAGGTAATAGCGTTTATTCCATAAGCGCGCTGAATAGGCAGCCAAGACCCAGAAGACTATCCCCGCCACCGCGCCGATGGCCACAGAAATCGGGAACGCTAGGGAACGGTCTTTCATGGTGACGGCCAAGCTGGCCCACCAGAGTTCGAGGAGATCTGTCGTATATTGCATAATTGTAGGCGTGTGTCAGAGAATTCAATTTTAGTTAGCCGAATCATTCCATTCGGCAGGAGTTGAAATTACAACCCTAAAGCCAAGTGAGTCTTGCCGGAATGGACTGGGTATGTTGGGCATGAGGTCGGGCATTGGATTTTTGATCGCGGGAGTGAGGCTACTTTCCGAAACTGTGACGTTGCCGCCCCGCATCCAGTGTTTTCGAAGATCGGATCTATCCGAGCTGACGATCTCACTGACGTTGCCTAACATATCAAAGAACCCCAGCCTATTCCCGCTCAACAGGGCAATTTTGCGGAGTTTTCCTTGTGATGAATCCGGCCCTGCAAACCACTCATACTTGGAAATTGAGTTCGTTGGGTAGGCTCCGAAGCGCTCAAGCCATTGCGGGCTGTCAGGATTGCCGCCACGGGCCGCGAATTCCCATTCGGGGTTCGATGGCAGTCTCACCTGTCCAAACTTGCCGCTAGCACCGACCGGTAGTTTCGCGTTGCTGGTGAGCCAGACTGCATATTTCATGCAGAATTTTTCGGCATCGTCAGCAGTGACCAGTCGAGCTGGCAGTGAAGTCTGATCCTTGATGGATTCTTCCGGTGACATGAATTGGCTGTATTGCCCCACGGAGACCTCGGTCTTGGCCATTAGAAAATAACACTTTCCACCCTCATCCTTGAAGGGGGCTCGAACTGCCGACTCGCCGCTATCAAGCTCTTTGATTTCCAAGTGCTCCACTCCAGAAGACTCTGAAAGATAAACCCTCCTGAAAAGCATGAAATTGTTATTCGGCATCGGGTATGTGATATCCTCGGGTAATGATTTGCCGCAGGACCCTGGATCAAAGTCGCCGAGAGAGTTTGGCTCATCGGAAACTGTCTTTTCGGCTCCATCCTGACCCATAACCCACCAGTAGCCGATCAATACCCCAGAAAGAATGACAACGACCAGAGGTAACATGAAGCGGCTTCTACCTGGTGAACTTCCTGTAGCTTTCTGCTCTCCGCCTTTTTCTCCTAGATTTTCGATCGCTTCGTCCATCCGCTCCTTGAAGGAGAGTAACGAGGGATCGGAGGCTGAGCGGGCATCAATTGCGGTTTTCGCTGTGAAGAGTTCTTCAAGCATCGTCTGGCGAGCTTTCCGACCTGTGCCACAGGCATCTGCGCGAACGAGCAGCGTCTCATAGCCCAGATTCCGCTCCTGAAGGGTGATGTACTCGCTCAAGCCTGGCTCATAAGCCGCCAAATCCGAAGAATTCTTTAACTGCTGCAAAGCCTTCAATGATGACGATGCGGACGGCCAATTCTTATTTTCAACAGCATCTCGGATCCTGCCGATGAACTGAAGGACTTGAACCATGATTCCGTCTGCGGCCCCCGTGGGCTCCCCAAGATCCTTCCATAGATGCCAGGCATCATCCATGCGCCCCGCTTTAAGGTGGTCAGTCAAGATCTTCAGCTTGGCTTGGATTACTGGGTTGTCGTGATCCGCCAGACCGTCACTCGCAATTTGCAAGACTGGAATGTCACTTAGAAAGGCCTTCCAGTAAGGGATTTTAATATCGAGTTCCTTCTGGATTTCGGCAGGAGCAGTGACACCGGCAAGCCGTTCACGAATGGGTCCCGCCATCGACTCATAAGCCGCCACCTCGGAGGTCACTCCGCCAATGAGAGCCTGCAGGTTCTCTGCGGCATCCGGATCGTGGGAAAGTGAAACCAATTGCCCGAGCAGATGCCTCGCTTCTCCCCGCTTTCTAGTAAGCAAAGCCCCGCGCACTTGGCCCCTTAGGGATTTAAGATAAGCGGATGCTGGAGAGTTGTTGGAATCGTTTGGGAGCACGGCTGCTATGGCTTTTCAGTTTGAGAACTACCAGCGGGTGTTTCTCCCTTGTTGCCGTTGTCTGAAGGCTGAACTTTTGGGGTAAGACCGGAAGGTGGTAACGAGGTAGCAGACTTGGGCGTCACTTCTGGGGAGGCGTCTCCATTTTTGGCCTTCGGTGTATCTCCCTCACCGTGGTCGCTTATCTTTGTGTTAGGCGCTACGGTTGGTTTCTCGGTGGGTAACTTGTTCGTTTTAGTAAGTTCTATATCTTTTTTCTTTAGCTCGTCATCGAGTTTGTTGATTGTTGTATTTAGAGCAGTATTTTCTTGTTCCAACGTATCATTAGAGTTTTTTTGAGTTTCAAGTTCGGCTTTCTGTTTGGATATATCTGCATCAGCCTTTTCTTTAGAAAGCCTCAAGGCTTCGAGTTTAGCATTATTT
>Ga0114970_10002546_pt1 | contig 13596 bp, 20 predicted proteins | sample M_140205_XF_Meta_FD_87030 | JGI IMG/M metagenome (GOLD analysis project Ga0114970, IMG submission 87030) | Freshwater microbial communities from Lake Montjoie, Canada to study carbon cycling - M_140205_XF_MetaG | ecosystem: Environmental > Aquatic > Freshwater > Lake | place: Lake Montjoie... | reverse complement strand
TAGTTCAGACGTTCGTGATTATATAGAGAACGTGTCACGTTATGTTTTAAATGGTAATGAAACTTTACGGATTATTTTCTATAACCCCGAACATTGGTAATATCCGTATTTATCCGTATATATACGATTGCATATCCGATATAATATTATACCTTTGTTATTATGAAAAGGTTAATATGGGAGTTTCTTAATTTAAAGTTTAAGGGTGTAGTAATATATCATCAGGTGTTTGATTTGAATAACAGACGTAATGAGAAATTTATTATTGCTGACACATATGAAACTATTATGGACTACACTTATTTCTATAGTGGTAAAGATGTAAGGACTCATGTAACTCCGAGCCTTAAAAAAGATATACAAAACTATTTCTGTATGAATCCATTAGATTTTGAAGGGTATATTCTTGAGTGGTGCCGTGATAAATCTTTTAAGAAGATTGAGATGTAGATTTGCCACGTCATGGTGAATTTAAAGGATGTTCCCGACATGAATGTCGGAGACATGGTGAATGAGTGTACATCACGACATAATGCGTCTTATATGACACATGTTATTGATGCGGTTGTCCCTTATATGACACGTTATTCTAATTTAGGTATAGGATTATCTAATTAATGAATGAAGTGAGGGACATCCACGGAACGTAGTGTAGTGGAGTGTTCTTGTCCCGAACTGAGTGAATTAATTGGATAATCTGATTATATGTTATATCTTTGTTATTATGAAACGAGCTGTGTTAAAAAGAGTTATATGGACATTCCTGAATACAAGGTATCCTAATGCGTATATTAAGAAAACTGTATTTGGGGACTTGTGTTGTTTAAATGGTGACTACTATGAAACTTTTAAATTAACTAAAGAAATATCTGTTTGGTTTAATATAGACAAGACTGTTGCCAAGATATACTTGGACTCATGGTTTCTTACATTACCTGTGGTTGTTAGTGTCCGCAATTCTACTAACCCCACCGTTCTCGTTACCGATACTGTTATTGTTAATTCTACTCTGTAGTATTTATATCATATGAAGATAATCATTACAGAAGAACAATATGATAGAGTCATTAATCAGAAGTCTCTCTTTTGGATTAAAAGAAGATTTAATTTGGTTAAAGAGGAATTGAAGGAGGTTATGGAACTTATGGAGTTTGATATCTGTAGAATCGATGACTACGAAAAGTTCGAAAAGAAATTCTTTACTGTGTTAATGGACGGTCTTCATCCTTATTTTTATGATGATGAGAATATTGGTAATATTGAATACGATGGAATGCACGACTTATTGAAGGATTATTTTTATGTTGAGTGTACCGAGTTTTATTTTGCTGGCCGAGAGAAGTGCTAATCTGTCGTTGTTCGGCTGGCGTTTAATCCCCAACCCCTTTATTAATGATAAGTTAATACGCTGTGATAATATTGTATTATATTTATCTGTATGGTTAAAGATTTTCTTACTGTGGTTATCCCCACAAAAAATGAGAGTGAACTTATTGATGTTACTCTTGGTCATTTAAACAAACAACATAACATAAACGGAACTAAAGTTATCATCTGTGATTGTTCTGACGATAATACTCTTGAGATTGTTAATTCGAAGAAATACAAGAATTTAGATATTGTTGTTACTGATGGTGGACTTCCGAGTGTTGCCAGAAATAATGGTGCTTCGTTATGTACCACTCCTTATGTTTTATTCTTGGATGCCGATATATTCTTAACGAATATCAACACCATTAATGATACTCTTAACACTATTAAGAATAATCATCTTCATTTGGTTACAACTAAATTCAGAGTTAGAGGCATCTATTCATTTGTATTTCCTATCTTTGAATTCTTTAGGGACCTTACCATATATAAAGCTCCTTGCGCCATCGGTGGATTTATGCTTTTTGACATATCTGAATTTAATAAGGTTGGTGGATTTATTAATGAAGATAAGTTTGCTGAAGATTTTCATTTGAGTATGAAGATTAATCCATTTCGCTTTCATGTATGCCCACATAAAATCTATACTACAGATAGACGCTTTAAGAAGAAAGGTTTGTTTTATATGTTAAAAATGTCTTATCTATCTTATGCAAATAAAAATAACCCAGAATTCTTCAAAAATGACCACAACTATTGGATATAAAGCCGTTATCATGTCTGACCTTCATTTGGGTATGAAGGACTGTAAACCAAGCAAGATATTGGAATTCCTCGATTCCATGAGGACCGATATCTTAATCTTAAACGGAGATATTATTGACTTCGATGCTCTTCGTAGAGGTAGTAAATGGAAAAATAAACATACTAAAGTTATCACCAAGATACTAGATATATCCCGTCATATTCCCGTGATTTATCTTCGTGGGAATCATGACGATGATATCCGTGAATTCTTTGGTATGGAAATCGGCAATATACAGTTCACAGATGAATATATTATTGAAAATAAAGAATGGGTGGAAGATGATGTCTATAACAATAGAAGATATCTCGTATTTCACGGTGACCAAATTGATGTCTTTACATCCAAGTTTAAATTACTTACTCAGATTGGCTCAATGGGTTATGACCTGGCTTTAAGATTGAATACAATCTATAACAAATACAGAGAGTGGAGGAAACTTCCCTATCATTCCATATCAAAATCTATTAAAGAAAACTTTAAGAAGGCTTGGACCTTTATTAATAATTTTGAAGAGAATGCTGTTCAGTACGGCAAAAGAAAATCCTGCGATGGAGTTATCTGTGGACATATCCATATTCCAGTAATGAAAGAGATTAATGGAATGAAATATTATAATTCAGGTGATTGGGTTGAGAACTTTACAGCGATTGTAATTACAAAGGACTATAAGTTTGAACTTATCCAAATGTAATCCCCACCGTTAAGTGAGGGTTCAAATTATTTTGATATTAATTTCAAAAGTGTTCTAAGTAATCCGAATACTAATACATAGTATAATCCGATTACTACAATTTCTATTGCTTTCATATTATTTCTTACTTTTAACATCACTTATTAATCTCACAGGAATAATTGTTCCCACTGGATATGTTGCCCCTACAGGTGCTTGGGTTACTGATGTTTGACCTGGATGAGCTCTTAATGCCTTTCTCATTGGGAATGCTAATTCATTAAGTGGACCGTAACATTCTGCAATCGTTACGCCATTAACTTTATTTGGTAACACCTTACAAGGCATACACCACATATTACTCATTCCACCTTTAGGTCCTCTTGAGATTACAAATGTTCTATTCACCGTTGGTAACTTATCCCATGTTGGTGCTTGAGGAACGCTATCATAATACCAAAAGTAAGACCATACAGTCTTATCTGTACCGTCAGGTGTAACTGAGGGATTTGGAACTAAGATTGTATTTGCCACTGAAGGACCATCCAATACAGGACAAGCCGCAACACCTTCTAAGAACTTTCTACCTTCTACAGTAATTGTTTTTCCTGTTGGTTTTGCTGCCGATGCTCCACAGAAAGCAAACTTTCCTACAACGATTGTTAATGCTTTTTCTTTGTAAAGTTTTTGAGTGAACGCTGTTGTTGTTAACCCCAACACCGTTAATACTAATAATAGTTTTTTCATAGTTTTGTTTTGTTATAAATAGATTAAAAGTTAAATTTGTTCCCTATGGATATGTTATTCATCAACCCGAACTTTGGATTTGTATTGATGTTTCCTCTGTATGCTAATAGTAATGTAAATCTCTTTGATAGTTTGTATCCTACTGATGTTCCAACTAATGCATTGAATGTTGGGTCATATTCAAAACCCACCCATCTTTCTGCACCTAAGAACGTAACTGAGTTTTTACCTGCATCAAAGTATGGATTTGAATAACTAAGTAATAAGTCTGGTGTTATTGTGAATTTGCCCACGTTGTAGGTTCTATTGATAAAGAACATCACTGAAGGTGCCACAATATGCATTGGTGGTATTGAATCGGAATCAACAACTTGACTAAACGATGATGATAAATTAACACCAAATCCTTTATTCCATTTTCCTTTGTATAATTTTACATAAGTTAAAGTTGTTGTTTTGCTCTTGGCTAATTTAACATAAGAAACAAATAAATTGTTATTACCTTTAGATGCAAATCCTGATAACCCCACCTGAGAACCATCTGTTGTAACGAAACCATTTCCCCCATATGAATACACACCATTCATTGATTGTCTTCCTCCACCTAATGATATAGCTTGTAACCATCCACCAACATATGTTGGCTTCTGTAAGAATACAAAGTCGGATGATGTTAAGAACGCATTTGTTTTAACCAAGGAACCTTTCTGTCCTGGCGGTGGTGGAGGTGGCTGCAAATTGTTTACTTGCATTTGCATCTCTCTGTTTTTTGCGTCTTGAGAAAATACAGATATAGGTAATAAAAGTATTAATATTATTTTTTTCATGTCTTTATTAGATTTTTTCTAAACGTAAAGGTGATGTCCATTCGAATGTAACTTTGTAATCCTTTACATTTTCGTGTTCTATTGGTGATGTTATTCCGAGTCCCATTCCATGTGCATTTTCAAGAAAGTCCAATTCAAACTTTAGAACTTTCTGACTGTAATCTTCTTCTTTATTTGGATTAAATTCTGTGAACAAAGGTCTAAGGATTACTTTGAAATCCCATCTCATACCTACACTCTTTGGGTCAGTAAACGTTTGTCCCCACATATCTTTTTTAACATGAGTTACAGCAACTCCAGCAAGACCTTCAATAGGATTATCCCTTTTTGTTATTTTTGTTATGATGTCCACAATCTTTTGGAACTGATATTTTTGGTCTGTTGCTTTGTAACCAACAAACTTTTTTAAGTAATCAATTACGTTTGACTCATTCACTCTTTTCTTCTTTATCTTTACACAGTTGGGATATCTTTTTCCGAACATTGTCTTCATTCCTTTTTGAGTATATCCTTTCCAACATCTCTCAGTTAATTCTGATTCGTTCTGTTCTTCTTTGTGTGTTTCAGAATTTTGTATTAAATCCTCATCAACCTCTTTTTCTTCAAACCACTTTAAGATTAATTTTTTTATATTCTTTTTTTCACCGAACAACGATTTAATTGAATTAAAAAACTCAGGATTTATATTATATTCAGGTTTTCCAAAAACATCAAACTTAAAAATTAAATTATCTTTCTCATCTTCAGGGTTAGGTAAAGTAAATGTTGTAATTGAACCATTCACACCAGGAGGCGCGAGTCTAATCTTTTTAGCTGTTGGATAACTCATGGTAATGTAATTGCTGATTAACCTCTCAATCCTTTCATTGCTTGACTCAGTCAATACCTCATCACATGATTTAACGTTTCTTAAAAATACATCCGTACTAAGACCCATAAAATTATAAACTGTATGCCATACATCATTCACAATTTTATCTCTTTCCTTATAAACTGATTGTGTTTGTGGCCAACGTTTTGAACCCAAACCTCCAATAACGTTAACTCTAACTTGGTAATCTTTAAAATCTGAGTGTGTACCTATTGGTCCTCTTTTCCACGGTGCAACTACATCAACATTACAAATTATTCCTTTGTAATTGTTAACTATACTATCATTCAATAGTGTTTTAATTAAAGGACTTAAATCTTTCTCCCTTTCTTCCTTAAGTATTCTTTTGATAAGTTGTCTCACAAATATAAATATCATAGCTTTCATTAGTATGAACCAAATATTTTTTGTGATTAATTAATTATTCATTATCTTTGTACCTATGATAAAAGCAATATTCTATACCTGTATCGTATTCTTTTTGTTTTGGTTGACAGCCTCGTCTCCAAAAATGATGACCTTCGTTGGTCTTGTTATGATTTTCTACTTTTGGGGTAAACTTATGAAAACCTTGAAGGAGAATAAGTCCAATCCGTAAATTAACGGGTGTTCCATCTATTTATTTACATAAGTAGTATGAAATACATCGTTACTGAATCGCAATATAACCTCATTTTGGAGTCTAAAAAGTATATCGAACTTTTTCAAGAAATTATTGATAAAAAGTTGGAGTACATTCGTAAAGAATGCAAAGAAGGAGAGTCGTTTGCTAGTGACGTAAATGATGACAGTTGTGACCAACTTGAGAGGATTGATAAAGTTGAGGTTACAGATGCGGATTGGGTAATAATCAAGCACAGTAACAGACCAAATGAAGAAAAAATGATGAGTGTCAAAATCATGATATACTATTCTTCAATAAGAAGAGGTCAATTGGATGCCGACGACTTAACTTATGACTTGGAACAAATGATACGCAGGTCCACAGGGATGCCGTTCATTTTAAACTACGAATCAACAAATACAAACACATTCTTTGAGTGGTAATATGAAATACATTCTTACAGAATCCCAAGTAAAATTTTTGCTTGAAAATGATACGATGTTGTGGGTTAAAAGAAGGGCTACAAAAAGTCACATGTTGGATTTTATCCACAAAGCTGAAAGGGAATTTCCAATGTTATGTGATGATTTTGGTGATGAGTTTGACTTCGCATCTAACGTTATCAAATGGGCTGTTGATGACTTTTTAACTATAGACGAAGAAATGTTTTTGGATGATAGATACGATGATGTCAGTGACATTTTAATTAACTTATGTAAAGATTGGTTTGGAGAATATCTTTTTGAAATTTATAGAACTACGTGTTTTGAAAATAACGATTACTAATATATGATAGCAAAAGATTCCTTGATTGGAAAAATTATTACGGTTACTGACGTACCTCAAAACGAACCATGTCACAACTGCACTCCCTGTGTTAGATTGAGATTAATGGAATTGGGACTTATTGATGGTCAAAAAATAAAAATTGATAGTCATAAACTTGGTTTATGGATTATTCATATATTGGGTATTGATACTGACGATACCGTTTACACTTTAGCTTTAAGAGATGAAGAAATAAATAGAATTTTATTTGAAGACGAAGAGTGTAAATTTAATTTTGCATAATTTACATTAATTGTTTAATGTCTTCGGGAATGTTTTCGAAACTTTTAACTTTTTCATACTCTTGAATCAACTCAGATTCATGAATGAAAAAAGAAAATGATAAAGTAATTCTTGGTTTTTTTCCTATTACCGTAGTTGCTCCATGTTTTACTTTACCCGCAATGCATTTCCATAACATTCTTTCTTCCAAAACATTTATTTTATCACCGTATATTGAATGTCCTCCTTCTTCAGGATAACTCAAAATAAGATTATATCTTGTATGAACATATCCATCAAAGTTTTTATCGTAATGATAATTGATTGTAGAATTCTCTATCTCTATCCAAATAAAGTCTCCTGATTTAGGTTTTGGTAAAAAGTTTTTAATGTTTTCTAATTCAGTTATTTGCAATTTGTATTTTTCTATGATATCAAGTGGAGCGTTTGGAATATCCTTGGGTGGTATAATTATTTTTTGATTATTGGTGGTATTGTTAGTAATCCACTCCAATAGAAATAATCTTTCTTTTTCTTCTATAAAATTAGAATATGCGTAAGTGTTATTTAATTGTATTTTTTCCACTGAACAAATGATAAATCTATTTTGTAAATTATCAAATATGATTAAGATAAATCTGCAATAATAACCATTGGTCTAATTCCCAACGCAGCAGCAGTACATAACCTTGTGTTACCAGCAACCAAATGATATCTATTACCGAATTTGGCAATCAAAGGTCTTCTGTAGTCCCCACTTAATAAAGCCTTTTTAAGTTCTTTGGGATGTTGTTTGTTATATTTTTTTGCAAGTTCAACAACTTTCTTCATCTCACCTTTTTTAATCTGATTAGATTCAGTATTTTCGAGTTTATCCCAAACATTTTGTGGTAATTGAACCTCGTTAGCTCTTTGAAATTTTTTTACCATATCTTTTACAGATATTTCAAACCCTTCATCTCTACTCAAATCTTGAGAAGCTCTTTCAAACTCATCCATTTCTTTTTCGAAATACTTGTTTCTTCTGTTCAAAAAGAATTTAACTTCGTTTCTCAAAGTAGAAAATTCTTCATAACTTGAATCATCGACAAACTGAATAAAAGATTCCATATCTCTAAAACCCATGTGTTTCAACAACTCAGGTTTATCCTTGACCATATCAATAAGTTCAGGTACTCCAGAAGATTGTGGAGACAATTCATATATTATACTTTTTATCCTATTAACTTGTTCGTCGAGTTTCATTATTAATAAATAGTATATTTATGATTATGAGTTCAGATGCTAACAATGTAATGAAAAAATTACTACAAAGAATATCAAATCATGTTTTGAATTTGAATGAATTCAATGATATCGAAAAGATTGATATTTTCTTTGCTTTTAGCTCAAAACATAAAACTGCAATGTGTGATTGGGTTTACGGAATGAAAATCAAAACTGATTTAGATAATTCAAAAAGAAATTTAAAAATAAGAGATTTACAACAGGCAATCAAAAAAAGAACTGACCATATGTTTCAACAAATCGTTTGTTGTACGGATGTTATATTTGAATAATATTAATTAGTTCCGTAAATTATTTTTTCAACTAAAGGGTAGGCTTTCACGAATTTTTTAACAAAAACACCAGCCAAAGCATTTGCCATATTTTCTTCAGAACCACCAATATCTTGGATTTTATCAGTATCTTTCAATCCCATTTTTTGATGTTGATATTCGTGTACCCATTCATGTGCAATTGTCCTTAATACATCAACTAGTAATCTATCTTTAGCAAGAACGTGGATATTGTGATTTGGTAATCTCACACCTGTGGTCATTGGAACATTATTGTTGTTTGACTCAAAAAAAATATTTGCATCTTTAGATAAAGAAACTTCATTCTGAAGCATTTGTATAAATTGCTTAACAACAGCAACTTCTTTTTCAGTTAAATACTTTGCATAATTTTTAAGACACACCTTCATGATTAATAAATATCATTAACCATCTTTAGTGCTTGGGCAATTATTTGGTGCATGTCGTAATAAACATAAGTTGCCAATCTTCCTCCAAATATAACGTTTTTAAGACCTTTAGTTAGTTCATGGTACTTGTTATAGACTTGGGTGTTTTTATCGTCTCTAATAGGGTAATACGGTTCGTTGTTACCGTCGTAGGCCGCAGGGTATTCATAACTAATAATAGTTCCCTTTTGATTCTGATGGTCAAACCATTTGTGTTCTAATATTCTTGTATATGAAATCTTTAAATCTGTGTAGTTGACAACAGGAACTCCTTGGAAATTATCTTTCTTAAGTGTCTTAGTTTTCCATCTCAAACTTCTGTAATCTAACCTACCAAATTGATAATCAAAGAACTTGTCAATTGGTCCTGTGTATATAATGTTGTCCGCTAATGAATCGTAGAATTCCCTGTCTTTGAAATAGTCTGCGTTCAACATGATATTAGTATCTTCCAACATCTTTTCAAATATCTGAGTGTAACCCCCAATTGGCATCCCGGTATACTTGTCGTTGAAATAATTACTATCCCATGTGAATCTTACTGGGAGTCTCTTGATGATTGATGCTGGCAATTCATTACACGGCTTATCCCATTGTTTAACGGTATATCCCTTAATAAGTTTTTCGTAAACATCATCGCCAACCATTGACCTTGCTTGGTCTTCAAGATTTTGAACTTTACCTTTATACCTCTGTTTTTCGAGGATTTCTTTCGCTTCTTCTTCAGTTTTAACACCCCACAACTGGTTGAAGGTCCACATATTAAATGGAAGGGTGTACATTTCTCCTTTGTAATTCGCAATAACATTATGTGTATATTGTTTAAATTCGGCAAATTGGTTTACGTAATCCCAAATGTATTTGTCATTGGTATGGAAGATATGAGCTCCGTATTTATGAACGTGTATTCCATTAACATTTTCAGTATAACAGTTTCCACCGATAACCTCACGTTTGTCAATAACCAAACACTTTTTACCTTTTTTGGTTAGTTCGTAAGCGGAAACGGAACCATAAGGTCCCGCTCCAACTATAAGATAATCATATGGTTTTTTCATCAATATCATTAAAATTGAAATTTAACACTCTCTAAATTAATGATAGGTTCTTCGATTCTTTTCATCGTCCTTTCTCTTAGTTCTTTTAGGAAATTACTTGTATTGTGATAAGCCCTATCTTCAATTAAAAATCCCAAATTTGGAAATGGATTTGTTCTATGTGCTTGCATCATTTTATCGCATAATTCAATAACTGACTCATGTCTTCCTATTCTTTCAAATAACAAAGCAAGATATACTAAATGTTCATTTCTTTTTGGACAGAAAGCTTCTGCCAACTCATAATGTTCAATAGCACTATCAATATTTCCCATGAAGTCGTGACAATGTCCCATAGTAATTAACGCATAATATGACATTTCATCTTCTCTTTTGGCAACTCTTGAGTTATCCCAATCATGTGTCAAAGCTAAAAATCTTTCGTAATACCAAATTGCTCTTCTGGCGTATTCATCCGAGTGTCTTTTTCCGAATGGTAATTCATTTGGATTACCATAACAGTCTGCATAACTCTTTCCAAGATACCAAAGATGATAATAATCTTCTAAAACTTTATATCCAACAACTTTATCAATTTCAAGTTCCAACGCATCTTTCAAAAACTTTCTTGGAACCGCCCATGTTTCACCATCTTGACCCACCAAATGTCTGAAAGCATATGGCATATCAAATCTTTGGAACGATTCACCTACTTCAGGTAAATGTATTGTTTCATGTCTTTTATCATGTTGGAAAAACCAAGGTAATCGTGCATTCCAAAACCATGTTCTAAAATATCTTGTATCACCAGCTTGAGCGGTAATATTGTAACTTTGAACCGATGTGTCGTCTAAAATTGACCAATCAAAATTTTCATCAACTTGAAGTCTTTCATCCGCATCCATTCTTAAAATCCAATCACACCCATGACTTGATTTTAAACATTCTTGAAGGGTATGGTCTCTATTAAATCCAGGGAAGTTCCAATCGGTTTCATAAGTAAATCCAGGGATATCTTTCTCCTTGAAGAAATCTTCAATAATTTCTTTGGTATTATCTTCTTTTCCGTTACATTGGATTACCCAATAATCGATGTAGGGAGCAACTGACTCCAACATTCTTGTGATAGTTTTGGCTTCATTACCAACCATCGCATTCAAACAAATTTTTGTTTTTTTATTCATAAATGTAATTCATTACTTGTTCTTCCTCATAATACTTTCTTATCGGTGTATTGTTTTGGAATTTTTGCGAATGTCCTTTTTCTTCGTCCCAATTCCAATCATGAAACCCTAATTCAAGTATTCTGTTATGAATGGCTAAATCATAATGGTCTCTTATTAATCTAGCCCTTCGATTTATGTCCTGAGCATTATTATCAACAGTACTATTTCTGTTATTGTATTGTAAGTATAACAATTTTTTCACATGAATAAATCTTGTACTTAAGAAACTTCTGATAATAATTTCTAAATCATCCGCAACTGGCATTTTTTTATTATGTCCACCAATTTGATGATAGAATTCTCTTTCCCACATTCTTGCATGATTTGGCATACTAATATTATATCTTATTGTCAAGGGATTTACACTTGGATAATGGTGTGTTAGGTATTGTTTACCATCTACATACTCCCACGAATGACCTGCATATCCAAAGTCAAAAAAGTTATCATGTCTCGCATAATAATTACCTGTCCAATCATGGTCAAAATGTTTCATTTCACCATCATCATATAACTCACAACAATTTGTATATAAAAATTTACCATCAGGATATTTTAAAATTGCTTCGTTACATGTTTCTAAACAAGTACTAATTAAAGCATCATCGTGGTCTAATTCAACTAACCAATCACCTTCACATAAAATCGCAGCTCTATGTTTTGCCAAACCAATATTGCCACCTGTTAGTGGAAATACCCTATGTATCTTAACCCTATAATCTTTTTTTGAAATTTCTTTGAGTATTTCCCATGTTAACTCGTCAGGAGAATCATCCAACACAACCCATTCCCAATTGGATAGGGTCTGATTTTTCAAACTTTCATAGGTCCTCAAAATTCTGTCTCCTGTTTGATATGCTGATGTAAATATTGAAAAACGTGGTCTATGAAATTTACAACTGTTGAAAACAGATTGACAAACAATATCATTTGCCAAAACATTATCACCAAGTGATTCATTATATTGAATGAAAATTCTTTCCAATTGGTAATCCAAAATAACATCATCCTGTCCAAAATAAATTATTAAATCAGGTTTATACTTATTGTAATCCTGACTCACGTCACCAGTAAATGGTATCGAATAAATAATAACTTCTTCATATAGTCCTTCTTGGAAATAAATGTCAGAAAACAATGTAATTGTTCCCTTTTCTTTCCAATTATAGACTATTGCACTTGGTTTTTTTGTTTTCATACATCATACGGGTCGTTTAAATCCCAACTTGTTAATACAAATTCTAATTGAAGAAAAGTAATTTGTCCATAGTCATCTTTAATTGCTGTTGCTTTTAATCCTCCGCTTGAAACAAAATATTCTTCGTCAGGATTGGCATCCAACAAGCAATTTTTTATTACAGATTCAATTCTTTCGCGAGCACCAAATATTAAGTCACTAACCGTCGGAACTCCTTTAGGGTACCAACCCCATCCAAGATAATTCATGGTGTTTTGAACTTTTTCAAAATCAAAATTGTTAATAATGTCAAACATCATCTTTTGATGTCTTTCAATTTTTGTCATGCGTTAATTTGTAAAAAGATAATAAATAAAAAACCCCCAATCAAATTGAGGGTTTTAATTATTTTTTTAAATGATTAAATTTGAAGAATATGTTTTGTACTGGTGGGTCTTCACCGTTGTATCTAAATCTTGTTGCCATATAATCTCTAAGAATACCCATGATTTTGATTTTAGCCTTCTCTTCAGCAAATTCTTTGGTTATTCCTTTCATTTCTCCTTTCAAATAATTTTGTGGTGTAGGCTCTTCACCACTTAAACCTCTATAAACCACGTCATGAATATCAACGGTAACAATCGCCTTATCACCTTCGTGTTCAACTGACTTAATTTTAAATTTAACATTTGCGTTGGCTGCATCATCATCTCCGTACCATCTATACGATTTTGCGGTTTTTTTTCTCTTGGTTAACTCAGGCTCAAATTGTTTCAAAGAATCAAGTTTATGTTTCATAACTTCTTCATGACTATAACCCTTTTTCAACATATCCATTTCTTCTTTAGTCAACAAATAAACAGGTTCTTCTAATTCATCACTCCAATCAACAGGATTTGCATTACTCATTTGTTTTGAAGTTGAGGATGAATATCTACCAGTAACTTCATACCATTTATCGTTTTTGAATATATAAACAGGGTACCAATCATAAGATACCACTTCATAAAATGGATTACCTTTGTAATCTTTACTCCATTGTCCAATTAAGTTGGACCCTTTGAATGGCATTTGAGCAATAGTATATAAGTTTGCCCTTGTATTTGGTGTTGTCTTTCCTGGTTCTTTTCTTGGGTCAACGAAGTTACCTTTTGTAAGTCCTGAATAATCACCATCTTTTCTGTAGTTCAAAAGATATAG
>Ga0114970_10002545_pt1 | contig 13600 bp, 16 predicted proteins | sample M_140205_XF_Meta_FD_87030 | JGI IMG/M metagenome (GOLD analysis project Ga0114970, IMG submission 87030) | Freshwater microbial communities from Lake Montjoie, Canada to study carbon cycling - M_140205_XF_MetaG | ecosystem: Environmental > Aquatic > Freshwater > Lake | place: Lake Montjoie... | reverse complement strand
ACCTTTTTCTTGGCGGTGGCTTTCCGGGCCTGGGCATAGGCGGGTTCGGAGAGGGCAGGCACGGTCAGCGACGCCACGCCGAGCAGGGCCGCGAGGCCCAGGCAGCAGGTCAATTGGTGCAGCCAGCGTACAGTCAACAACGTCAACGACCCCAAATCAGGCCCAACCCAAGGCTAGAAAGACCAAAAACCATCCTCAGGCGCAAGCAGGAACTCCAAAAGCCCTGAGTTCCTAGACATTTAACCAATTATTAGGATTCGCCCGAACCGCGTCACAAAAAATTTGCTGCATCGCAACAATTAACCCTTGACGATCGCGGGGGCTTACCCCAAATATCTCTATGTTGCACCGCAACGGGAACCCGGTCGGTTCCGGTCTGCCCCGGAAGACCAAACAGGGAAAGGGTATAGCGACATGACGAAAGCAAAGACCGCCGCCGACAAAGCAGCCGCAACCGCCGAATTCGCCATGGCCAATGGCACTGAGGCCTTCAAGGCCGGCTTTGACAAGGCCATCAAGAACTATGATGCCGTCCTGGGCTACGGCAAGGAAACTGCCGAAGCCGTGATGAAGTCCGCCACGGTTGCGGGCAAGGGCGTCGAGACGCTCAACAACGAGATCTACGCCTATTCCAAGGCGTCGCTCGAAGACTCCATCACCGCCACCAAGGCGATCATGGGCTCCAAGTCGCTGCATGAAGTCTTCGAATACCAGAGCGATTTCGCCAAGTCGGCGTTCGAAACCTACATCGCCGAAGTGACCAAGTTTGGCGAACTCTTCACCGCCACGACCAAGAGCAGCTTCGCGCCGCTCCAGGGCCGTGCGGAAGCCTGGCTCGACGTCGTCCAGAGCGCCAAGGCCTAATACGCCTCCAAGATTGCTGAAAGGCCCCGGGTTCCGAAAGGAGCACCGGGGCCTTTTTGTTACCCCCTCCGCCTTTCGCTGGCGACGCACGCAAGCGAGCTGCCAGCTACGGGCACCTCCCCCGCAAGCGTGCTTCGCACGCGCAGGGGAGGCGGGCCTGCGATGTTCCTGCGACCTGCGGCGGTAAGCACCTTTAACCGTTCACATTTGTCCCTATATGCACCACTGGTGCGGCGGTTCGGCAGTCCGCATGGTCTTTGCGGCACGCGCGGGCTGCGGACTACCGAACCAAAGCCGCACCAGAAAAATGATTACCCAGTGTCCTTCGATTCCAAAGTTCGTTCAGAGTTCGCTAATATGCTGTACGAACTTCGGAATCGGGACACTAGGCAGTTCTTTAAACTGCGCTAGGATAGTACGGCATGCGCGACGGCAACGGCGATTCAGGCGACGACGGCAACGGTGACGGCACGGGAACCGGCATTGTCGCAAAGACGCGCCCCAAGACCAAGAAGCCGTCCCTCTACAAGGTGCTGCTGCTCAACGACGACTACACGCCGATGGAATTCGTCGTGCAAATCCTGGAAAGCCTGTTCGGCAAGAGCCGCGAGCAGGCGGTCGAGGTGATGCTGCATATCCACCGCCACGGCGTGGGCATCTGCGGCCTGTTCACCTTCGAGGTGGCCGAGACGAAAGTGACCCAGGTCATTGAATTCGCCCGCCGCCATCAACATCCTCTTCAGTGTACGATGGAGAAAGAATAGATGCCCTCACTCTCGCGCAGCTTGGAACAGGCCCTCCACCACGCCATCAATCTCGCCAGCGAACGGCATCACGAATACGCCACGCTCGAGCATCTGCTGCTGGCCCTGATCGACGATGCCGATGCTGGCCAGGTGATGAAGGCCTGCAACGTGGACATCGAGACGCTGCGCAAGGCGGTATCCCGCTTCGTCGATACCGACCTCGCCACCCTGGTGATCGAGGATGGCGAGGACGCCAAGCCCACCACCGGCTTCCAGCGGGTGGTGCAGCGGGCGGTGCTGCATGTGCAGAATTCCGGCCGCGACGAGGTCACGGGCGCCAATGTGCTCGTGGCGCTGTTCACCGAGCGCGAGAGCAACGCCGTCTATTTCCTGCAGCAGCAGAACATGACCCGCCTCGACGCGGTCAGCTACATCTCCCACGGCATCGCCAAGCGCCCGGGCATGAGCCAGCCCAAGCCGCCGCGCGGCGCCGAGGAAGAGGAGCACGAGGAAAAGCCCGCCAAGCAGGGCACCGAGGCGCTGGAAGCCTATTGCGTCAACCTCAACGACAAGGCCCGCACCGGCAAAGTCGATCCGCTGATCGGCCGCGCCGCCGAGGTCGAACGCACCATCCAGATCCTGTGCCGCCGCCAGAAGAACAACCCGCTGTTCGTCGGTGATCCCGGCGTCGGCAAGACCGCCATCGCCGAAGGCCTGGCGCGCAAGATCATCAATGGCGATGTGCCCGAAGTGCTGCTGGGCTGCACCATCTATTCCCTCGACATGGGCTCGCTGATCGCGGGCACGCGCTATCGCGGCGATTTCGAGGAACGCCTCAAGACGGTGGTGAAGGAGCTGGAAAACCAGAAGGGCGCCATTCTCTTCATCGACGAGATCCACACCGTGATCGGCGCGGGCGCGACCTCGGGCGGCGCGATGGACGCCTCCAACCTGCTCAAGCCGGCCCTGGCGCAGGGCGTGCTGCGCTGCATCGGCTCGACCACCTACAAGGAATACCGCCAGTATTTCGAAAAGGACCGCGCCCTGGTGCGCCGCTTCCAGAAGATCGACGTCGCCGAGCCGTCGCCGGAAGATGCGGTCAAGATCCTGATGGGGATTAAGAGCTATTACGAGAGCTATCACAAGCTGCGCTTCACCGCCGACGCGATCCGCGCCGCCGTCGAGCTTTCGGCCAAGTACATCAATGACCGCAAGCTGCCGGACAAGGCGATCGACGTGATCGACGAGGCCGGCGCTTCGCAGATGCTGATCCCGGAAAGCCGCCGCAAAAAGGTGATCCATGTGAAGGACATCGAGGATGTCGTGGCCAAGATCGCCCGCATCCCCTCCAAGTCTGTCTCCAAGGATGACGCCTCGGCGCTGCGCACGCTGGAAGCCGATCTGGGCCGGGTGGTCTATGGCCAGAACAAGGCGATCCACGCTTTGTCGTCGGCGATCAAACTGGCGCGCGCGGGCCTGCGCCAGCCGGAAAAGCCCATCGGCTCCTATCTCTTCAGTGGCCCCACCGGCGTCGGCAAGACCGAAGTCGCCAAGCAGCTCGCCGCCGTGCTGGGGGTGGAATTCCTGCGCTTCGACATGAGCGAATACATGGAGCGCCACACCGTCAGCCGCCTGATCGGCGCGCCGCCCGGCTATGTCGGCTTCGACCAGGGCGGCCTGCTGACCGATGGCATCGACCAGCATCCGCATTGCGTGCTGCTGCTCGACGAGATCGAGAAGGCGCACCAGGACATGTACAACATCCTGTTGCAGGTGATGGATCACGGCAAGCTGACCGATCACAACGGCAAGAAGATCGACTTCCGCAACGTGGTTCTGATCATGACCACCAATGCGGGCGCTTCCGACGCCGCCAAGGACGCTATCGGCTTTGGCCGGGGCAAGCGCGACGGCGAGGATGACGAGGCGATCAAGAAGCTGTTCACGCCGGAATTCCGCAACCGCCTCGATGCCATCATCGGCTTCGCGCCGCTGTCGCGCGACACCATCGACAAGGTTGTGGAGAAGTTCGTGCTGGAACTGGAAGCGCAACTGGCCGACCGCGATGTCACCTTCGAACTCGCGCCCGAAGCCACGCGCTGGCTGGGCGAAAAGGGATATGACGATGCCTTTGGCGCGCGGCCGCTGGCCCGCGTCATCCAGGACAACATCAAGAAGCGGCTGGCCGACGAGATCCTGTTCGGGGCGCTGAAGAATGGCGGCACCGTGCGGGTGCTGCTGGATCGTGACACTGACAAGCTGGCGTTCGAATTCGTGCCGGCCGAGACCAAGGCCCCGGGCCCCAGGGGCCGCAGGGCCACGCCGAAAGAAGAAAATATCGACAAATAGGAGGACGCGTCATGCCCAAACGCATTCTGGCCGCCGCCGCGCTGGTGGCATTCTTCGCCATGCCCGCAGCCGCCCATCACGGCTGGAGCGGGCAGGAAGAAAAAGTCACCGAACTCACCGGCACCGTCACCAAGGGCGTCAGCCTGGCGGGTCCGCATGGCGAGATGCAGATCAAGGTCGGCACTGTGTTGTGGGAGGTGACGCTGGCGCCGCCCGCGCGCACCGCTGCGGCGGGCCTCAAGCCGGGCGTGATCCCGGTGGGCGCCACCGTCACGGTGCGCGGCAACAAGAGCACCGAGCCCGGCCATCGCGAAATGAAGACCATCCTGGTGGTGCACGGCGACAAACGCTACGCCGTCTATCCCGAACGCAACTAGGGTGGCGGAAAGCTATCATGCCTATATGGCCTGGCTGGAGGCATCCGCCGCCGGTCATGTCATGCGCGACACCGGCGTGTGGACCTATGCCATCGTCAATCTCTTCCACCTGATCGGCATCGCCGGGCTGTTCGGCGCCATCTGCTTTCTCGACCTGCGCCTCTTGTGCGTCTGGCGCTCCATCCCACTGGGCATGATCTCGCGCCCCGCCGTCAACGTGGCGGGCACCGGCCTGGGCCTGGCTGCCGTCACGGGCGTCTTCCTGCTGGCCACCAAGGCGCGCGAGTATTCAGACAACTCGTTCCTGCTGCCCAAATTCGTCTTCATCGTGCTGGCGCTGCTCAACCTGGCCGTGCTGCACCTGACGCCCTCCTGGCGCGCACATCGTGGCCGCGACCTGACACAGAAGGAATATCGCGGGCTGGCCATCTTTGGCGCGACCTCGCTGGTGTTCTGGCTGGGCGCCATCACCTGCGGCCGCCTGATCGGCTATTGGTAGATTACGCGACTGTAAGCTGGCGGCCCCATATTCGCCGCAAAAACCGATAGAGTCGCATCGCATATTTGGAGGGATTCATGCGCTCTCATTTGTTTGCCGCGCTGTTCACCGTTGTGCTCGCACCCGCCGCGATGGCTGCGGACGGTTTCAGCGCCACAGCGCCGGACGGCAACGTGGTCGAATTCCATGTCCTGACCGTCTCGGTGCCATCAAAGCTTCCCAACCATTGCACCGTCACTGCCATGATCGCCAAGGTCTGGCAGGGCACGGCCTATCGCGCGGGCCAACCCGTCCTGCTCAACGTGCCTTGCGCCGAATATGGCCTGGTGTCGGCCAATGCCCGCGATGACGGCTTCACGCCGGTCAACGCCCGCACCCTGCAGCAGTCGCAACGGGGCATCGCCCGGCTGGACGACAGGGGCGAGCTGATCTGGAGCCATGAAGGCCTGCGCCAGTATGGCCTGTGGGGCGCGGTGGCCGGCTATCGCGTGCTCGACACCCGCATGCTGCCGACGCCGATCCGAAGCTGATCCGGCTTATCGCCGCCAATCAGTGCGTCGCCTGCGCCCCCAGCGTGCGCCGCATCGCGCCGATGATGCGCTGGCGCTGGATCATCTCCGGCTTGACGGGCGTCTGGTAGAGCCCGGTCAGCATGGCGAGATCAACATTCGACAGGTTGCTGCTCTTCACATCGCTGGCGCAGCCCTGCGCCATCAGGTTGGCGATGGTGGGCGCGTTCTGGCAGCGGCCGGTGACGGGCGAGGGCGCCAGCGCCAGGAACGAGAAATAATCGCCCAGCGAGCCCAGGCTCATGCCCATGATGGCCTTGGAATCCACGATCACCACCACGCCCGCCATCTCGGGCGAGACGCCGCTGCTGAGCCGCGTGCCCTGTGCCCGCACGCGGGGAATGTCGCCTTCGATGCTGTTGGGCATGCTCACATTCATGCCGCCCAGCGAGGAGCCGGTGGTGCCGGCATCCGTGCCGGCACTGGCATCGGTTGCGACCAGGCCGGCGGCAATGCCATCGCTGCCGGCGCTGGCTGTGGCGGCGTCTTCCCAGGGCAGGTCGAGCTGGGCCAGGCCGCTGAAATCACGGCGGAAGGTGGTGTACCAGGACTGGATCGGCTGGGTGATAGTGAGCTGGCGGTGCTTGCCGCCGATCACCAGATAGGGCGCGGCAGCGGCGATGGAGTCCAGCGTCGCCTGCGGCTGCGGCGTCACGATGATGGTGACATTGGGGGTGCAGGGATCCTGGCGGTCCACCGCTGCGCCGACCTGCTGCGCCACGTCCTTGATGCGCCGCTCTATCATGTATTTGGCGATGGCCGACATCCCCAGCACGTTGGAACAGACCGGCCGCATCCACTTGGCGTACTGGTCTTCAAACGAATAGCCGGGGGCCAGCACGCCCTGGATGAAGCGCCGCGACAGGTCCTGGTCGGCGGCGCGCTGCGCGTCGGAATAGACGGTTTCGAATTCTGGCGTCGCGGCGGTCTGGGCGAAGGCGGCAATCGGTGCCAGCACCAGCGCGGCGAGGATCATGCTTCTCATGGCGTTTCCCCTGATGTGACTTTGTCCCAGCATACAGCCTTTCCGGGCAGGGTGGAATTGCCCGTGTTGGCCCGAAAAGCTCCGAAAGCCCCGGAAATGAGAGTCGATGAACGGATCTGCAGGGTTGCACGGCTTTGTCGCAAGGCGGGGGAAAGGGGCGAAAACTGCGACGACTTTCGCCCCGGCGACGACAAGGTGGCGACACGCGGTGATCCCGGTGCGACAGGCGTGCGGTCTATTCTTCGGTATTGAAACCCAACGGAGTATTCCTCATGAACGCCCAGACCAAGATCGAAACCATCGCCGCCAACGACATTGCCAACACCGCTTTCCAGGTTCTGACCATCGCCATGGTCGGCCTGTTCTCGCTGGCCCAGACCATCAGCTTCATCGCCGCCAACATGGTCTGATCCCCGCGCAGCCTTGCAGCCTTGCCGGATGGATCACATGGCGCCCCTGATCCGGACGGCAACCGCCTCGAGAATTTTCGCATCCACCATGCCCCCGGCATGCGGCTTCAGCGCAACGCTGACATCGCGCGGGATGACATGGAAGTGGACATGTAAGACGGTCTGCCCTGCGGGTGCACCGTTCAGTTGCATCAGATGGATGCCCGGCGCGTTCAGCGCCTTTTTCACCGCCTTCGCGATCTTTTGCGTCGTCACCATCATGGCCGCCACGCCTTCGGGTGACAGCGCCAGGATATCCTCTGCCGCTTCCTTCGGAATGATCAGCACATGGCCTTGCGCCTGTGGCATCACGTCCATGAAGGCCAGTGTCCTGTCGTCCTCGAACACCTTCACGCAGGGAATTTCCTCGCGCAGGATCTTGGCGAAGATGTTGTTGGGATCGTATGCCAAGCTGCTGCCTCATCTCAAATTGTCATGGCCCGGGAATCCGGGCCATCCAGGTGGGTCCGGCGAATTTCAAGGATAGCATGGCGCGGCGTCAACGGGATGGCCGGCACCGGGCGGGCCATGACAATCAGGCTTTCCGGAACGGCGAGGCTTTCGCCAGTTCCGCCATGTGTTCGCGCAGCGCCGCGCGCTCCTGCCCCAGGAAATTGTCCACCGCCCGGGACAGGCCGGGATGGGCGACAAGATGGGCGCTGTAGGTCTCCACCGGCAAATAGCCCCGCAGCAGCTTGTGCTCGCCCTGCGCCCCGGCTTCCACCCGTTTCAGGCCCCGCGCAATCGCGAAATCGATCGCCTGATAATAGCAGGTCTCGAAATGCAGGAAGGGGATGTATTCCCGGCAGCCCCAGTTGCGCCCGAACAGCACGCCATCGCCGAACAGGTTCAGCGCGCCCGCGATGGCCTGGCCGTCCTTCATCGCCAGGATCAGCAGCGTCTGCTGTTTCAGGCCCTGGCCCAGCAGGCTGAAAAAAGCGCGCGTCAGATAGGGCGTGCCCCATTTGCGGGCCCCCGTGTCCATATAGAAATCGAAGAAGCTGTCCCAATGCGACTCGGTGATGGCGTCGCCGGTCAGCCATTGGAACGTGACACCGGCGCGTGCGACGCCGTCGCGTTCTTTCCGCAAATTTTTGCGCTTGGCCGATGACAGGCGGGCCAGGAAATCGTCGAAGTCGCGATAGCCGTCATTCTCCCAGTGGAACTGCTGGCCGGTGCGCTGGAGAAGTCCGGCGTCGCCCGCCAGCTTCCATTCGGCCTGGGTCTGGAAAGTGATGTGCAGCGACGAGGCCCCGATCTGCTTCACCGCGACCGCTGCCGCGCCCAGCAAGGCACGCCGGGCTGCGTCGGTGCCCGCCAGCAGGCGCGGGCCCGTCACCGGCGTGAAGGGCACGGCGCATTGCAGCTTGGGATAATAATCGCCACCCGCCCGTTCCAGCGCATCGGCCCAGGCATGGTCAAAGACATATTCGCCCTGCGAGTGGTTTTTTAAGTACAGGGGCATGATCGCAAGCTTTTCTCCCCCGCTATGCGAGGGAGATGGCTGTGGCGAGCCCTCGGGCGCGCGAAAGCCAGAGGGGGCATCCAGAACAAGATGACAGGGTTGCCAGCCGGTGTCGGCGCAGGCCGAGCCGGACTCTTCCAGCGCGGCGAAGAATTCGTAGGTGGTGAAGGGATGCGGCTCGGCAGTGCCATCGGGATTGGCGGCCGCGTTCCAGCGCGCCGCTCCGATTTCCTTTGCAGCTCCTGCCAGTCTTGCGGTCACGAAATTTCGAACACCGCGTCCACTTCCACCGAAGCGCCGCGCGGCAGCGACGGCACGCCGACGGAACTGCGGGCATGCTTGCCCGCATCGCCCAGCACGGCGGCGATCAGTTCGGACGCGCCGTTGGCGACTTCCGGATGCTGGGTGAAATCGGCGGTGGCCGAAATGAAGACGCCCAGCTTGAGGCAGGCCTTGACCTTGTTGAGATCGCCGCACGCCGCTTTCACCTGTGCCAGCAGGTTGATGGCGCATTGCCGGGCGGCGGCCTGGCCGTCTGCGACACTGACGGTGCCGCCCAGATGGCCGACTGACAGCAGCTTGCCGTCCAGCAGCGGCAACTGCCCGGCGACATGCACGATGTTGCCGGCGACGGTGAAGGGCACATAGGCCGCCACCGGCGCGGGCGGCGCGGGCAGGGTGATGCCAAGCTCTTTCAGGCGTGCTTCGATGGACATGGAAATACTCAGAATGTCATGACCCACTTTACGTGGGCCATCCAGAGTCACAAGCGCCAATGTCTGTGGCTCAGCCCGCTGCGCGGGCGCTCGGCGGGGTGAAAGGTCCACTGGACCTTTCACAATTTCCGGCCTCGCCCTTTTCCCACGGCCTCGCCACCGAATTTGGCGCGGATCTTGTCCATCGCCCGCTCGGTGGCGGCGCGCTTGTCACTGTCGGGGTCGATCAGGCTGCCCGGATCGGCACCGGCGGCATCGCTCAAATTGCTGATGCCCACACCCAGCAGGCGGAAGCGCGTGCCATCGGCCTCGCGTTTCAGCGCGATCTGCGCCGTGCGGAAGATGCGGTCGGCAAGCTGGGTCGGCGATTCCAGCGAGGTGCTGCGGGTGCGCAATTTGAAATTCGATGTCTTCAGCTTCAGCACCACGGTGCGGCCCGCCAGCCCGGTCTTCTTGGCCCGGGCCGAGACGCGCTCGGCCTGCCGCCACAGCACCGCTTCCAGGTCGGCATAACGCGACAGGTCGGTGTTGAAGGTGGTCTCCGACGAGATCGATTTCATCTCGCCACCGGGATCGACGGCGCGGCTGTCCTGCGCCTGTGCGATGCGCGCCAGCCACAGGCCGGTAGCGCCGTAACGCCGGGCCAGTTCTCGCGGCTCGGCGTCCGCCAGGTCGCCGATGGTCATGTAGCCGTCGCGGTTGAGCTGGTTCTCCAGCACCTTGCCTGCGCCGCGGATGATGCCGATCTTCTTGTCGCGCAGGAACGAAACCGCTTCCGCCATGCCGATGACGGCGAAGCCGCGTGGCTTGTCCAGTTCGCTCGCCAGTTTGGCGAGAAACTTGTTGCCCGACAGCCCGACCGAGACGGTGATGCCGATCTCGCCTTCGATCTCGCCTGCCAGCTTCGCCATCGTCCGCGCCGGGCTCATGCCGTGAATGCGATCCGTCCCCGACAGGTCGAGATAGGCTTCGTCCAGCGACTGCGGCTCCACCAGCGGCGTCAGTAAATCCATTCTGGCCAGGATCTGGCGCGCCACTTCGGCGTAGTGGGCGTGGCGCGGCTTGAGATAGACCCCGTCCGGACACAGCTTGCGCGCCTGGAAGCTGGGCATGGCGGACCGCACGCCATAGGTGCGGGCGATATAGCAGCAGGTTGAGACCACGCCACGGGTCTCGCCGCCGATGATCACCGGCTTGTCCTTCAGCGCAGGATCGTCGCGCTTTTCGATGGCGGCATAGAAGGCGTCACAGTCCAGATGCGCGATGGCTAGGGTTTCCAGCTCCGGATGCGCCAGGATGCGGGTGGAGCCGCAATGCGCACAGGGCCGATCCGCCGTCGCATCGCTGAGGCAGTCGCGGCAGAAGGCGGGCCAGGATGCTATTCTGGCCATGGAGCGTCGGCGAGAGCCGGAGCGACAATAAAATGAATCATCTCGATCCCTCCTCAGGCCACAGCCACGCGGCTCCACGAACGCCGCTGGAATCGCCATGCAGGTTCTTCACGATCCTGGGCGCCGCGCCATAGGTGAAACCGTATTTTTCCACCAGTGGCGGCAGCACGTCGTACAGATGCGCCATGTTCGACAGCCCGCCGCCCAGCACGATCACGTCCGGGTCGATGATGTTGCAGACGGTGGCCAGTCCCCGCGCGAGCCGGTCGACATGGCGGGCCATCGCTGCTTTTGCTGCCGGATGCTCAGAAGCCGCGATGCACTCCGCTGTCCAGACTTGGTCCTCCCCCGTCTCGACGGGGGAGGTGGCCGTAGCTGGCTCTTGAGCCAGCGAAGGCCGGAGGGAGTCTCTTAAAAAGTCCGCCGCCAGCCCTTGCCCGCTGCACCAGGCCTCGATGCAACCGCGCTTGCCGCAATAGCAGGCGGGCGCGCCGGCGATTTCCGCCGCGCTCATGCCGGGCAGGGGAATGTGGCCCCATTCGCCGCCCACGCCATGCGCGCCGCCCAGCACCTTGCCATCGATTACGATGCCGCCGCCGACGCCCGTGCCGGCGATGACGCCGAACACCACGCCCGCGCCCGCCGCCGCGCCGTCGGTGGCTTCCGACAGGGCAAAGCAGTTGGCGTCGTTGGCCAGCCGCACCTTGCGGCCACTGGCGGCTTCAAGGTCGGCGCGCAGCGTCCGCCCGTTCAGCCAAGTCGAGTTGGCGTTCTTGATCACGCCGTCCGGCGTCTGCGTGCCGGGAATGCCCACGCCCAGATTCACGCCGGCGTCGGTGCCGCGCACCAGCGCCGCGATGGCCCGGATGGAACCTTCATAGTCGCGCGGGGTCGCCACCCGGCGACGGAACAGTTCGCGCCCGCCTTCCAGCGCCAGCACCTCGGTCTTGGTGCCCCCCAGGTCGATGCCCAGCCGCATCAGCCCAGCCGGTGCCGGTAGAGGGGCAGCGACTTGGGCGCGATCTGCGCCATCTCGCAGAAATCCAGCAGAAGCTCTTCATCCGACAGCAGAAAATCCAATACCGCCCGGGCGGTGTCGCGGTTGTCCGCCACATCCCGCAGGGTGGCCCCGTCCAGCCCCGACAGGGCCAGGAAGCGGGATAGACGCTCTGCGTCGCCCACCAGCCAGCCCAGGGCCTGCAAAGCCAGGATTTCAGCGCCTTCTTCCGTTGCGGTCATGCTCATCATCAAGGGGGCGTTAAGACATTCTCGCTAATACTGGCAAGGCAGCCAACCCTATTTGGGGTCTGGTGAATTGGGCGCGCGGCAGCGCCGGAGAGTCAAGTCATGGACGCCAAGACCAAGACCGTACTCATCGTCGAGGACAATGAGCTCAACATGAAGCTCTTCCACGACATGCTCGATGCCCACGGCTACAACATTCTCCAGACCAAGGACGGCATGGAAGCGCTGGACATCGCCCGCGAACACCATCCCGACCTGATCCTGATGGACATCCAGCTCCCGGAAGTTTCCGGCCTGGAAGTCACCAAGTGGCTCAAGGAAGACGACAAGCTCAAATCGATCCCCGTCGTCGCCGTCACCGCCTTCGCCATGAAGGGCGACGAGGAGGTGATCCGCCAGGGCGGCTGCGAAGTCTATATCTCCAAGCCCATCTCGGTGACCAATTTCCTGGAAACCGTCAAGCGCTACGTCGGATAACCTATGACCGCGCGCGTCCTTGTCGTCGATGACATTCTGTCGAACGTCAAGCTTCTCGAAGCGAAGCTGACGGCGGAATATTTCGAGGTCGCCTCCGCCTTCAACGGCCTGGAGTGCCTGGCCCGCATCGAGGAATGCATTCCCGACATCGTGCTGCTGGACGTGATGATGCCCGGCATGGACGGCTTTGAAGTCTGCCGCCGCATCAAGGGCAATCCGCGCACCGCCCATGTGCCCGTCGTGATGGTCACGGCGCTGGACCAGCCCTCCGACCGTGTCGCCGGCCTGGAAGCGGGCGCCGACGATTTCCTGACCAAGCCGGTGGACGATGCTGCGCTGTTCGCCCGCGTGCGCAGCCTTGTGCGCCTGAAGATGATGACCGACGAACTGCGCATGCGCGAGTCGACCGGCCAGTCGATGGGCCTGATCGATCCCGCCGAGACGCTGCTGGACGCCAACCCGTCGGGCCGCCTGTTGGTGATCGAGGACCGCGCCGAATCCGTCGCCTGGTTCGAAAGCGCCCTGCGCCCGACGCATGAAGTCTCCGCCGTCGATACCTTCGAAGAGGCGCTGGTGCGCGTGAAGGGCGGCGATTACGACCTGATCGTGGTGTCGCTGGGCATGCGCGGCTTTGACGGGTTGCGGCTGTGCTCGCAGCTGCGCTCGCTGCCGGAAGGCCGCAACGTGCCCATCCTGGTGATCGTCTCCGACGGCGACCGCCGCAAGCTGACCCAGGCGCTGGAAATGGGCGTCAATGATTACCTGACGCGCCCAGTGGACAAGAATGAGCTGACGGCGCGCGTGCGCACCCAGTTGCGCAAGAAGCGCTATTCCGACCGCTTGCGCCACAATGTGCAACTGTCGCTGGAAATGGCGATCACCGACCAGCTTACCGGCCTGCACAATCGCCGCTACATGGCGCGCCATCTCGACAATCTGTTCCTCAATGCCAAGAAGAGCGAACGGCCGCTGGCCTTCGTCATCATGGATATCGACCACTTCAAGACGGTCAACGACACCTATGGCCATGACATTGGCGACGAGGTGCTGAAGGAATTTGTCGGCCGCATCGCCGCCAACACGCGCGGCATCGACCTGGCCTGCCGCTATGGCGGCGAGGAATTTGTGGTGGTGATGCCCGACACCGACGTCAGCGCCGCCTATGCCATCGCCGAGCGCCTGCGCCAGACGGTGGAAGCCAACCCGGTCAAGGTCAGCCGTGCCCCGGGCCTGCTCAACGTCACCATTTCCATCGGTATCGCCAAGATGGAGGGGGCGGAAGATACCGCCGAGACGCTGCTGCACCGTGCCGATCAGGCGCTCTATCGCGCCAAGCGCTCGGGCCGCAACCGCGTCGTTGCCGACGCGGCCTAATCCTCGTCTTCGTCGGGTTCGTCGTCTTCGTCCGCCGCTGCGGGCTCGCCCGCCAGCATCTGCTCGGCGCGGTTGATCACGCCCAGCAGCACTT
>Ga0114970_10002544_pt1 | contig 13605 bp, 11 predicted proteins | sample M_140205_XF_Meta_FD_87030 | JGI IMG/M metagenome (GOLD analysis project Ga0114970, IMG submission 87030) | Freshwater microbial communities from Lake Montjoie, Canada to study carbon cycling - M_140205_XF_MetaG | ecosystem: Environmental > Aquatic > Freshwater > Lake | place: Lake Montjoie... | reverse complement strand
TTGTCTGATACTAAAGCGTAACGCTCTCGATCATGACTTCGCTCTTTGCCTGGCGATGTCCCTGCTTCTTTGTATATCCACCCTTACGGCGCTTCTTGAAGATAATAACCTTCTTGTCCTTAACGTGCGCAATGAGACGTCCGATAACGGTTACGCCGAGTGACTTCTCGCCACCTGCAAGGATCTTGACCTCGCTGCCATCAACTTTGCCAGCCATAAGAACGTCGGAAAAGGTGATCTTGTCCCCCTTCTCGCCCTCTTGAGTAGCAATTGAGATCCTAGTGCCTGCTGTAACCCGGTACTGCTTGCCGCATGTACGAACAACAGCAAAGAGCTTAGGCTCCGCCTGCGCTACACTATCAGTATTCAATTCATCAGACTGCTTTTTTGCCATAACGCCCTATCTTTACTCGCTTGAACTCTAAGATTATTGCGGCTTACTGCTCTGGAATAATCTCCGCTAGCGATAACTGTCTGAAAGTACTAGAGTCAGAACTTCAGAGCAGGTAAGATACCGATCTGAGCGGGGAAAAGCAAGGTGAGTGGGCTATATCATATGCCCTTCTACCCTTGCTATACTCCCTACTAATAGCTCACAAAATTCAGACCTGGGGAAGACGATGCGAGGAGATGGATTTGTAATCGCTGTCATAGAGGACGAGGATATTATCCGAAAAAGCGTCACTATGAACCTTGAACTAGAGGGCTTTCAGGTCCTGAGCGCTTGTGACGGCGAAGAGGGTATTGAACTAATCAATACCAGAAAACCTGATCTGATCATCATGGACGTCATGATGCCTCGCAAGGATGGCTTGCAGGCCTGTCGCGAGATTAGAAACGCTGGAAACTCAACCCCCCTGATACTCCTAACCGCACGCTCAAGTGAGATTGATAAGGTTCTGGGGCTTGAGCTTGGCGCCGATGATTATCTTGGCAAACCCTTTGGAATGCTTGAACTTATTGCCAGAGTTAAGGCCCTCCTAAGGCGCGTTCAACGGGTTACATCGATTGACGAAATTCGCTTCTCAGATGTAGTCGTTGACTTTAAGGCCTACCGCGCCCTGAAAAACAATGAGCCTATCGACCTCTCAGCTAGGGAGTACCGACTATTGCGCTACCTAGTGGTCAAGGTTGGCTCTGTCGTGACCAGGGATGAGTTATTAGATGAGGTTTGGGGGTACAACTCCTACCCAACCACCCGCACTGTAGACAACCATATAGCCCGCCTGCGCCAAAAGGTTGAGGCCAATATAGACGAGCCCCAGCATATCCTGACCGTGCACGGGGTCGGGTATAAGTTTGTGGCATAGGGCCAGATTAACTTAAACTAGTCATTAATATCAAATAGTTAGAGCCTTATTCTCACTCTTGTAACTATTTTTTCTTAAATTTGTAACAAATTTGCACCGATCTTCGCCCAAGAGGAATCGAAATAGGGAAATGATGTCGCAGGCACCCCCCACTCGGTATGCAAGTTAGGTCGGTATGCAAATTAGAGTGGCGCAAGGTTGAAGTAGTAAGAGGTTGAAAAAAGGTTGGTTCGCTAGGTTTTTGTTGTGTGTTTTTGTTCCCCTGGTCTTTGAAGTTCGTTCAAAGCTTGGGGAGGGACGTCAGAAAGCGCGAACCGTATCTTTTAGAAGGACCCTCTCAATGAATAACAATAACTTCGACAATAACAACTTGGACAACAATTTCGACGACAATTTCGGATCTGGCGCTAACTCCGATCTACTTGAGCTTGACGGGTGCGATGATGTCATCGCACGCTTGGGAGATTACGTCGATAACGACCTTAATCAGAACGCTCGCCTCGTAATGGACACTCACCTAAACGATTGTCCTGAGTGCGCGGCCCTCTTTGCCTCCTATACCCATGTAATTGAGAGCGCTGCAGAGCTACATGAACCAGAGCAGCCGATCGCAGTAGATGTACAAAACCGCCTGCGCAGGGCCCTTAATCAACGCCTCGGGCTTAGCCTGTCATATATCGCGTAAGACAAAGGTTACGGCCCGCGCTACAGAACCACTGTGGATGCCACTATGGGTGCCACTGTGGATGCGTAGCGCGGGCCGTAGACTATAACTATCTATTCTACCTGAACGTAATTGGCGTTGGAGTTGGAGTTGGCGTTGCCCTTGGCGTTGGCGTTGCCCTTGGCGTTGGCGTTACCCTTGGCGTTTGCGTTGCCCTTGGCGTTGCCCTTGGCGTTTGCGTTGGTGTTGGTGTTGCCAATGCTACAGTCAGGTCGGAGCAGCCAAAGAGCTTAATCACCTTGTAGTGCTGCTCACCAACACGCAGTGCTTCCATAAAGATCTCAAGCTTCGCCCTAGTATGGCCGGCCTGGAGAGCCTCCGCACGTCTAAGACAGATATCTTGTGCGTTAGTACGGTCCCCCACCTTTGCTGGTAGTCCGATACTGAGCTGCTTGACATCACCGACCACAGTTACCTTGCCGCTCTTATCTTGCTGATAGAGCTTTCCCTTCAGGGTTAATACAAGATCAGTATCTTTTCCTACCGGTCGGGCGCTCGAGTTCCCCAAGCCGTTACCGATGCCCTGAACGGAATCAATTACGGCTCGTAGCTCATTTACACTAGGCAAACTAGTCACCTGAGAATTTGCCGCCGGAGCTGCCACTCCAAAACCGAGGGTAATTCCAAAGACAGTCGTCATAACCTTACTTATCGTTCTCATACTTCATTCCTCAAAAACATAGACAAAACATAAAAGACAAAAGGTTTATGATCCCCCCACATCTCGAACCTGTTACGAAGTTATAACGATTCTGTAACAAACCCCTCAGGGGTCGATTTGCAGAGCAAATCGGGGGTGATAATATTAACTATTCACAAAATCTGCCGTCCCCGATCAGGGGACGACAAGAAACGGGCAGCTCCGTACAAAGACCGCCTCCTATAAGCATTAGCGCTTACAACGGTAACGCACGGTGAATAGTTACCAACTACCTCGCCCGACTGTTGACGAAGACCTAAGACCCCTCGTAACCTCCTGTTATGACAAACCCTAACGACATCACCTACCTGATCGATGGCTCCGGTTATATCTTTCGCGCTTTTTACGCCATTCAAAGGCTGACGACCAAAGCGGGCTTTCCGACCAATGCGCTCTACGGATTTTTAAAGATGATGCAGAGGACCATAGCGCAGGCTAACTCCTCTAAAGTTGCAGTCATCTTCGATGCGGGCAGAAAGACCTTTCGAAACGATCTCTACCCTGAATACAAAGCCAACCGCAGTGAGTGCCCGCCAGAGTTAGTTGAGCAGATGCCGTTCTTTAGAGAGATCTCGCGCGCACTTGGACTTCCGGTGCTTGAGTGCGTGGGCTATGAGGCCGATGACATCATCGCCACACTGACAGCTAAGCTGGTGGCGAACGGCCAGCAGGTCGTCGTCGTATCGGGCGACAAGGACCTGATGCAGCTCGTCTCGGATCAAGTTCAGATCTGGGACACGATGAAGGATCAACGTTACGGAATCTCGGGCGTGATAGAAAAATTCGGCGTTGGCCCCACGCAGGTTACTGAGATTCTGGCGCTGACAGGTGATAGCTCTGATAACATTCCAGGTGTTGACGGCGTTGGTCCAAAAACAGCCACGCAGTTAATTCAGAAATACTCTACGGTTGAGGGCGTTATCTCGCACGTAGAGGATATTAAGAACGATGCTGAGATCAGAAATCGTAAAAAAATAGCCGAATCGATCTCTTCTAATCTGGAGCTCCTACGACTCGCTCGTAGGCTAGTCGAGGTCGACTATAATGTACCGTTACAGGCGCTACAGGACGGAAACTGTGATATCGAGGCCCTTCTTACAAAACACGAGATCGATGCAGAACATCTAGGCGAACTCTTTGAGCGCTTCGAATTCACCTCACTCTTTAAGGATTTTCAGAAGATCATCGGCGTATCGCGCAACGCAAAGGCAGCCGCTGCCTTTGACTATAAAACCGTTAGCGCCCAAGATTTTGCCGCCTGGTCTAGGGAGCTTTACGCTCAGAAGGAGTTCTCCTTTGATCTTGAAACCACCTCGCTCAAGCTGCACGAGGCAAAGATCGTTGGGATCTCTTTTTGCTGGAACGATAGCGCTGCTTGGTACGTGCCAATTGGACATAGCGCACTTGATAGCTCTGCTCAGCCTAATCAGGTTTTGTGGAGCGAGCTCTCTAACACCTTGCGAGGGATCTTTGCTGATAGCAACGTTAAAAAATGCGGTCAGAATTTAAAGTATGATGTCAGTATCCTCGAGATTAACGGCATCCCGGTTCGGGGCGTAAGCTTTGATTCAATGGTTGCTGCCTACTTGCTTAATCCCGATAGCCGCAGCTTTAATCTAACCGCCCTGGCAAACGATCTGCTGCAGCTCCCAGTTATTGAGTACGAACAGGTAACGGAGGGTGTTGCTGATTTCTCCTCTGTTTCAATTGAAGCCGCAACACGCTACGCCTGTCAGGACGCGCACTACGCCTGGCTGCTGAAGGAGAAATTACTGCCGTTGGTCAATGAAGCGACCCTCACGCACGTTCTTAACGAGCTTGAGATGCCCCTTGTTCCGGTACTTGCGCATATGGAGCGCCTGGGAGTTAAGGTCGACAGAGAGCTGCTGTGCTGCATGTCGGCAGAGTTTGAATTGCAGCTTAAAGAACTTGAAGTAAAGATCTACAGCTGCGCTGATTGCGAGTTTAATATAAACTCACCAAAACAGCTAGCTGATCTATTCTTTAACAAACTAGCTATCTCTACCAAGGGCATCAAAAAAACAAAGACCGGCTTCTCTACTGATTCATCCGTCCTTGAAAAGCTCGCCGAAATCCACCCACTCCCCGCTCTAATATTAGAGTACCGCGGGCTGCATAAACTTAAATCTACTTATACCGACGCCCTAGTGGAGGTCATCTCTCCGGTTACCGGTCGTGTTCATACCCGACTGAACCAAACCATCACGAGCACCGGACGACTCTCTAGCTCTGAGCCTAATTTGCAGAATATTCCGGTTCAGAGCCAGACGGGCGGGCGCATTCGCTCGGCCTTTATTCCTGAATCCGGCTCATTCTTTATTGCGGCCGACTACTCACAGATTGAGTTGCGGCTTTTGGCGCATTTAAGCGCTGATGAGACCCTGATCCGGGCCTTTAACGCTGGCGTTGATATTCATGCCAGCACCGCCCGTGAGATTATGGGGCTCTCGGCCAACGACGAAGTGACAGATCATCAACGACGGCTCGGCAAGACGATTAACTTCGGTATCGTCTACGGCATGGGCCCCTTTAGCCTCGCTAAACAGCTAGGCGTTCCGGTGCAGCAGGCCAGCGCATATATTACGAACTACTTTAACCGCTATCCACGCGTAAAGGGATACTTCTCAAAGCTTGAAGAGGCTGCACTCTCAAATGGAGAGGTGCAGACTATCTTTGGGCGCAAGCGCATTATCAGCTCAATCGATACCAGTGGTCGTGATCAGGGGTTTGCTATGCGCGCTGCAATCAACGCTCCGCTACAGGGCTCCGCTGCCGATATTATTAAACTCGCCATGATAAAAGTTGAGCAGCTCCTCGCCGATAAATTCGTGGGCGCTAAGCTAATCCTGCAAATTCATGACGAGCTACTAGTAGAGGCGCCCGATCATAGCACAGCACAGAACGCACAACTAATTGAAGCGATTAAGGATGCCATGGAGAGCGTTATAACGCTCAGTGTGCCGCTCAAGGTCGATGCAGGTAGTGGCCGTAATTGGCAGGAGGCGCAATCGTAGTAGAGATGCCGCAGCTCTTTACAGCGCCTGGCCGCATCAGAAGGATTGCAATCGCACTCCTTATTGCACTCGCATTAGCGCTAGCCTGGGTTGGGCTAGATCCGCTTGGCTCATTATCAGGCCCCATAACATCTGTAAAACTCGGTGACTTCCCTGCTTTTTACTCGCTATCCGCTATCGCCGCCGGTTCAGAACCGCACAGGCTCTACGATTTTGCGCTCCAGAGAGAGATCCAAAATCAGATCTGGCCGCAGCTACAAGGCGCGCTACTACCAGGGATCTATCCTCCCTACGTTGCCTTGCTTGCAAGGCCCCTAGTGTGGCTCGGTCCAACTTGGGGGCACGTAGTCTGGGGCGCACTTCAGCTCTTATTCCTTATTCTAACGGCACGCGCCATCACTCGTATTAACTCAAGTCTAGCCAAATATTCCGTAGAGATCTTAGCGGGGCTGCTGCTCTGTGCTCCGGTATTATTGGGTGTCTTCGGCGGGCAGTTGATCGCTGCAAGTATGTTTATCTATGCGCTCTGTTTTATATATCAGGGCAGGCGAGATCTTAGGGGTGAGATTATATTTGGTTCTTTAATAGGTCTCTGGTTCTTTAAGCCGCACTACGCGCTCATCATGTTAATGCTCCCTGTTATTCAGTGGAGGGTGCGTGTTGTCGCAACAACGGCTCTTGTTGCGACAATACTCTATCTGCTCGGCTCATTAGTTTTAGGGCTAGACTGGATTGCAACCTGGTGTGATGCCCTGACGCGCTTTACACCGATGAATATTATTCCTAACGCACGACAGATGACCGGACTACTCGGCGCTGTAAAGGGGATGCCAGATCAGGCGAACTCAGCTCTCGCCTGGGCAGCTCTAGCGCTAACTACCGCGCTCTTACTGCGCTTAGCCTTTGCGGCACGCCAAAGCTTAAGCAAGCCAACAGGACTGCCGAAATTTCTACCCCTCTTCGGAGTTACCGTCGTGCTTGCAACCCCCCAAGCAAATTTCTACGACCTGGGGCTTGTGCTGGTGGCTATTTGCTCAGTTCTATCCCTTAAAACACAGAAGCAACTTTATCTTCTTGGCATCTTTGGCATCTGGTGTGTTGCTTCGGGCCTAGCGAGCGCACTTCGTACAGTAACTCCCCTGCCCCTCTTTCTTATCCTTGCTGCGCTAACTTACCTCGTTACGTTACTGACCATATCTTCCCCCCCTGGGCTAGCAAATAGGCACAGATAGCCTTATAACAAGCAGGGTATGATTATAGAGCGCACGCGGGGCCAGGGGCCCCAATCAGATCAGGAGCTGGTTCAGTATACCCTTGAGGGCGATCGCAACGCTTACCGCGTGCTCGTGGAACGGTACCAGGCGCGACTCCTTACGATGGCTTTTAATATCTTAAAAAACCGCGAAGATGCCGAGGACGTTGTTCAGGAGAGTTTTGTTAAGGGGTTCTTATCACTCAAGTATTTCAAGGGGGACTCCTCTTTTTATACCTGGCTCTATCGAATCACCTTCAATATGGCCGTAGACGTTAAGCGCAGGGCCATTCGCAGAGGTGGTAAGCATTTTGAATTTAAGGAGTCCTGGGGCGTCAATACTGATGGGTCTGGTGCTGGACAGGGGGCTTCTTCACCCACCATCACCCAAGACATAGAGCACCTTCAAAACGTAGAGGGGCCGCAGGCCGCTCTCTTTAGGAAGGAGCTTGGTGGTAAGCTACAAGTTGTGCTTAGTCAGTTATCGGAGGAACATCGGGCTGTGATCACGTTGCGTGAGGTCGATGGATTAGACTACCAGGAGATCGCCGCAGCTATCGGAGTTCGTAGAGGCACGGTTATGAGCCGCCTATTTTATGCCCGTAAGGCGTTGCAGAACGCTCTTAAAGAATTAAGTCCAGAGGGGCCAGCAGCTTCCTCCTCGCAAGAACTCGCTAAGGTTCGTTAAGGTAACGTAATGACGAAAAATGAGATAAAAATGCTGACTGAAAAAGAGGAGCTACTTCTCTCGCGCCACTTCGACGGTGAGTGCGGCTTTATCTCTCGGTTTCAGGCCCAGAGACTTCTTATCAGAAACGATCAAGCCAAGCTCTTTTTTAATGGGCTCTCTGCTGTCGGCGCTGAATGCCGCGCTATATCTTCAGAAGCTAAGGGAGTTGATCTGTGGTCGCGCATCGATTCACGCATAACGGCTGAAGAGAGTGCTGCCTTTTATCTGGGTGAGCGCCGCACTGCTCCTACTAATGAGCTAGCTCCAGCTTTTAAACGTATTCGCTTAAATCAGGCGCTCTTTGGCGGATTATCAGGAGCGGCCGTTGCTGCCACACTACTTATCATCCTTGCACAACCCGCCGCTAAGGATGGAAAGGCTGCCGGTACCTTAGCAACTTTGTCACAGCCCTTTAAGCAATCTGCTCTCGGCGCACTTGATTCGCAACCGATTAGATTTAACAGACGCGACGATTCAACCTTAGAGGTTGATTGGATGCGCGCAAACGGCCCCCTAAAATTACTACAAAACCCCTCTGGGAAATCGGCTGTGATCTGGGTGCGAAGAAAAAGCATCCCGACTACCACACTCCGAGCGGTTGATATTCCCCCTGCTATAGAAGCCACCCCACAACTGGGTCTTGGCGTGATACCCCTAGATCAGTTGAGATAGTTCGTATGGTAATTTATATTAGCTCCATCACTTACCTCTTTCTATCATCTTTACTGCTATGCGCCGTATCGTTTAAATCTGCGTATGCGGATGAGGGCAAGGGAGAGATTACCGAGATAAAGATCTCAGTAAGAACTATTCAGGCTACTAACCCCCTCGACTCAGGGCAGGATGGTCAAGAGATACAAGCTGCGCATGTGCCTGAGGAGATATCGGACCTCGCTCCAAAGTTATCGCAGATCCCATTCTCATCCTTCTCACTCTTAGAGTCTAAGGAGCAGATTATTTCACTGGGGCAGCGTGAAACGATGCAGCTTCCAAACGGTCAGTCCCTAGTGTTTAGGCCGATGTATATGGACAATAAGCGGGTGGGCATCTGGCTTAACTGGAAAGATAAGGACGGAGATGAGATCCTCAACACCCGGGTGCACTTTGATGCTGATGATTCGGTTCTGACCGGAACCGAGTGCGCGCACCAACAGGGGGTGATCTTGGCGATTAAAGCCACTGCTATAGAGAAGCCGGCAGAAAAGCCAATAGAGAAGCCCCTCAACGCCGGAAATTAGTGCCCAGCGTGTCAGAATTCCGTCTTATGTAGCACGGATCTGCCCACTATCCTCTCTTATAACAAGTTAAGATAACTACTCTTATCTATTTAGCCCTAAAGTACCGGGCTCTATCTGCCGTTACTCCCCTTGGAACGATAAATGCTCCACATAGTTTTAGGTCTAGCGAAAGACTGCAACAGCTACCAGGAGAGACTCCATGTCCAAGCCAGAAAAAGAACTGCCGGAGTTGTGTGATGAAGATCTCGCTTTTGAGATGATTGAGATCACCTGCGATGGGATCGATTCCCTCACTCGCGCCTTTAATATGATAGACGATCTCTGCAAAGATCTAGCCGAAGAGATCGCCAGAGAAGCTGTGGCTACTCCAGCGCCTGAGATACATTAGCGCAGCGTCCTGACTTCGCTTCAATTCGTTTCTAACTACATGGCGTAAGCTCCCCCCTGGGACCGCCCGTATCCGACCGGCCATGAAAAAGATCGGCAACCTGAACATTTATACCCAGCCACTCTGGAGAGTGGCGGTCCCAGGGCTTCGCTGAGGCGGAAGCCTTCCCCCCTGGGACCGCCGGTATCCGACCGGCCATGAAAGGGATCGGCAACCTGAACATTTATACCTAGCCACTCTGGAGAGTGGCGGTCCCAGGGCTTCGCTGAGGCGGAAGCCTTCCCCCCTGGGACCGCCGGTATCCGACCGGCCATGAAAAAGATCGTCAACCTGAGAATTTATACCCAGCCACTCTGGAGAGCTTCGCTGAGGCGTAAGCCTTCCCCTGGGACCGCCGGTATCCGACCGGCCATGAAAAAGATCGTCAACCTGAACATTTATACCCAGCCACTCTGGAGAGTGGCGGTCCCAGGGCTTCGCCTAGGCGTAAGCCTTTCCCTACGAGTTTCTCGTATCTCCCTATCCTCCTGATGCGTCAGATCCTCAAGATGCCGCCATAACGAACCTTAGGCGTTTCGTAATATTTAGGGGACTATGCTCACTGATCAAAAGCAAAAAAATAACAGCGCACCTACTTCTGAAGATACAAGCTCTACAGAGGGTTTATCCCCTCCACCTAATATAAAATTATTACCATTAACCAAAGACAAATCTTGTAGGGACGAATTGTCTGATTCGTATATAGTTGCTCGCCAGAAGCCAGATGTGGTCTTTCACTTTTCTACCCCACTCCCCTGTACTGAGTTGATCGGTACACAAGGGACAACTCAATGTATCTTTCCCCTCCCAATCGGAAAAAATATAGGTAAACAATATGCTATCGGGCTGCCAGAAAAATGCACCTGCCCCGAGCTCCACTCAATCCGCTACAGTAGTGAGGATAAGGGGTTCTGGGTTACATTCTCGGCTACGGATAGGAAGACAACGAAGACTAAAGAGGCCCACGTTCTCTTATTGGAGGGTGAGAGTGGGAAAGCCGCCGTCGTTACCTTACACGAGTATAAACTCCAGAAAGTTCGTAATAAACTTATAGATGGGTATAAGGAGGCGAAGGAACGCGGGGACTTTTACTTTGATACCCCACTCCCCTGTCCTGAGTTGATCAGTACAACCGGGCAAACTCAATGGGTCTTTCCCCTCCCATATGTTGATCCTCTGAACGAAAAAAATATAAATATAGGTAAATCATGTACTATCGGGCTGCCAAGAAACTGCACCTCTCCCGAGATTCACTCAATCCGCTACAGTAGTGAGGATAAGGGGTTCTGGGTTACATTCTCGGCTACGGATGTGGAGACAAAAAATATTGAAACGGCCCACGTTCTCTTATTGGAGGGTGAGAGTGGGAAAGCCGCCGTCGTTACCTTACACGAGTATAAACTCCAGAAAGTTCGTAATAAACTTATAGATGGGTATAAAGAGGCGAAGGAACGCGAGGACTTTTACTTTGATACCCCACTCCCCTGTCCTGAGTTGATCAGTACAACCGGGGATACTCAATGGATCTTTCCCCTCCCAATCGGAAAAAATATAGGTAAATCATGTACTATCGGGCTGCCAACAAAATGCACCGCACCTGAGCTCCACTCAATCCGCTACAGTAGTGAGGATAAGGGGTTCTGGGTTACATTCTCGGCTACGGATGAGGAGACAAAAAATATTGAAACGGCCCACGTTCTCTTATTGGAGGGTGAGAGTGGGAAAGCCGCCGTCGTTACCTTACACGAGTATAAACTCCAAAAAGTTTGTAATAAACTTATAGATGGGTATAAGGAGGCGAAGGAACGCGGGGACTTTTACTTTGATACCCCACTCCCCTGTCCTGAGTTGATCGCTGCAGATGGGACAACTCAATGTATCTTTCCCCTCCCAATCGGAAAAAATATAGGTAAACAATGTCCTATCGGGCTGCCAACAGAATGCACCTCCCCCGAGCTCCACTCAATCCGCTACAGTAGTGAGGATAAGGGGTTCTGGGTTACATTCTCGGCTACGGATAAGAAGACAAATAAGATTGAAACGGCCCACGTTCTCTTATTGGAGGATGTGAGTGGGAAAGCCGCCGTCGTTACCTTTCGCCAGTATATTCGTAATAAACTTATAGATGGGTATAAGGAGGCGAAGGAACGCGGGGACTTTTACTTTGATACCCCACTCCCCTGTCCTGAGTTGATCGGTGCAGATGGGACAACTCAATGTATCTTTCCCCTCCCAATCGGAAAAAATATAGGTAAACGATGTCCTATCGGGCTACAAAAAAACTGCACCTCCCCCGAGCTCCTTTCAATCCGCTACAGTAGTGAGGATAAGGGTTTCTGGGTTACATTCTCGGCTACGGATGAGAAGGCAAATAAGATTGAAACGGCCCAAGTTCTCTTATTGGAGGGTGAGAGTGGGAAAGCCGCCGTCGTTACCTTACGCCAGTATATTCGTAATAAACTTATAGCTGGATATAAGGAGGCTGAGAAAAAGGGGTTCTTTCACTTTGATACCCCACTCCCCTGTTCTGAGTTGATCGGTACAAACGGGCAAACTAAAATTAACCTTCCCCTCCCAAACAAAGAAAATACAAATATAGGTAAAAAATGTGGTGTCGGGCTGACAAATAACTGCATCTCCCCCGAGCTCCACTCAATCAGCTACCAGAAGGATGAGCCGAGTGGGTACTGGGTTACATTCTCGGCTTACTCAGAAAATACAGGTGAGCACCGTTTGGTGCGGGTGCTCTTTTCGGATAAGCCTGGGGTCAAAGGTAGAAAGGCTATCCTTCAACAGGAGATCATCGGGGGGTCTGATAAACTGCCCATGGAATTTATTAGTACTAGTGAAGACAGGACTAAAAACAAACAAAAAAAGCTTGAGAATACGGAACTAGCTACGGTGCTGCAGCCCACCAAGCCAATGCCATTAGTTGCAAAGGGTCTTGCGTTTGAGCAGGTGGTGGGGGTGCTCCTTGCCGCCCTTAATCCGGAGGCCTCAATTATTGGGCAGTATTGCCTGCAGGTTGAAGCTAAGAAGGGGGTAGCTGGCAGCGGCATATACCGAGTACGGGTTGACTGGTGCGTCAAGAGTGAGGGTGAGGAAAAGGGTAAGGAAAAGATCAAAGAGGTGAAATGGGGTAATGCTACGTCTAACATTAACGAGACCTACCATAAGCACGCGGAGCATCTCGACGGACGGGATTACTGGCTGGTAATGCTCAAAAAAAACGAGGAAGTACCGCATTACACCCTATTCTCAGAGCTAGCAGAGAAATCAGAGCTTAAGGACAAACTTTTAGAACTGGTGGCGAAACTAACAGAAATCGAAAATATGGCTCTCGAAAGCAGCGCCTTGAATAACGAGGCGATCTTGCGCTTTAACGCTATCAACCGCTACCTCTACTCAGGGCTCAAGGAGAGCTGCAAGCTTAAAGGTGCGGCCCGCATTGCTGCGCTTAGCTCGCTCATAGGTAATCTGCTCTCGTGCAGCGACGATAAGCTGACAGCCTTCTGTGACGCCAAGGGTCACAAACACTTCTTCTCTGGCCTTGAGGCCAACTTTTTTTGGAATGGGAAACTCTACAGCACCCGTATTAAGCTCAAGGATCTCCATTCAGAGGATCAACATATCTATGATACAGGGTTTTCGTTTACCGACCGTCTGATTGGTGGAACGACCTGGACTTTTGCCCGTAAGTTTGATCGGGATCTGCGGGTAATGCTTGAGCTGGTGGAGCCAAAAGTACCTAGACAGCATCCCGTCAAAATCGTCGAGGGGGATAGAAATGCACACGGATGGTTTATGAAACCGAAAATTTCTCTTGGGGGGCTAAAGATTCCAACGCCGCTCGTTGCGCCAAAAACCGTTACTGAGATGGAGAATTACGGGATTAAGCTGAAGAGCTTTCTCGGAGAGCACGGGTACGTTTTAAAGGACGAAGATATCACGTTTGCAATCGAGTACTGTGACGAAGTAGGCAGTCGGGTCTAGCTCATACGGCTAGAGCAGCTTCAATAACTAACCGCAGCAGGCAATCATTGGAGCGGGGTTACTTTGTGAGTGCTAAGTGCGCATAGCAAACACCCCACTAAATGGCATAAGCTCCTGGGCGCTCCGGACTCTAGGCCGGCCATGAAAAAGATCGTCAACCTGAGAATTTATACCCAGCCACTCTGGAGAGTGGCGG
>Ga0114970_10002543_pt1 | contig 13605 bp, 8 predicted proteins | sample M_140205_XF_Meta_FD_87030 | JGI IMG/M metagenome (GOLD analysis project Ga0114970, IMG submission 87030) | Freshwater microbial communities from Lake Montjoie, Canada to study carbon cycling - M_140205_XF_MetaG | ecosystem: Environmental > Aquatic > Freshwater > Lake | place: Lake Montjoie... | reverse complement strand
GCAGAGCGAGCTGCTGATGCGCGGATACTCTAATCCCAACTAAAATAAACCAAGTCTAACCCAAGGTCATATTATTTTATTTTTTTTGCTGTTTTGCGTCGTCCGTATTTACAATACTGACGTTGTGCGCACTGTGTGGGTTGTGAATTAGTCAATTATATTTATTTAAAAAAAATAAAACATAAACGCATGACACCAAATGAGTGCAAAAGCTGCAAGTCCAAATGAGGCCATTTAACTGTTCGTCTGCAATGGCTTCGTGTGATGGGATGTATTTTGCCATCACAAATGCAGATGCGAGTCCAACACCTGCAGCAAAAGAAGAAGAAGATGCATCCGTATTAAGAGTATTGAGCATTGATGTGGGCATGAAGAATCTGGCGTACTGCTTGTTTGAATGCGACCCACTGAAACTTGATGCCGGAGAAATTAAAACTCCGGATCACATGATGCAATTAGTCAACATTGTGGCCTGGGACACCATCAATTTGTGCGACACATCTACTGCGGATGTTCCCATTGCCCCGGTCCTCTGCACCCAGACCGGATGCAAATTCGCGGCCAAATTCATGCACTCCGCAACAGATGTTGTTTATTACTGCACAAGGCACGCCAATGCCTCCGGATACAAGATGCCATTGGCTCCCCCGATAGGGTCTGCAAAATCCCTAAAAAAAATGACATTGGAAGAATTAAAGGCATTTTCCGGCGAATATCTCTCTTCTTCCATTCCTGAAAAGTGTAAAAAGAGCAAGATGAAGCTGTTGCAGCACTTGACCAGTGCGTTGGCCAACGAATATCTGGTTGCTGTTGGTGCGAGGAAAAAAGTGGTTTCCGCGGCATCGGTGGATTTGATCACAATAGGCCGGAACATGCACCAGCGGTTTGATGCGCTGCCGCACCTGTCATCGGGGATTGATGTGGTGATCATTGAGAACCAACTCAGCACCCTGGCCACCCGCATGAAAACGCTGCAGGGTATGATCACCCAGTATTTCATCATGCGCGGGGTTCCCGACATTCGGTTCATTTCGGCCATAAACAAGTTGAAGCTCTTTGACCAAAACAAGGAGGGAGAAGGAGGTGATAAAGGCGAAGACTGTTATGCTGATCGCAAAAAACGCAGCATAGAAATCACGCGCGCATTGATTGCCAATGTGCCCTTGATGTCAATGAAGTTTGACAAACACAAAAAGAAGGATGATCTGGCCGACTGTTTTTTGCAGGGCATGTGGTGGTTGTGCAAGGGACGTTAAGGGACGTTACGTCAATTATTGTATTGCGTATGATTTAAACTTAAAAGATATAAATTAAACATAAGAATAGACATTAATCATTGCATTGGGTTGTAAAATGGAAGAAGTCATTGACATTTCAAATTTGTCCAGCGATTCGCGAAAGTCTACCAATTTTGGCGGCGGTCTTGAATTCCTTATGAATGATAAATTGAAAGGCGGGGGTAAGAGCGGTGGCGGCGACATTGACATCGGCGATCTGAATGCACTGGAAGCCGAATTGAACGAATTAAGCGACATCACTGGGCCCTCTTCCTCTTCAAGCAAGTCCCTGTTTTTCAGTGGCATTGGTGCAGGCGCAGGCGCAGGCTCTGGCGCAGGCTCTGGCGCAGGCTCTGGCGCAGGCTCTGGCGCATCTCACAGTGTGTCATTCAGAGATGACCCAGTGGACAGCAGCAGCGGCGGTTTCAATTTAGGCAGTTCAACCGCATCTGCCGACGACGACAAAAAAACGTGGGACGGATTTGGAAAGTTTAACAACGTGCCGCTCAACCCGGACGCCCCCGTGTCAGATGGGCAGCCGCAAATGACCAAGGAGGAGTTGCTGCGTGAGAAGTTCAAGTACCTGCGCAAGTTGGAGGATCTGGAGCAGAAGGGCATCACGCTCACCAAAAAATACTCCATGGAGTCGTCGCTCGCGGAAATGAAGGGTGAATACGAGACGCACTTGGAGGAGCGCGAGCGGCGCAACAGCGTGAAATTCCAGGGCAAAATGCTCATGTCAGTCATCACGGGCATTGAGTATTTGAACAACAAGTTTGACCCGTTTGACCTGAAGCTGGACGGCTGGAGCGAGCAGGTGAATGAGAACATTGACGACTACGACGACATTTTCTCGGAGCTGCACGACAAATACAAGTCCAAGGCTAAGATGGCGCCGGAGCTCAAGCTGCTGTTTCAGCTGGGCGGCAGCGCCATAATGCTGCACATGACCAACACCATGTTCAAATCGGCCATGCCCGGTATGGACGACATCATGCGCCAGAATCCAGAACTCATGCAGCAGTTTACTGCGGCGGCTGTGAATTCCATGTCGCAAACCCGTCCCGGATTCGGCAACTTTATGGGTGATTTGATGGGTCCAGGGCCTCAAGGCCAGGGCCAGAGCCAGGGCCCTCCCACACAATCAGCCCCTTCGCGCCAAGCACCCCCTTACATTCCTAACCAGCGCCCACCGCCGCCTCCTGTTCCGACCAGCGTGCGTGACCCCAATTCGGATGCGGGCACGCCATTCCGTGCTGGAAACAACACCGCGCCGCCTCCGATGTCTTCCAATCGCCCGGATTTGAACGCAGCACGCGGCGGCAACACGTCGGCTCCTCCTCCGGTCACTGTCTCCAAACGTCCCGACATGCGCGGCCCCACCGACATCTCCAATATTCTATCGGGCCTGAAGACCAAAAACATACAGATGCAACCATCGCAGCAACCATCGCAGCAACAGCAATCACAAGTGGTTGAGGACAAGACTAGCACCATCAGCATTTCGGACCTGAAGGAATTACAGAACGACAACCTGCCGCACAAGAGCAAGCGCCGTCAAAGGTCGGACAAAAACACGGTGAGTCTCGCGCTTGACATTTAGAACCATTGAAACATGCATTTATGACTCACGATTCGTAAGCATTCGTGCATTTTTATAACAGAAACAATATAAATATATTTAGAATCATATATTTACATTTAGCTAAGCCTTGCAATGACAGAGAAATTTGTAATGACATGCGACAAGGATTCTGTGTATTTAAGCAGAGACAAGGCCAACCACATGTATTTGATTGAATTCCGAGCACACAATCCCAAAATACGCATTGACGCGCTGTTGACGTTTGACATTTACAAGATGATGTATGAATTGAACAAGGACCTATTTGACTCGTACCACATTGCATATCCGGATCCTGCTGATCCGTCGCGCGCAGAGCTCCTCTTCATTTTTAAGAGCATCATGGGACTGGGCGAGAGATACACGCACGTTCACACGCACATGCCGCATTTGCTGCATCAAAATCAATCGCATGAGGTCATTCAAATCAACAGCGTAAATGTGCCCAAGGGATCCAACGCATTGTTGTTGAAATATCTGATCCCTAAACGTGCCGAACAAATTGATTCAGACAATTCCAACATCACCATTCACGTGCAGCCAGATGGACACACCATTCAATTCCATTACAAATTTAAACTGAAAATGTCCAAACCGGACGACCTGATTGCCATTCCGCCATTTGTGGATAAGGCGATTGGCACCATGATGAAAACCATATTTGTGCGTATGAAACAATTCATTGAATGCCTGGGATAGGGATCAGGGATCAGCTCATTTGCCGCGTTTATGAGAGAACGCTAAATACAACAGGCCAAGCCCTAGTATGGACCCAATTATTATGGGTTGCATATTGGAAGGATGTGTGCTTTTTTCGGTGCACGCAGCAAGTTTGCAAGTCATATTAATTTATAGTTTATATAAATTAATAATATTATTTTAATTTGATTTGGTTTTTGATTGGATTTTGACTTTAATCTAAATTATCTTGCGTGAAATGTTGAAATGTGACCGTTAAGGGGGCGGCGTTGGGAATATTGTCATCGCCTGGCAAAATGGTTCTTATTAAATTGGTCAATCTTGCTGTCGTAAACGACACTGGAACATTCATCACCTTGTCGGGATAATTCGGGTTGACAGACGGTTTTTTGGTGACCACCCACATTTGCCTTTTTTTGATTTTGGCATCAAGCGTTTCATCGGTGATCAATATTTTATCGCCAGGTTTCAATGATGTTGTCAAATCAAGTGTTATGTTTTTCACAGATCCATTGGCAAGTTTTGCATTCACGTTCACGTAGAGCATGGTGCTTTGAGTTTGGATAGCTGCATTCCATCCAATGCGTGAATTCCAGCCCGGGGTTATGGGTTTCGGGATATAATCAGCCTTAATGGTTTGTAACGCGGTCGTCCAACCTTGAATCACCTTTGCGTCACCTGCAGCCCCTGCAGCCCCACACATCTCCACGTCATTGAATATTTCTGCAATTTTTGCTATGGAACCAATGGAATTGTACGCAGGATTTAAAGTAATTTGGGACAAAGCAGCATTTGCATTGTATGGCGGATTGTTGTACATGGTCTGATTTGCAGATGTATTTAGTTGTTTCAAGGTTTCATAATTGGTGGTCTTAAGTGTGGGAATTGTTGCAGAGTCAACGGCATCAATCAATATGTCGGCAGAGCCAACATCTTTTAGAGCAGCAGCAACAGCCGCAGCAGCAGCGGCAGCAACATCTGCAAGATCACGAGTGGCTGCAGCAACAGCAGCAGCGGCATCAGCAACATCAACATCAGCAACTTGTTTATCTTGTGTTCGTTGCTGTTCTTCTGTTGTTGCTCGTGCTAATTCTGTTGTCGCTGTTCTTGCTTCTGCTGCTGCTGCCGCTGATGCTGCTATTGCTGCTGCTGATGCTGCTAATTTGTCTGCTTCTGCTAATTTTTCTGCTGCAAGGCGTGTTGCTACTGACGCCACTGATGATGTTGCTTTTGCTACTTCTAATTTTGCTGCTTCCAATGCTGCTTTTGCTGCTTCCAATTTTTCTTCTGCTTTGTCTTCCTTTGCTTTCGCTTCATCCCTACGTTGTTTTGCTGCGATTATTTCATCAGTTTGTGCTTGTGTCCATGGTATTAATGTTGCGTTTGCTGCGTCTCTTAATCGATTTACTTCTAAATTTGCTGCCTTGTATTCTGAATTTGCCATCGAGTGTACTGCCTCTGCGTGTACTACCTCTGTGTCTGCTGTTTTTTCACGGTTTGCTGCTGGTCCTACTGTGTCGGCCACTTGTTTTTTTAATCTATTCACTGTTTCTGTTGCTGCATTACTTTCTGTTGTTGCTGCTGCTGCTTCTTCTGCTGCTTCTGCTGATCTTGCTGTTGCATCTGCCGATGTTGTTTGTGCTGCTTCTAATGCTGCTCTTGCTCTTTCCACTGCCATTGCTGCTGTTGCTGCTTGTGTTGTTGCGTTGGTTGATGTTGTTTGTGCTTCTTCGGCTTTTGCTTGTGCTGCTGCTACTGCTGGTGCTGTTGCTGCTGCTGCTGCTGCTACTAACACAGGTGGCACATTTCCATCAAAATATGCGAAATAACTGTAGACCTGCTCGTCGGTAGTTGAACCCAGTCGGTTTAAAAGGTACGTCATCGTGAAATTTTGCTCATGTGTTTTCATGTTTTTCATCATTTGTTCCCATATAATTTGCGCATTGGTTTTAAACATGTTTCCATCCAATGCGCACGAGAGACGCGCCTTGTCCATGCCCGTCATGTCCGCCGCATTTCCCTCAAACAGGTAAAACATGAGTTGAACGACAAACAGAGGGAACCCGACGCAGTTACCGGACTGCGGGAGAAGTCCCATAAGTTCTGCAAAATTGGGAGGAGGGGTGGCAGTTGTTTCTGCCGTCGCAGTCAACTGCTGTGTCCTGGGGTTGTTTCTCAGTTTGTAATAGAGGAGTTGGTCTGGCCACGAATAATTGTTGAACACCATGTTTTTACCGGCGTATTTCAGGATGTCATCCGTGTGAAACATGTTTTCCAAAATGATGCCAATGTTTTTTTTCAATGTATCTACATTAGGCTGTTTTGAAATCATGATGCCAGAATCCGCAACGGCAGAAGACATGGACACAGATCTCCCAATCGTGTTGTCCACAATTCGTTTCAACTGTGATTGCAGTGGCAACTGATTGACGCCATTTATTTCTCGCACTGCAATGTCCTTAAAATCCACGAATTTCCATTCTTTCGGATCCAGCAATTTGGTGCACATGAACGGATTGTGCAGCGCGCTGGAATTCGGCATGAACGCACCCTCGCCCACTGCTGCCGTGAATTTGGCGTCCATGGACCATGACATGTCCACTGTCAGCGCATCAAGCGCCGTTTTAACATAGGCCTGATCGGTCTGCAGTATCTGAATATTGTCCGACCCCATTTTTGCCAATAGTGTTAGAATTTTTTTGGCCTGCGTATAAGCATACACCGCATTTTCAAATGTGGCATCAACCCTGGGATTGTTAGCAGTAGTCTCATTTTCATTGATGAAAGGTCCATAATTTGCGGTCATATTATATGGAGTTGGTCTTGCAAAATGAGGATTTTTTGTTCCGCCGACCCATCTTGATTTAGCACCATTAGCTAAAACAGCAGCAGCATTCGTGTTGTTCAATAAATTGTGTAAAATCAGGACATGTTCGTCAAACGAACTCATGTATGCATTGCGCGGAAGTGAATTCGCACTGGCATCAACTCCTTGCCACCAACTAATGTTTATGTTCCTTGGTTGAACTTTTCCATTTGCATGGAGTGGCACATTATTGAAGGCATTATACACCACGTTGTCGGTTGCATAGTTTAAATAATAATTTTTCAATGTATTATAAGTACCAACCGATGTTTTTGGAATTGTTTCATCATTCCAAACAGCCAAATTTTTCGAAATTTGAGTAATTTTTTCGTTTATATTACGCTCAACATATAACCGTGCAATTGGGTCAAGTGCAGCATTCATGCATTTCAGCAATGGCTGAGTGGTGGTGGGAGCCACATTAGTAATTGCTTGATCCATCACATCTTCAATATTATTTGGCCATTCGCCGCAATTCCCAATGAATGCACGCGGAGTGCTGCAATAATCCACAAAATGCAATAAGTCTGTATTTTGCAATGTGTCTGGATATTTAAGTGTAAAAAAATCATCCACGGTTTGAATTTTTAATTTCAAAGTTGTGTCAACTGATGCAGATCCACTGATGCGTTGCAACCGCGACTCGCGTTGGCTCACGTATTCATCATAACGCAGTTTAATTCCTGACTGGTTCTCGGTATCGTAATACACCGTCACGTAGACATTATTTGCAGCAGATTCGTTCAACATGCTGTAGTCTCTCACTGCATAAAAAAATGCGTCACCAATGAATGTTTTGTCATCGGTGTTTATCGCTTTAAGATTTTGATCCACACTTTTGTAACCAATTGCCATGATTTTAATGCAATTTCTATTGGCACTGCCACTACCAGATGCATTGGTCTTCGCAACGTTCTTTGAATTCATCGTCGCAGTGTTGAAAATCAATTGTATCATTTTGTACATGTAATCCATGTACACATCACGTTTCAAAACCTTTGTGTCAGACATGAATTTTGAAAATGACGGACTGTTTTCAGAACTCAGGTCGGGAATCCAGGCGTGAATCATGAACGTGTTGGTTGGATCGCGCATTGGAGGAGTGACAAACATCAATGGTGGCGGATATGCTGTGGGTAAATTAGGTTCAGTGTAATCCTGGACACCATTTTCTTGTGTCGGGGGACGCATCAATTGCGTGAAACGGTTGAGCAGTTGCGGGGGGGTTGCGCCTGCTGGTATTTGTGGATTTACTCTGCCTTGTCTTACTTGTGCTTGATGTACAACATAGGCTTCATTTGCAACCGTGTTGGTTATTTCGTAACGGTAATAACCGGGAGTGGTCCAATCGTAAATTGCACGAGCCTGAGGCGTAGTGGCACCAGAAGGAATCGTACGAGCCGCAGCTTGATTGTATGTATTCCACAGTGCAAATCCATCTATGCCTTTGACATATTGAACATCTGTGAATGCAGCTGCTGCTGCAACAATTGCTCCCACATTGTCAAGTTCGGATTTTGCTTCAGATGGAGACACATATATTTCCTTGTATGTTTTTTTTGAATCATATACCCCCAATCTTTGACTGTATTCATTTGTTGCATCAGATGGAAGTGAATTTTTTGTGTCAAACCTCATTTTGGGAAGATTCGGATCTTTTTGACCATAGTTGACATAATGATTGTTTTCGGTCAATAGGTCTGTTCTATAAGTCCATTCACTGGTTTCGCTTGTTCTTTTGTCCTCGCCCAAAATGTGTTTGATTAATTCTGGATTCTGCTTGAATATCCAGGTGTAATCAAAATACACGGGTCCGCAAATAGTATAAAGCACATCATCGTCAATTACATCAAATTGTTGTTTTTGCAATTGTGTTTGTGTTTTCTGTTGTAGATTTTGTGGGTTGTCTTGATCATCTTGCGGTTGGTTCGCGTAAAGTGTATTCAAATAGTTCGCATTCTCTAACAAATTTTGAGGTAGAATATTGGGATTAGTTGAATCAAATGCCACATCAATCATCTGCGCTTGGTCGCTGTATTTCATCAAACTCAGCAGCGTGTTGTTATCATACATGAATGCCGCAAAGTTATTAAGGTTGTCTATTTCCGAATTCATTGCCGCCTGGATTGCATTCATTCCATCTTTAGACGTTGCATTTGCATCCGCCATTACCACGGTCGTAATTGCCCGTTTGGCGGCAGCGTACACCGCATCTCCTGCAGCACATGCTGCACCAATTAACGGATTTAATGGTAAAACAGCAGTGGCAGCATTCACAATCGCAGATTTAATGTCTCCTGGTCTAGTACCAAAATTAATCGTGTTAAATAAATTGGTTGATATGTTGGCTGAATTGCCACCAACCGCAGTTTCAATGTAATAAATATATTCTCTTGCAGCAATTGCCACCGCGCAAATGATGGAATGCGATTTGGTTTTATCGCATGCAGCAATGGCGTCTCCCAAAAAAGTATTAAATGTGGGAATGACTGCTGCTGGTCCTCCTGCTGCTGCTGCTGCTGCTACTGCTGCTGCTGCTACTGCTGCTGAAGCCGTCGCAATTGCCGTCATTGCATCCTTTGTGACGGTTGCAATCGGAGTCAAATGACACGGGTATTTGTAATAAAGCCGGTTCAACAATGTCTCGTAATTCATGCTGTATTCTGTCGTGGATTTGAACGTGTATAAATGCGTGTTGTCTCGTATAACTTTAAATTTGTCCTGATACGCCAGCGTGGCCCGATTCGGCAACCCCTTTGTATTAATAATTCCCATTAAAAAATTTGATATAAGTTCTATGTTGTATGATGGTTTTGCGTAAGCATTATTCAAAAAATTAACGTTCGTTGCTTTTACATTAGTTCCAACATTTGAATTCAATGCAGGTAAATAATTTGGAATGCGTCCGACTGAATAACTTGTGCCACCTATCCGTTTCATGCACAAATACTGGAAATAGTTACAAAAATAGGTCAATGCTTTTTGAATGATTGCGCCATTAAACGGACCGCTGGCTGTAAATTCGGATGCAAGAGGAAGAAATGGTAATGGTGGGTTGGTTGGAGTGGTGTATAAAATCACAAATCGTTGATTTAGGTCTGCAGTCGGCTTGTTTGCATCCAAATCGGTTTCCAACACGGTCAAATTCAACACATTATTCATGCCGTCACCAAGGGGCTTGAACTTATCAATTGTTTTCTTGTATGATTGTTCTATTAGCGCGAGTTCACGCTTGTGTGCATTTTTTTTAACAAATTTCACGAATTGTTCAAACATGGTCCATTGCATGAAGATGCTTGAAACCGCATCTTTCGCATTCAACTTTCCTAATGTTTGTTTAAATTCGTTTTTGGATACGTAGAATGCATTCACCGTGTCAATGGACACATCAAATGATGTTGGAACAAACGCCACGTAATCACACGAAGTGTTCTGTGTTTTTTTTTCCTCTGCATCTAAATCCACCGGTGCCGAAGCCGAAGCTGAAGCTTTTAGCATGGTTTGAGTCAACAGATTGATGGTCTGGTCATTGGCTCCCTTGTTTTTGTCTTTGTCAAGTTCCGGGGGTTTTGTAGTTCCGGCCGTGATGGCATTGAATGTGATGAGCAGCGGATCGTATGTTTCTTTTTTTAAATTCACAACGAATCTGGAAGATTGATCATCGTCATCTGATCCAAACAAATTTAAATTCATGGTGTTTAGTGTTTCAATAAATCAACTATTAAAGTATATTTATATTTATATTTTAATATTGCAATTGATTCTGGGGGTGCAAAGGCACACGGACGTGCCTTTGGAAACCGTAGGTTTTCTGATTTAATATTTGGCAGATCTGAATGCGGTTAGATATTTGTTGTGTTTCATTGTTTCGCGCTGTCTTTTGGCGCGTTCAAGTACGTCCATGGCATCGCTGATTTCCTTATCGGTGACGATATTGCCAGGTCCGTGCCCGGCTTTGGATGCCCCGCCAATGGCAGCTCCCGTGGGCGTGACCGTTGAAGTGCCAGTTCCCATGGCTCCGCCGGCGCTCACGGCAACCGACTCCGCCATTGCGCGATATTTTTGGGGCATAATGCAGTATCGGCTGTTTGCATTCAGGCCGTAGTCTGCTAAAACCACAAACACGGCGGTCAGAATGAGTGCCAGCACCAAATCACGGGTGCCCATCCATGCCACGGAAAACACCAGCACTTCTTTGGTCAGTGCCGTTTTCAAAAAATTCTCGGTGGACGGGTCCAATTTGAGTTCAATGTATCTCGCCCCAATGTTGAGCATGAGCATGATGATGCCCGCAAAAAACAGACTGTTGTTCAGGCGATACACCGCATAATTGAACCACCCTGCAATGAATTCAAACATGAATGTGATGTGTGGATATATTGGGCTTATATATTAATATTAATTATATTAATACACTGTTGCAAAATAAAAATGACTAAACATGACCATGCTCTAAAACAACTGTCGTTTCAGTCGGTTCGCAATTGATTTGACATTGTCTGCACCATCCGTTATGATGTGTCGGCCAGTGCGAAGGTGAGGGCGCAGCGCAGACATGGGGTTAAAGCCTTCGGTTGTATTTGTATCATCATTGGGTGGCAATGAGGGAATGGCGGGATCGGTGGTGGGCATTGCAGTTGGTGCCGTGGTTAGCGCCGTATTAGAATTCGTGGCCCAATTGCAGGTCGGATCGCACATATTATGAATTGTACCATAATTTTTGGTGGTCGGATCTAACTTGCATCCATTACCCGCATTAAATGTTGCAAAATTCACAAACTTTACAAATTCAGTTCTTGTTTGTATATTACCAGATATGTCGGTAAACATTGCGGGACTTAGCATGTAGCTGTATTCCAGGGGGGTAGTAGGAGTAGCCGGGTCTGCAACTCCTTTTAGGCAATACTTTTGCCTAAATTCGTCAGGGCTGTTGAAAGAAATGGGGGCTGGAGTTGGAGTGGCAAATGTCAGGCCTTCTTTGACTGGGGTTCGGTTCAACAATGCAATGACAAGGATTAAAGCAACAATGCCCGCAATCCGATTGTAGATCGTCATTGCAATGATGAAAGCTACCATAAGCGATTTGCCTAAAACATCGTCTATCATTGTGTTGATTGTTTTGCAATTTAGGAGATATATACAATTGCTATTATTTATTTTCGTAACTGTTTTTTACATTTTATAGAATTTATTTTATGAATTGGATTAAGACAAACGAACCCGAAACAATAAGATAAACGAAAACAAAATATTATCTACCTTTTTATTAGGAGATGTCTGGATATTTGCAATATTCAAATTATGGCGATGAGGATGAAACACCCATTAAACAAAAGGTTCCAACACCAACGCCAACCCAATCGGGTAAACCGACTCAACAAAAACGAATATTAAGGACGAATCAGCGAACATTACGTTCCAGGCCTGGGCAAGGACCCACTGGACAACAGCCAGGAGGACAAGGATCCGCTGGACAATCACAACAACCGCCACAACAACAGCACAAATACGTGCAGGAACTCATTCAAAATATTCACAGTTACGAAAATGGGGATGACTCAGATGACAATGATGCCGACAACAATTATGCGCCCCCTGCCCCATCCAATAACACAATTCATCAACAGTTTCAAACTGAATCGGTGCCAAATCGGAACCGTTTTGCGGGTGCAAACAGCACCGATTTGAACGCAAAATGGAATCCCGCTCCCGCCAAGGACGCATTTTCTCTGCAAGAGGCCAAGGATTTAGCAAGTCAATACATGCCTTCGGTGTTTCAGCCATCAACCGCGGCCCCTGAAAACAGGGACGTCCTGTTACAAAAATTAGATCACATTATCTCTCTTCTGGAGGACCAGCATGATGAAAAAACGGGTCACGTGACTGAGGAACTAGTGCTCTATTGCTTTTTAGGCGTGTTTATCATTTTCATCGTGGATTCGTTTGCCCGCGCTGGCAAATACGTGCGTTAATCGGGGGGTCTAATAGAATGAATACAACATATCAATTATTAATATATTTAATATACTAATAATTTATAAAACATCTCTTAAATCCATTCAATGAAACATCGTGACATCGGTCTTGTGTCTCGGCAAACCCAAATGATTGCATGCATGCTCATTGCAGTGGCAGTCATTGGTGCGATTGTGTACGCATTTAATAAAAATGCAACACTTGAACATTTCACAACGTATGTATCTGCTAAGTCACCGCAGTATGTAGCAAAATCCAAGTATGCTGCAGTCAGTTACGCGGCGGATTCGTCAGCGGATGCCATCCGCATTCATGCCAAATTTGGGAATTTGACCGGCGTGTCGGCGATACACATTCACACGAACGACAATGGAAAACCGGGTCCCATCATTGCATGGCTGGCCACTACGAGTGAGTGGAAATCTGGCGTGCTGCAGAACACACCCGGTAAAAATGCGCCGTGTTGTGGATCCAATAATCCCATGTGCTCTTTGGCGGGCCCCGCTGATTCCACGCCGCTAATTCAAAGCGTCGCCAACACCGAATTGGATTATGTGGTGAAAAACGATTTCTGCAAGTCTTCTGCTGCCAATAAATGCCCGTGGATCAACAATGGAACCATTTTGGTCATACACGGACCAAATTTTCAACGGGTTGCGAATGGATGCCTTACTGACGGACCTGTGGGCATTGATGTGTTGCAGGCGATTCCATTTACGGTCAACTCCAAATGAACACATGTTATTCCAATTAAATGTGTTAATTTATTTATATATTTATAATATAAAAATGAAAACCAAAAATCATAGACATAAGCGCCATAATAAAAAAGGCAAGCGAACACACCGTCGGCTGCGTGGCAACTGCAAATGTGGTTGTGGCGGCGACGGGTGCAATAATCCTGCCTGCACTTGCACATGCGGCAGATGTGGTGGACACCGTCGGCGGCGTTTAACTGGCGGAAGACCGAGTGTATATATTGCCCGGGCTAAGCATGTCACGGTGAGCTACACCATGGATTCGTCGGCAGATTCCATACACATTCATGCCAAATTCGGGGATTTAACCGGCGTGTCGGCGATACACATTCACACGAACAACCATGGAAAACCGGGTCCCATCATTGCATGGCTGGCCACTACGAGTGAATGGAAATCAGGTGT
>Ga0114970_10002542_pt1 | contig 13606 bp, 12 predicted proteins | sample M_140205_XF_Meta_FD_87030 | JGI IMG/M metagenome (GOLD analysis project Ga0114970, IMG submission 87030) | Freshwater microbial communities from Lake Montjoie, Canada to study carbon cycling - M_140205_XF_MetaG | ecosystem: Environmental > Aquatic > Freshwater > Lake | place: Lake Montjoie... | reverse complement strand
CTGCGAAACTCGCTATTTTTTACTTGGCTTCCCCGCGCCTCCCCCCGTACAATTTCCATACTGATCCACGCGAGAAAGGGGAGCATCTATGTATCGCCCCGTCGGAACCCATGTAAAAACCTCTCTCTCCCCCACCCCTGGCTGGGGGGATTTGCTGGCTACCGCCATCTTGGCCCTTTCCATCTACAGCATTGTGGTTACCGCCAAGCAATGGACGGCCTCCTTTCAACCTAATCTTCCCATCGATCTGGCTCTTAGCGCACTCCCGCTCTACACGCTTTTTTCCCTGACCCGCGCCATCATCGCTTACCTGCTGTCCCTGCTGTTTTCCCTCACTGTGGGATACTGGGCGGCTAAAAGCCCCCGAGCGGCCAAGCTCCTCCTCCCCATTCTTGATATCGGGCAATCCATCCCCGTTCTGGGATTTTTGCCAGGGTTGGTACTGGGTCTCGTCGCCTTGTTTCCGAACCAAAGTTTTGGATTGGAACTCGCGTGCATCCTCATGATCTTCACGGGCCAAGTTTGGAACCTGGCCTTTGGATATTATGCAGCCCTCAAAGCCATTCCCGACTCTTTCCTTGAGCTGGGCGCCATTGCCCATCTGACCCCTTGGCAGCGGTGGCAACGTATCGAACTCCCTTTTGCTGCCACCAGTTTGGCCTGGAATAGCATGATGTCCATGGCGGGGGGGTGGTTCTTCCTCACCGTATGCGAAAGTTTTACCATCGAAGGCAATGCATTCCGTGTTCCCGGACTGGGATCCTACATGGCCCTTGCTTTGGAAAAAGGGGATAAAACCGCTATCCTGGGTGGCTTATGCGCCATGATTAGCATTATTATGGGCCTCGATTTTTTAGTGTGGCGTCCAATTTTAGCTTGGACTCGAAAGTTTCGCTTAGATGAGCAATCCATCGAAGGCGTCGCTTCCATTCCCTTTGTGGAACTGGTACTCCAGGATTCTCGCTTGCTCCGATTTTGGAACCGTCGACGAAAACTCCAAGCTCGCAGACACCGAAACCAATTGCCAAGTCTCTTCCCCTTTTCTCTGCCCCCCTGGATCCACACGGTGGCTCATATAGGAAGGCTGCCCGCCTTCGTATGGCTCCTCAAACTCTGTCTTGTCGGCGTCTGCATCTACACCATTCGTCCCCTGGTACTCTACGTATGGGAAGTACCACAGACTACCTGGGAACTGGTCTTGAGTGCCAGTGGCATCACCTTGTCTCGGGTGCTTTGTGCCTTGCTTCTTGCCAGTCTTTGGACCGTCCCCTTTGGGATTTGGGTAGGACTCTCCCCCCGACGAACGGCTCTCTTGCAACCCCTCATTCAAGTCATGGCCTCCTTTCCAGCTCCCATGTTATACCCCTTGGTTCTCTTCGCATTGCACCATTTGCATATCGGGCTCTCCTTTGGCTCCGTTATTTTGATGCTTCTTGGAGTCCAGTGGTACGTGCTCTTCAACGTACTCGCAGGCGCTACCACTATTTCAGGAGAATTGCGAGATGCCTGCAACTTGATGCACGTATCCACCACAAAAACCTGGAAAGTCCTCTATCTGCCCTCCATTTTGCCTTCTCTCATCACGGGCTGGATCACCGCAGCGGGGGGCGCATGGAATGCCAGCATCATCGCAGAGTACGTGCTCTATGATGGAAAAATCAGCAAAGTATTGGGCATTGGTTCGGTAATCAGTGAAGCCACAGCGACGGGAGACTTTCATCTATTGGCTGTCAGTTTGATCATGATGGTTTGCATGGTGCTTTTCTTCAACAAATGGGTATGGCGGCGCTTATATGCATATACAGAACGACGATTCAAAATCGAAAGATGAAACAACTTCAGTTGCGCCTCTGGCCGAGCTACATGACATTTCCAAGGTTTTCACCTTGGAAACCGGGCGTACCATCACCGTATTGGAGCATATCAACTTTCAAGTAGAGCCCAGAGAAGTCCTCGTGCTCACGGGACCCTCCGGCTCCGGAAAGTCCACCTGTTTGCGGATTTTAGCCGGTCTTTTGGTCCCCACCCAAGGTCATGTCCTTGCCAAGGGAAATCCCTTTCCGGGCGCCAATCCACTCATCTCCCTGGTGTTCCAAAATTTCTCGCTTCTTCCCTGGCTCACGGTAGCAGACAACATCGCTTTGGGTCTTGAAGCCACCCGCTTGTCCCCCAAGGCCAAAGAGGCCCGTATTCAACGGGTCATCGACTTGGTGGGTCTCGAAGGATTTGAGGAAGCCTATCCCAAGGAGCTTTCCGGAGGCATGAAGCAACGAGTGGGTGTCGCCCGCGCCATCGCCATGGATCGACCCATTCTCTGCTTGGATGAACCCTTTAGCGCCCTTGATGTACTCACAGCAGAGACCTTGCGTCGAGAGATCATCCATCTGTGGAGCACAAAACAAACCTCCATCGAAAGCATCGTTCTCATCACCCACAACGTGGAAGAAGCTGTCTCCATGGGCAGCCGCATCCTCATTATGGGGGCCAACCCTGGGCAAATCCGTTCTATGGTTCCCAATAAACTCCCCTACCCTCGGGACGAAAAATCCCCCGCATTCAAAGCCCTCGTTCATCATGTGCGGGATACATTGACCCAAGAAATTATCCCCGACTCGGCTCCCCCCACCTCTCTCGATGTGGATGAAACCATCATTGCCTTGCCCCCTGTGCATGTGACAGAAGTTATTGGACTCCTCGAGCGCCTAGCTCAAGAAGAGGGTCGTATCGATGCTTTTGTCTTGGCCAAGCGATTGAAACGAGAGTCGGTTCACGTACTCATCATGGCCTATGCCGCAGAACTGCTGCAGTTGGTAGAGACCCCGCAGAATACCATTTCACTCACGGAAGCAGGATGGAACTTTGTACAAGCAGATGTGAATGAGCGCAAGAAAACCATTCATACTCGATTAAAACAACTCAAAATTATGCAATTGATTCTCCAAAAGCTGGATGCTACGCAAGAAGGAAGCTTGCCCAAAGAGCAACTCCTATTCCTGGTTCATACATGGCTTCCGGATGAACCCCCTACGGAAGTTCTCGATACCTTGATTTTATGGGGTCGATATGGAGAGCTCATCGGGTACAACGACGATACAAAAGAAGTTTACGCGGACCAAGAGTGATTTCTTTCAGGAGGGCGTTCCCCCCTCCTGACCTCCCCCCTTTTTCTTACTAAAAACCCTCGGTTCTCTCCCTATTTTGTCAAATCGGTGGATTTTAGAGGAAGCCCTCCAACTACCAATATGTTGCCCTGCAATCCAACCTGTGGACCATGCATTCTGAAAATTAAAGCCTCCGGTGATGCCGTCAATGTTGAGTAACTCTCCCACCACATAGCAACCTGGAACTTTACGACACTCCATGGAGGTGAAGTTGATTTCCTTGAGATCCACGCCCCCACAGCTCACAAATTCTTCCTTAAATACGCCTTTTCCTGTGATAGACACTTGCGTGCGTAGCAATTTTTCCAAAAGTTGTTTCTCCATGGCAGCCGAGAGACTGGCCCAAGGACATTCTGCATCCAACCCCTGTAACAGCCACTCCCATAGCTTTCGAGGAAAGGAAAATGGACATTCTCCTCCCACTGTTTTTTTACTCTTCCTCTGGGAAAATAAAACCGCCTTGATTTTTGCTTCGTCTAGTTCCGGCAACCAGTTGATGCACAAGCGAGCCTGATACTTCGACTCATACAATTCGCGAGCGGCCCATGCAGAAAGTTTAAGAACACAAGGCCCACTCAACCCCCAATGGGTAAACAGCAACGGCCCTCGTTGAAAAAATTTCTTTTTTCCTTCGGAAAAGGAAAGAGTCAAAGCCACATCCTGCATACTCAGCCCCGAGCGCTCGTGAATACTCGGATCTTCCACTTGAAATGTGAATAAAGAAGGCACAGGATCAATGATCTTCAACCCGATGCTACGTGCCACCTCATGTCCACCTGGGGCGCTGCCCGTAGCCAAAAGCAATTGACGGCATACATATTTCGTTTGCTGTTGGGTGGTGAGAACAAATCCTCCTTCGTCCTGCTTTTCGCAACGAGTCACAATTTGTCCATATCGAACCTCCACCCCCGCATCTAGGGCTGCCTTTTGCAAGCAATCGATAATGGTCTGAGATCGATTGGTCACACTGAACATACGACCATCGGCTTCGGCTTTCAGTTCCACCCCTCTCTTTTGAAACCACTCGAGGGTATGTTGCACATGAAACCGAGCAAAGACTTGGCGAAGCTCCTTAAATCCCCGCGGATAGTACTCCACCAGTTTATGAGGATCCAAGCAATTGTGGGTCACATTGCAGCGCCCCCCTCCAGAGATCTGCACCTTGGTCAGGGATCTTCGAGTCCCCTCCAAAATCACGACTTTCAATTTCGGGTTGGCTTCGGCACAAGAAATGGCCGAAAAATACCCACCAGCACCGCCTCCAAGGACGATTACATCAAATTCATTCATGCGATTTTCTACCGAATCTCTCTCGACAGGACGTCCACAATTTTCTTACCCGCATCCCCAACATGGAGCTCATTTTTCTGCCGAGGGGGTAAGGCCTCCACTTCTTTCCAAAATCTTTCAAGACCCAACTCGGACTGCAATATCATGCGAGCCCGCCCTGTCCCCACCATCAATTCCGCGTTTTCTACTTGATCCCCTCGAGAGCCCACAGAAAGAGGGATCAGCACCATCGGGATGCCTACGGCCTCAAACTCAAATACACTATTGGCTCCCGCCCGAGATAACACCACCTCAGTCACAGCATACAAGTGGGCAAGTTCATGGGTGACATAAGAGAAATGTCGATACCCCTCCTGTAACACTTCCTGATTCTTTTCTTTCCCCGTAATATGCACCACCCGAAACCGGGTCAAAATAGCAGATAGATTTCGATACATAAACTCATTGAGGGCCACCGCACCGGAACTCCCTCCCATCACCAACAAGACAGGAAGTCCCTCAGACGAAAACCCACATAAACGAAATCCTTCTGCAGGACTTCCTTCCCCCAATTCCCGTCGAATGGGATTTCCCGTATGAACCCCCTTTGGAGGCGGGAAAAATTTTCCGCTGGCAGAAAAGGAGTAACATACACGACGAGCCAATGGCATGATCAAACGTGTAGCCAACCCCGGAGAAAAATCCGACTCATGGGTGACAACGGGAATACGAAGTATCCACGCTGCCACACAAATCGGGACACTTACATATCCCCCTTTGCTAAAAACTACAGCTGGACTGCGATGCCAAAGAATGCACAAGGATTGTAAAATCCCCCATAAGAGCCGAAAATGATCAAAGAAATTATCCCAACTAAAATATCGTCGTAACTTCCCCGAGGAAACTCCCACAAATTCCACCCCGTGGGCTTTCATGGTATCCCGCTCCATGGCCTTCGAACCGATATAAAGAAGGGACCACTCTTTTTCGTAAAACTCGGACAACAAGGAAACATGGGGCATCACGTGACCGGCTGTACCGCCTCCAGTCAAGACAATCAATGGTTTTTTAGGCTTCATGACAAGCTACATAGTGAGGGGTTTCTGGAGTACCCAAATTTCGCAAGAGAGGTTTCTCTCGTTTGCACCGCTCGGTAACCTTTCCACAACGAGTATGAAAAGGACAACCGGAAGGAGGATACAAAGGATTGGGCACCTCTTGGGAAAAGGATCGATGCTGTTTTCTTCGGTCTGCTCGAAACACAGGCACAGGAATGGCTTCAAGCAACAACTCCGTATAAGGATGCAAGGGACGAAGGAACAGCTCTTTACCACTCGTCCACTCCACAACTTGCCCCAGATACATGACCACCACAAAATCGCTCATGATCTCAATCACAGCCAAATCATGGGACACAAACACATAAGTCAGCTGATATCTATGCTTCAGATCGAGGAGAAGCTGCAAGATCTGCGCCCGAATGGAGACATCGAGGGCGCTCACCGGCTCATCAGCCACCACCAATTTAGGATGCAAACTGAGGGCTCGAGCGATACTCACCCGTTGGCATTGTCCCCCAGACAACTCATGGGGATACCGAGACAATAGCTGAGGATTCATACCCACTTCTGAAAGTACTTCCTGAATTTTCTCTTGCATCCCCTGGGTTTCCCCATGGATCACAAAAGGTTCCTGCAAACTTTGAAGCAGTGTACGTCGAGGATGAAGAGAGGCATAAGGATCTTGAAAGATCATCTGCATATGTCGTCGCAAGGGGCGCATTTGTGTTGGGGTATGATGGGTAATGTCTTTCCCATCAAAGAATACGGACCCACTGGAGCTAGGGATCAACCGTAGCATGGTTTTCGCCAAGGTGGATTTCCCACACCCCGACTCTCCCACCAATCCCACAGTCGCCCCCGCAGGAACCTCTAAGGTTACCTCTCGCAACGCATAGAGGGGCGTACCTTTTCCAAACCACGGCTTCTCCACCCAAAACCGTTGGCTCACGTCCTGTAACCGCACCAAGGGTGCCTTATCACTCATATGGGCACCCTCCCCAACCAACAGGCACTTTTATGGCCATTTTCCCCTTCCAAAGTGGGCATCTCCCGTTCGCAGATTGCCATTTTATGCGGACACCGAGGGGCAAATCGACACCCCGTAGGAAAGGAGCGAAAATGGGGGACCTGCCCCGGAATGGAGGATAGTTTTTTGCTACCCAATCGGGGGACAGAGGCCAGAAGACCTTTCGTATAGGGGTGCTGCGGGTTTTCAAACAATGCTTGCACTGACGCCTGTTCCACCACCCGTCCCGCATACATGACCACCACTTCATCTGCAAATTCTGCCACCACGCCCAAATCATGGGTTACCAGCAAAATGCCAAGGCCCATTTTCTCCTGCAACTCTAGAAGCAAAGACAAAATCTGCGCCTGAATGGTCACGTCCAAGGCCGTGGTGGGTTCGTCTGCCAATAAAAATTCAGGCTTCCCCAAAAGAGCCATCGCAATCATGATTCGCTGTCGCATGCCACCGGACAGTTGATAAGGATACTCCCGAAATCGACGAACCGGATCGGCCACCTTGACCCACTCGAGCATGGCAATGGACTGGTCCCGAGCCTCGGAAAAGGACATCTTTCGATGGTTTTGGAGAGCCTCCACCAACTGATTGCCCACAGAAAAAACGGGATTTAAGCTACTCAACGGGTCTTGGAAAATCATCCCAATCGAGTTGCCTCGAATTCGTTGCAACTCCCTTTCGGAAAGGGTCACTAGATCCAACCCAGAGAAGCGAATTTCCCCTTGGGTAATCTGCAAACTCGATTCGTCGAGCAAACGCAAAATCGACAAACAGGTCAACGTTTTTCCACACCCCGACTCTCCCACCAAAGCCACCGTCTTGCCCTTTTCCAAAGTCAAGTCCACGGCCTCCACAATGGGGTGGAATCGTGCCCCTTCCCGCAAGGCTAGATGCAAATCCATGACCCGCAATTCACTCATACGCGCGCCTCCTCCGAAACGAAGAAGGAGACTTGCTGGGAAAAGGGGTAAAATTCTTCAATGCCTTGTACGATACGGCTTTTCTCTGCCACCACGATTTTCTTTTCGATAGCGGGAAATCGACCCAAAATGGAATCTATCGCTTTATTATCAGTCGGATCCGCAAAAGCAAAAATGGCCATATTGTCTTTTCGTTGCCAAGAAAGAGGGAGACACATTTTCTGTTGGGCTTCCAAAAACGGAATCTGATCCATCAGCAGCAAAGCACTCTCCTCCCAAACAATGCGAGAGCGAAAGGACACCTGACAGATCACCGACAAGGCTTTGGCCAAGGCGCTCTCGGTAAAGGCATGGGTCTCGAGCAAAGCTTGAAAGGGGGTCACCTTCCAACGGGAACAAAAGCCCTCGACCACCGCTTGCATATCCGGATTGAGATAGGAATGTTTGACCAATAATTCAAAAAGCGCCATGATTTACCTCAGGAAGAAAAAGAGGTCCAATGAATTTCGCTTCCATCCGAGCTGTGCAACTGCCCAGTCTTTTGATCCAACTCGATATGAAGTTGCTGAGAACGAAGTCCCCACCAAAGGGACCAACGCAAATCTACCTTCACAACCCCCTCCCGAGACGAAGGAAAGTGTACGATAATCTCTCGCATACCATCTTGCACCTTCACCATACCATATTCCTTACCTGCCGCATGCCAGATGGTACGACTCAACCAAGAGTGGGGCAACCTGCCCCCTAAAAAAGCCGCCCATTCTGGCAAGGAAAGCCCTATGTCATAACCATTCCACTGTAGTTGTCCATTGGGGCGGACCTTCAGATGGGCAAAGAGAGAGGCAGCAAAGGGCCCTTGCCACTGGGCAGCCTTACCCGATTCGTAGGTCAAATACAGTAAGGTACGGCCCAAGGGATCCGTCAGATCCGCCCGCAAACCAGACGACTCTTCTAACCAATCCAGCACAAAATGATCCTCCCCTCGACCCTCCTGCTTCATTTGAAGCATTACAGAGCCCTCGGTGGGTCCTGTGGCAAAAAAAGGTGCCCAGGCTACCGGGATATCGGAAGCCGGTTGCCAACTCACGGTTTGACATCCGATCACACATAAGACCAAGGCAGTATTACGTAACGCCGGGGAGAGACCCCATTGACTGAATTTTTTGTAAAATTCTTGCCTGATCCTTCTCTTCCTTGAAAAGAGGCTGAGCTTTTTTGTACACATCGTGCGCAGCCTCTCGTTGCCCCAGACCGTGATATGCATCCCCCAAATGTTCATAAATCACCCCCTCCTGGGGCGCAGCGGCTGTGGCTTCAGTTAAGTATTTGACAGCGGTTGTAAAATCATGTCGCTTATAGTAGATCCATCCCAAAGAATCTAGATAGTACCCATCTCCCGGTCGAATTTCCAACGCCAGCCGCACATATTTCTCGGCTCGATCAAGTTCCAAGCCTCGTTCCCCCAAGGCATACCCAATAAAATTGAGGGCCGTACTATCCTGGGGATCCAGCTGGAGAACCTCCTCCATTTTGGACAGGCTTGCAGATAAATTCCCTCGCTCCTCCTCATATACGCCCTGTAAAAAGATCAGCTGGGTCTTGGTAGGATATTTCCCATGGCCCGTCCGCAAAAGCCCCAAGGCTCGGTCATAGTCTTTTTCCTCTGCAAATACACTGGCTACATAGGAGTACATTTCCCAGCCAGCATATGGATATGTAAGGAGAGCCAAGGCAGTGGCTCGTGATTTTTCCCCCGCATGGATCTTCCGATACAACTGGATCAACTGCTGCTGCGCACTCAGGTAGTAGCGAGTCTGGGCTCCCACAAGAAGGTATTTCTGCTCGGCTGCCTCCATTTGGCCGAATTTTTCATACGCAAGCCCCAAAAGAAGCGTCAATCGATCCGACTCATACTGGGGAACCAGCCGCTGTAATACTTCCAACGCTTCTGCTGGATTGCCTTTTTCCCACAGGATCATCACCCGCTGAATTTGCAATTCCATATACCCCACATCCCCTGGCGAAAGAGCTTGGGCCAAATGGGCCTCCATCACATTCACGTCTTTGTACAACCGCAAGAAATACTGCATGCGCACAATCAATTCTTCTACCGTCAGCTCATTTTCATAGAGACGACTGACCACCTGCTTCCATTCCGTTTTCTTCTGGGCATCCTCCAATAGATAGGCGTAAAAAATGGCCAACTCTGGCTCCTCGGGGGCCATTTTATAGACTTTCCCCAAGGCCTCTCGAGCTTCCTTTTTCTTTCCCTCTTGGAAAGACAACCGAGCCACACAAAGCCAAGCCCCAATGGAAGCCGGTCTTTTTTGGGCCCATCGCTTGGCCACAGCCATGGCTTGCGCCGGCTTCCCCTCCGTCTCCCATATGGAGATCAACCGGGTATAGGCCTCCTCCACATGAGGATCTTGACTCAAAACTTTTTCATATACCTGCGCAGCTTCCCCATGACGGGCATTCAAGAAGAGAAGAGCATCCCCATAGGCCAGATGAAGCGGAATCGAATGGGGATAAAGAAGGGCCCAGCGTTCCGCTTGCTGCAAGATCCCAGGGTCCACCTTGGCCTGACTAAAAGCCCCTCTAATTTGCTTGATGGCATTGTATTCCGTAGGATGAATGGCAGCAGCTACCTGGTAATAAGGCGCTGCCTGCCGCAAATCCTCACTCATCTCTATATAGACCCCCTGGAGGAAGGCCGTAGCTGCCACAATTTCGGGATTGTCCACCGGAGGAGGCGTCTCCTTGGGCTGGGTCTCCCGACTCTGGAGATATCGATCGAGGGTCGAACTAGGGGACGGGGTTTGACACGAAGTCAGGAGGGGACCCCACAGCCACAGAAAACCCACTGTCTGCTTGATGAAGGGTCTGTGAAAGAGGCGGAAGAAATCCATCATAGAATATGTCCACCAAAGAAAGCCCTTTTGCCGGAGCGGTAATTCCTGCAAGGGCGCGGTTCTTTTGTCCGAGCAACCAAGCCATTTCGCCAGCAGCCCGTTTCCCAATGGCGGCCTCTACCCACGTTCCCACAAGAATGCGGATCATCTGCTTCAGGAACCCTTCGCCCTGAATCCAAATGTTGATCAGAGGGCCCCGTCCATCTACTTCCACCGCCAACAGGGTGCGGTCCTTGGTCAACGCATGGGAATCATGACTGCAGAAAGAAGTAAAATTATGCCTCCCCACCGCAGCTTGGGTCTCCTGCCGTAGCACCTCCACATCCAAAGGACCTCGAACTTGCCATACAAAGGGAGCTACCATGGGATTATAACATCGCCCCACCCAAACCCGATATCGATAGACCTTAGCTGAGGCAGAGAGGGGACTAAAATCCGCCGGAGCTAAGGAAACGGAGAGGATTCGAATATCAGGAGGCAGCACCCCATTCAGCTGCACCCACAATCGAGAGGGCTCGAGACCTGCTACCGCAGAAAAGGTGATGACCTGTTTTTCCGCATGCACCCCCCGATCCGTACGAGAGGCGCCTCGAATGCGAATTTTGGGAACCCGCAAGATGGTCCGCAAGGCACGCTCCAAATGATCTTGAACCGCGGTACCATCTGGCTGAGATTGAAATCCACTAAATTGGGTGCCGATATAGGCAACGATGGCTTGATATTTTTGCATACTTCACTCAAACCCACTCATGACAAATAGACCCGAGGAACCCGCTGGGTAAAAGCACAGGTCACTTCGTAGGAGATAGTATCCAAAAGACAAGCCATTTCTTGAACGGAGATCTCTTGCACACCTTGACGTCCGAGAAGCACCACCTCGTCTCCCACATAGGCTGGATCCTCTCCCACCTCCACCATCATCTGATCCATACAGATATTCCCTATGATGGGATACCGTTTTCCTCGCAGCAGAACTTGACCTTTATTAGAAAGCCCCCGTCGATACCCATCTCCATAGCCAATAGGCACCGTGATGACCCGAGTTTCCTTTGATGTTTTATAGGTAGGCCCATAGCTCACGCCTACACCTGCGGGCAAAGTTTTCACAAAGGAGACATGGCTTTTAAGGGAAGCCACAGGCCCAATGCTGCGCAAAACTGCAGGCACAGTCGCTTGTATTTCCACCAATCCCAAGCACAACCCTCCCACACGAACCATCTCCCCCAGCGCAGGGATAACCCCCCGCCATACAGCCCCCGAATTAGCCATATGAAAGAGGAGCCCCTCTTGCTCTTCTAGCGGAATACTGGCTCGAATTTTCGCAAAAATAGCTGTCTGCACCGCCAAGGTGGGCGACTCTGGATCCTCAGAATTCACAAAATGAGAGGAAATCCCCCGCAAGACAAAACAGGCGTGAGACCGTACGTAGGCATATAAGGCTGGAAATGTACCCGGTTGCATACCGGTCCGCTGCATCCCCGTATCCACCTCCAAATGCACCGTCCCCCGTTGTCCCGTCTTTTCTAAATAGGCCGCTACTTGCTGGGCCTTAAAGAGGGAACTGATGGTAAACTCCAGCCCATGGGCGACCAAATCCTCGAGCTCCGGCTCATGCAACGCACCAAACACCAAAATGGGGATCTGAATCCCATTCTTTCGAAGGATCACCCCCTCCTGGCAACTCGATACCCCGAGAGAATCGACTCCGCATCGTTCTGCCGCCTGGGCGATGGGCACAAGACCCAATCCATAAGCATTGGCCTTGATAGACAAGCAAAAGCGGCGCTGCCCGAGATAGGATCGGATTGCAGCCACATTCTTTTGAAACTGGGACAGGTCAACTTCCATCCAAGCGGGATAATAATGAGGCACGGGTTTTTCCTAATAAGGAGGAGTCCTCCTTAGGGGGAGGTTGTCAGGAGGGGGAACGCCTCCTGACACAAACAAAACATCACCAAACACAAGCTTTCTGTTTACTAGCAGGTAATTTTTCCAGTATCAAGTCTTTTGCCTCCCGAGTCGCCACAATCACAGATAAGAACCCATCTACATATCCCAGGCGACCGACAGCATGCCGCAGCGCTCCCCCATTACCTTGAAGCCACTTTCGCTGCACACATTTATTGCTGTGAGGATGCTCACTCTTTGTAGAAAATCCCTTTACTTCTGACAAGATACTGGCCTGACTCACCCGAGAATCATCGACATTGGGACGCCAATCCCATTTTCGGCTCATGGTCAAGGAGAGGGAGAAAGTTTGCCCCACGGTATCTTGCAGAGATACATACACACCCCGATATTTCCCCCGAGTAGAGAGGGGAAGCGCAGCCTCCCCGGCCGGAAGATCCACCTGAACACACTCTCCCAAATGAGCCTCCAAAGAAGTGGCATTGAACAGGTGAATGTCCTGTACTGGCTCATTTCTGCAAACAGGCACCTTATCAAATCGAAGATTCTGTGGAGCCGCAAGGGCCTCCTGGCTCAATGCATACTGGGGTTTTGTCGTCGCAGGTACCACTTCAAACTCTGCCACCAAAGGTAAATGGTCGGAATACCCTCGACCAATAAAGTGGACCTGGTCCCCTTCTTGGTACGATTGCCACGCATAGGGAGTACCATCCGGTCCCATCAAACCCCCTTCCTTCGTGAAGTCCTGTCCTACCACAGAAAACGAATGATCCACATAACGAAGGGTACCGTGGAAAAAATGGTGAGAGAGCAATATCTGAGATAAGGTTCCCCCTAGCCCATCAAAGCTAAACTCCCATCGCTTGTCTGCAGGTACTTGCATCCAAAGGTTGTAAAGAAGATCTGGCGTCCCTTTCACCATGGACTTGACATCTCCCGTGGCCCCCAAAGCCAATATCGGCTCTTCATAATACTCGGAATTGAAATCTCCCACCAAAAGAAAACCCAACTCTGGATTACGCGTCTGTTCCTGGTTCATGCGCTCTCGCACCGCTTTTGCGGTCTGCGTACGCAAATCTCCACTTCCAGCTCCATTTTTGGATTTCCAGTGGCTATTAAAAATCAAGAACTCAAATGTACCTACTTTCCCTCGCATCACTTGAACGTGTCGAGAGGAATGAGGGGAAGATTCAAAGTAAATATTGACGCTGTCTTCCTCTTGCAAGGGAATTTTACTCCAAATGGCAGGCGTCACAGATACGGGGTTATCCTCGGCTTGATGACCTAAATAGAAGTAAGTGTACCCGAGCTTTCGCATTTCCTCTCCCAATGAGGAACGAGTTCCATAAGG
>Ga0114970_10002540_pt1 | contig 13614 bp, 11 predicted proteins | sample M_140205_XF_Meta_FD_87030 | JGI IMG/M metagenome (GOLD analysis project Ga0114970, IMG submission 87030) | Freshwater microbial communities from Lake Montjoie, Canada to study carbon cycling - M_140205_XF_MetaG | ecosystem: Environmental > Aquatic > Freshwater > Lake | place: Lake Montjoie... | reverse complement strand
CCCGGTTGTCGCCACCGGTGGTGCGCCTGCCGGACTTACCGATTCGAGCGCCAAGCCCGCTCAGTCCCCCTATGGCATGATGGACGGCACCGCCTATCCCGCAGGCACCGAAGGCTCGAAGGACCGCTACTTCTCCGGGTGGAACGTGATGTACAACATCATTCGCCCGCCCTGGAACACCATCACGGCCTATGATCTGAACAAGGGCACTATCAAGTGGCAGGTACCTGTGGGCGACAATCCCGGCATCATGTCCGAACAGCGAGGTCTGATTGTCACCTCCGCCGGCATGCTCTTCCTCGCCACGGGCGAAGGCAAAATTCGAGCCTATGACGAGCAGGACGGTAAGGTACTCTGGACCGGCACGCTGCCCGCTGGTGCCCGCGGCATTCCCGCACTCTACGAAGCAGGCGGGCAGGAGTATCTCGTTATCTCGGCTACTTCCCCCACCAGTGGTGGCGCGGCCAACGCGGCCCTGGCCCCGGCGGTGGGAGCCCCGGCCGGTCCTGCGACACTGCAGCGCGCCTACGTGGCCTTCGCGCTGCCAAAGAAATAGGGGTTGTTACTCCCGAAGCAGCCACTTCAGGCTAAAGCGGGCGAAAGTAATCCGCTCAGCGGCATGCTTCTCGCCCCGCTCGTACAGCACGCCGATTGTCCCGTCACGCAGGCCAATCACGGTGGAGTAAGCCGCCGGTCCCGAATGCAGCACGCGGGGTCCGCTCCATGTCCTGCCGCCGTCGCGGCTGTATCGTGCTGCCAGGTTCTCGCGCTTCTCCGAAGCGGCATTAGTAAAGATCAACAGATCGTGCGACCCGTGGCGATATCGCACCATGCCCGCGTTGCAGCTCGGATCAATCAGTGCCTCGTCGTGTGAGGCGGCGTCAAAGTGCACACCATCGCGGGACCGGGCCGTCAGGCGGCGCTTCCCGTTCCGCATGTTCTGCAGCAACGTTCCATCGGCCAGCTCAACCACCTTGCTCTCATCAGACTCCGGTGCCACCGCCGGGGATACCTGCCAGCTCTTGCCCGAATCATCGCTGAAGGCATTTCTGGCCGTGACCTTGCCGTCACCATCACGGACCACCAGCGGTACCAGGTAACGACCCTTTGAAGTAACAAAATGGGTCCCCGAAGTGGCAAACAAGGCCCGCCACTCCGGAGCTTTTATCTGTGGCGTCAGGTCCACCGGCACGGACCACGTTAGACCGTCATCGTCACTGTGAATCGCATGGACCTGTAGCGTCTTTGGTCCCGCAACCGCGCCCGCCTGCCCTGTGTTGAAGCCGATCCCTGGCGGCCCATAAGCATGGAAGCACCAGATCCGCCCGGTCTTTGGATCGAGGAGGAGTGACGCATCCCCCACACCACCCTCCGGCACTTCCCGCAGAACTCCCGGTGCCGTCCACGTCCGGCCCCGGTCCCGACTGCGGCGTATCATGATGGAGATGCGCCCCGGCAGGTCGCGGTCATTCTCATGCCTGGCGTCTGTCACCGCGAGCAGCGTTCCTCTCCTCGTCTCCAGCAGGGCGGGGATGCGGTACGTATGAACCCCGGCGTCCCCTTGTCGAAACAGGTCAACCTGTTCAAACTCCGCAGTTCGGGCCAGGGCCAGGGCGGGGAAGAGCAGCGCCGTGCGGCGGGTGTGTCGAAATGCCATCTGTAGAAGCTTCGCACAACAAGCCCCGAAGCCGCCTGCTGCGCGCCTTCCGTTACAAATCCACCTTTGCATGTGGCGACGATTCCGGGTGTCGTGATACTATTAAAGAGTTCCGACAGGATTGCGGGGACGTAGCTCAGTTGGTTAGAGCGCCGGCCTGTCACGTCGGAGGTCGCGGGTTCGAGCCCCGTCGTCCCCGCCATTTATCACACTGTTTTATTCTCTGCACTGCCCCCTTTTCCTCTCTCCATTTACTCCGATGTGACCTGTGGTACAAACTGGAGTTCATGTCGAATATAACGCGTCGAAGCCTGTTACTCTGCAGCGCCGCCCTTCTGGGCGGCTCGTCACTTGCCGCATCCCCGAAGAAACGCAACGTTCTCTTCATCGCTTCCGACGATTTGAACAACTGCCTCGGCTGCTACGGGGACCCGATCGTCAAATCTCCGAACATCGACAGGCTCGCCCGGATGGGCGTCCGCTTTGACCGCTCCTACTGCCAGTTCCCGTTCTGCGGCCCCTCGCGCGCATCTTTGATGACCGGTCTCGCCCCGGATACTACCCGTGTGTGGGATCTGCAGGCGAACTTCCGTACCCATCTGCCCGATGCTGTCACTCTGCCCCAGCTATTTCAGAAGAACGGGTATTTCACCGCCAGGGCCGGCAAGATCTACCACTACAGCGTTCCCGACGACATCGGTACGGATGGCATGGATGACAAGGCTTCGTGGAACCACGTGGTCAATCCCAACGGCGTGGACCACACCCGCGAAGAGCCCCTCCTCACCGTCCACACCCCCACCCGCGGTATCGGATCCTCCCTCGCCTTTCATGCCTCCGCAGCGCCCGACGCAGAGCATACAGACGGCCTGCTCGCCAGCGCCGTGATCCAGATGATGGAGCAACACAGGAACGAGCCATTCTTCCTCGGCGCCGGTTTCTACCGCCCCCACGTCCCCTTCATCGCGCCGTCGAAGTACTTTGACATGTACCCTCTCGAAAATATTCAGGCGAGGCCCTTCAAAGATGCCGACATGACCATCTCCCCGGACTGGGCCTTTTTCACCAAACCCGCCAACTGGGGCATGACCGTCCTCCAGCGTCGTGAAGCGATCCGAGCCTACTACGCTTCCATTTCGTTCATGGATGCTCAGGTGGGGCGTCTCCTCGACACCCTCGACCGCCTGAAACTGACCTCCAATACCACCATCGTCTTCTGGGGTGACAACGGTTACCAGCTGGGCGAGCATGGCCAGTGGATGAAGCAGACGGTGTTTGAAGCCGCTGCCCGCGTTCCTGTCCTGATCAGCGGCGCAGGGGTTTCTGCCCGCGGTCGGGGCTGTGCGCGGACCGTGGAACTGCTCGACTTGTATCCGACCCTTGCGGATCTCTGTGGCTTGTCCGGTGCGACGTCTCAGCTTGCCGGCAAGAGCCTGCGACCCCTGCTCCGGAATCCGAATGCAGCCTGGGACCGTCCCGCTGTTTCGCAGGTACAGCGCGTGCTGCCCGCGACCGGTTCTTCCAAAGCCACCAGAATTATGGGTTACTCGCTCCGAACAGAGCGCTATCGCTACTCCTTCTGGAACGAAGGGGAGATGGGCGAGGAACTGTACGACTACCAGACCGACCCGGCCGAATTGCGGGACCTGACGAAGCAGGCCGGTTTTTCGTCGCTCAAAGCAGATCTGCGGGTCCGACTGCTCACAATCATTGCCGCCCGTAAGGGGTAATTTGCTACCTGACGACGAAAACCGGCGCGCCCAGCACGTCGTACCGGGGCTGAATTCCCAGGCCCGGCGCGGTTGAGGTTGCCAGCCTGCCGTGCTGCCGCTGCGGGGCCCCTTCGGCGATACTGACCGTCACGTAGCTGTTGAAATCGGTGGAGGAGAAGAGCATCTCCGGCGGCGTACTGTGCGCCAGATGGGCGATCGCCGCCGTCACAATATCGCCGCCCCAGGTGTCTTCAATCGTCATGGCGATGCCGAGCGAGACACACAAATCCCGAATTTGCCGGGCCTTTGTCAGCCCGCCGACTTTGGAAATTTTCAGGTTGATCACATCCATCGCCTGGTCTTTGTAGCCACGCAGGACCATGGCTACGTCGTCGATCACTTCATCCAGAACCATCGGGCGGTCCGTATGTTGGCGAACCGCCAGACATTCTTCGTAGCGCATACAAGGCTGTTCGAGATAAACATCGACATCTTTGACGCCATTCGCTACCCGAATCGCACTGTGCTGATTCCAGCCGGTATTGGCGTCGGCCACCAGGACGTCGCCGGTTTGCAGTTCAGCCGCAGCTGCGTGAATGCGCAGAATATCCACGTCCGGATTTCCGCCCACCTTCAACTGGAACTTCGTGTAGCCCTGGGCCCGATAGACCCCCACCATCCGGGCCATCGCCTCCGGGGTGTCCTGCGAGATCGCCCGGTACAGGGCGAAATCCTCCCCAAACCGCCCGCCCATCAGCACCGCAACCGGCTGCCCGGTTACTTTCCCCAAAATGTCCCAGCAGGCCATGTCCAGCGCCGACTTGACATACGGATGGCCGCGCATTGCACGGTCCATGGCCTGATTAATCAGCCCCAGTTGGGTGGGGTCCAGGCCAAGCAGATGGGGTGCCAGTTCTGCTAAACCGGCGCGGGCACCAGCCGCGTAGGCCGGCAGGTAGGCCGGGCCGAGGGGGCAAATTTCCCCGACTCCAGTGACGCCCTCGTTGGTTCGGATCTCGACAACTGTAGAGTCAAATACGTCTACGGAATTGCCGCCGGACCATTTATAGCTTCCTTCGTACAGGGGCAGGCCGACGCGCCAGGCAAGGATTTCCGTAATCTGCATTATTTTCTTCTCCGGTGGGGCTGGGGGTGTTGTCCGGCATATATTCTGCCGATATTGTTTATGACGGCTTGTGGCTACGGTCTGCGGGCGAAGAACCAGCCGATGAACTCATCGGGCACTGTCATGGTGGACAGTCGGCTTTGCTTCACCAGAGACCAATCGGCAAACAGGCCCGATTCTTTTATTTCGCGCAGCGTGACAGGAGGTTCAATCATTTTTCGAAAGCGAAAATCAGCCACTGCCAGTTTGGGGTCGTTGGGGTCCGGGCGACCGTCCCCAACAATATCGGCCAGGGCCACAATGGCGGCCTCACCCATCGAATGGTAGATGAAAACCACGTCGCCGGCCTTCATCTCGCGGATGGCGCGCAGTGCCTGCGCATTGCGAACCCCATCCCAAACGGTTTGGCCGTCTTTTTCCAGTTGGCTGACCGGATAAGTGTCGGGATCGGTTTTAGCGAGAAAGTAACGTTGCGAACTGGGCATTTGGCCCGATTCTAGCAGAAGGGACCCACAGATGTCGCTTCTCGTTAGCTGCTCTGTTCCTTGCATAATCTTGCTACGATTTAAGTTGGTAGGATTTATCTAAGGAGCCATGAAGCCACTGCTCATGACCGGGGGGATTTTTGTGCTCATCGCCACATCGGCGCTGGGCCAGACTCTGCCTGCATCGTCAACCCCACCGCTGGCCGCTAAGGCAGCGGAACCGGGCATCGCCAAACCTGTCGAAACCAGCACGAAATCCGGCAGCGCTCTCGAATTTAAGGCCGCCGACGAGAAGGAGGTTTTGCCTCCGCCGGCCCCTCCCGTGATTCCTGCGGTGCGAAACGCTCCAAAGGCCGCAGATACCGGGGCGGCAGTCTCCCAGCCCCCCCCCGGGAAGCCGGAGGCTCCGCAGCCGCCACCCTCGCCCGCGCCGACCGGGCCCCGAATCGTCGAGGCGGCTTCCGGTCCCGCCATCATCCCGGATTCTTCGGCTCCTCCAGGGCGGAGCTCCACACCCTCAGTCGCATCTTTGCAAGCATCTCTTAAGTCCAGGCCATATATCATTGGCCCGCTGGATGTTCTGGAGATTCGGGTCTGGAATGACCAAAAGCTTTCCGGGATGCAGGATGTTGCCACCGATGGCACCATCTCTATGCAGCTCGTCGGGATCCTGAATGCCAACGGCCTGACGGTGGCGGAACTAACCGTAGCGCTCAAGGAGAAGCTGAGCGCCGTCATCATCGAACCCGAAGTCAGCGTCCAGGTGGTCCGCATCAACAGCAAGAAATACTCGATTCATGGCGGTTGTGCTCGCCAGGGCGAATTCCCGCTGATCGGGGAAGTGACGATCCTCGACGCGTTCGCCAATTGCGGTGGCTTCAAAGATTTCGCTAATCTCAAAGGTATCTACGTCCTCCGTGGCTCCCAGCGGATCAAGTTCAACTATCGGGACGTGATCCGCGGAAAACACATGGAGCAGAACATCCAGCTTGAAAACGGAGACCGGATTGTCATTCCCGAATAGAGGTAAGAATCTATGACAGGCGCTCAGGGGTATGTAGCGATATCACGCCGCCCACTGGATCTGGAAGACTATGTTGACGTCGCCAGACGCCACATGGCCTGGATCATTGGCCCGCTCTTTGCCGGTACGGTGACGGGCATCGTCGTCGCCTATCTCCTGCCCAATACCTATGTCTCCAAGGCCGTCATGCAGATCGTTCCGGCCCAGATTTCCGAAAAACTGGTCCCCACCACCATCAACCAGCAGTTGACGGAGCGGATCATGCAGATGGAAGGCAACATCTTGAGCCGGACCAGCCTTTCGAACCTGATTCAGGCACCCGATCTCAACCTCTACCCCAAAGAGAGAGCCAGTAAGCCCCTTGAAGACGTTATTGAGGCGATGAAGTCGAAAGACCTCAAAATCGAGATCCACCAGTCGGATCAGAGCCTTCTTTCGAAACACGCCTCCTCGTTCAGCATCACTTTTGCTTACTCAAACCGCTTTAAGGCGCAGAACACCGTTAACAAACTGATCACCCGTTTCATTGACGAGAATCAGAACTCGCAGAGATCCCAGCAGAACCTCCTCAAGGACTTTTTCGGTGATGAGCTGACCCAGGCCAAAGCGAACGTCGAGAAAGCGAATGAGGAACTGGCAAAGTTTCGGGGTGAGAATCAGGGCCGTTTACCCGAACAAACGCAGGGGAATATCACGGCCCTGGCGTCGGTTCAGGCGCAAGTTACCCGTCTCAACGACGAGCTGAATCGCCTCACCCAGTACAAAATGCAGCTGGAGCAACACATCAGCACGCTGAAACAAAATAAGGAACTGGCTGTGATGATGGAGCGCGATGCGTCCGATCTCTCCATCCCGGGCAGTCCTGCTGTGAAGAAGAACGAAGAACTGCTGGCGCGCAACAAACAGATTGAGGCCATGGAGAGCCAGCTTGCGCAGTTGCTCCAGAGTTTCCGCGAGACCTACCCGGAGATTCGAGACATGCGCAAACGCCTGGTAGTGGTGAAGCGCGAACGAGACGAAATGGCCCTGCGCTACGAGCAGGAGCTGCTGGCGCAGGAAAAGAAGCCCAAAGAGGCCTCAAAGAAACCCACCAATTTCGCCGCCCAGAAGGCCCAAAATGACATTCAGGGCCAGATTGACGGCAGCGTGACCGCCATCAAGATCAACGAGCAGGACCGGGAATTCAAGCTCAAAGAGGTGGAAAAGCTGACGAAGGAGATGGAAGACTACCGCACCAAACTGGCCCAGACATCCCAGATTGAAGCCAAATACGCGGATCTCCTTCGAGACCAGAAAAACGCCGGCGAGAAGTTTCAGGAAATGCTGACGAAGTCCGAGGTTACGGCCCAGAGCAGTGACCTGATCCAGCGCAAAGCGGGTGAATCCCTGGAAGTTCTTGATCCCCCGTCCCTCCCCGTAAATCCTTCCAATCCCAATCGTCCGATGATTATCGGGGCCGGTTTTGCCCTGTCTTTTGTGGTCGGGCTCGCCATGGCCGGGGTGCAGGAAGCCAGGGACTCATCGCTGAAGAATCTGAAGGACGTACGGGCTTACACGAATCTGCCCGTCCTGGCGAGTATCCCTTTGCTTGAAAACACAATGCTGGTGAAGCGGAAGAAGCGAATTGCTTATCTTGTTTGGTCTGCGGCTGTAATTGTGGGTATCATCTCCGTTTGTGCGGCTTTGTTCTACTACAATTCCGTCACCCTCACCGCGTAGCATGAAATGAACCGGAAGCCGAAAAAGAAACGAGAGATATGAGTCGAGTTCATGATGCACTCAGGCGGGCGGAACAGATTCTGGAGTCCGGTAACCCCGAGACCGCCGCACCCGGCCCCCGCGCGGATTCGGAGTCTCTGGTCATCGCGGAAGAATCCCACCTTGCTCCGCAACCCACGCCGGCTGAGGTCTCACCCTACAATTCCGATGTCGCCGCATACAACAATGAGATTTCCTCCTACAATCCGGCATCGGCCGGAATCGTTCGCAGCCCCGACTCCAAGGGCCTGCAGGTCGATTGGCGAAATTTTCTTGCCCGCTGCCCCGTCATCCCCTTCAATCCCGCGCCTGAAACGCACCTGATCGATATTGAGCGTCCCCATGAAGTCCCCGGGGAAGAATTCCGCAGCCTTCGGACGAGGCTGAACCACATGCAGAGCCAGCAGGATCTGCACGCCATCGTGGTGACCAGCGCGTCACCTGCTGAGGGCAAAACCTTTACCGCCGTCAACCTCGCCCTCGCTCAGGCTCAGCTGGAAGCTCCGGTCCTCATCGCCGACCTTGACCTTCGGCGCCCGGTGATTCACAACATGTTCCAGTGCGATAAGGTCCCGGGCTTTTCTGATTTCCTGCTCGCGGAACGTCCTCTTGAAGAGTGTGTTCGCCGCATTGAGGGCACCAACCTCTACTTCATGCCCGCCGGGACCCAGGTGCGGAACCCTCTGGAATTGCTGAATATGCGTCAGGTGAAATACACCATTGATGCGTTTCGCAAAGTCTTCAACTGGGTAATTCTGGACACCCCGCCACTGCTCTTTTCCGCCGACGCAAACCTGCTGGCAACTCTCACCGACGGCATCCTGATTGTGGTGCGCATCGGTTCCACCACGTATGACAACGTCATCCGGGCCATGCAGACGCTCTGTGAGAATAACGTCCTTGGCATTGTCGCCAACGGAGCCCGAGCCGGCGAACTTTACAGCAAGTACACCTACTACTACACCCGTAACGACTCGGAAGACGAACCGCCCCGCGAAGATCCGGATGCCGAGGAAGAGATGCTGGAAGTGGCAGATATGCCTGTCGCTCCCCCTGTCGCAAAAGCGAAGAAAGGCAGTCAGGAGCCGGAGGATGAGGAAGAGGACGAGTAACCTCGCCCTCCCCCGTCCGGCCTATTCGCTGATCGTCATCGTCGGGCCCTGCTCGGCAGCAGCAGCCTGAGCATTCTGAATCACCTGTTCGGCAATTTCATAGAAGCCCTTTGCTCGCACATCCGTCGGCCCTGCCAGGGCGACCGGACTGCCGGTATCGCCCCCCACCCGAACGACCGGATCCAGCGGTAACACTCCCAGGAAATGGACGCCCATCTCAGTGGCCGTCCGGCGTCCCCCGCCACTGCTGAACACATCAATGCGCTCGTCGCAATGCGGGCACTGCAGGTAGCTCATGTTCTCCACGATCCCCAGCAGCGGAACCCGCACCTGCTCAAACATCCGAACAGCCTTGCGGGCATCTTCGAGCGAGACATCGGACGGGGTGGTTACAATCACTGCGCCCGTCACTGGCGCCGTTTGAATCAGCGATAACTGCACGTCACCCGTTCCCGGCGGCAGGTCAATCACCAGATAGTCCAGTTCACCCCAGTCCACACCCCGCAGAAACTGCTGAATCACGCTGTGCAGCATCGGCCCGCGCCACACCAGCGGTTTATCACCGGGGCTGAGAAAGCCCATCGACATCAGCTTGATGCCATATTTTTCGAGCGGTTGAATGCGCTCGCCAACCGCCGTCGGCGTCTGATTCGTCCCCATCATCAGGGGCACATTCGGGCCGTAGACATCGGCGTCCATCAGGCCCACGCGGTACCCCATACGGGACAACGCAATGGCCAGATTTACGGAAACGGTGGTTTTGCCAACGCCACCTTTACCGCTGCCAACGGCAATCAGATTCGACACTCCGGGTATGGGCAGCTTCGGCTGCTGTTGCTGGGGACTCATATTGTTTAAGTTCTATCTTAACGAGCGAGTTACAGCATCAACTGGCCGCCGTTGATTTCCAGCGTTTCCCCGGTAATGTAGCTTGCCGCGTCCGACGCCAGAAATGCAATCGCTTTGGCGCATTCGAGGGCCGTGCCGGTGCGTCCCATCGGAATTCCTGCCACGAAGCTCCTGATCATCTCCGGAGTGGAGAAAACCTCATGGAACGGCGTGTCGATGACGCCCGGTGAGGCACCGTTCACCCGAATGCCGTGCGGGGCCAACTCGCGCGCCACCCCCTTGGTGAACGTAATGAGCGCACCCTTCGACGTGGCGTACGCCAGAGCTCCCGCGCCCCCTCCGTTGCGCCCCGCAATCGAAACCAGATTCACAATCGAGCCCGACTTCCGCTCCATCATGGACGGCACCACCATCTTCGTCGCCAGGACCGCACTCGTCAGGTTCAGATCCATGATTTCGTCCCAGCGATCTTCCGTGATATCGGCCAGTTTCTGGCGCTCCACCAGCCAGCCGGCGTTGTTGATCAGGATGTCGATCGGTCCCAGTTGCGCCACCGTCTCGTCCACGACCGCACGAATGTCACTGGCCTTTCTGACATCGCCCTTTACCGCGATGGCTGTGCCGCCGGACGCAAGGATGGCGTCGCGCACCGCAAACGCACCCGTTTCATTCTTGAGGTAGCCAATGGCCACGCGAGCGCCCAGGTTGGCGAAGACTGCCGCGGTCGCGGCTCCGATACCGGAAGACGCGCCCGTAATCAGCGCCGTCTTGCCTGTCATGTCGAGGTAGTTAGTCATAATGGAAACGCCAAGCTTACCAAACCGGCCTCCGTTGCTTCGCGACCCCTCCTATTCTGGTGCTATGCCCAAAACGCACCACTACAGCACCCACCTCACATGGACCGGCAATCTGGGTGCAGGCACTGCCGACTACGCAGCCTACTCGCGAGACCACGAAGTGTCCGCTCCCGGCAAACTAGCCCCCATCCCCGGCTCTTCCGACCCCAAGTTTCGCGGTGACCCCACCCGCTACAACCCCGAAGAACTCCTCGTCGCCAGTCTCAGCCAGTGCCACATGCTCTGGTACCTCCATCTGTGCGCAGCCAATGAAGTCGTGGTGGAAGCCTACGAAGACAACCCCTCCGGCACGATGCTCGAAGAGTCAGACGGCTCCGGAGTCTTCACGGAAGTGACCCTGCGGCCGACCGTAACGGTCAGTGCCACTTCCGACAGCAGACGCGCCGCAGAACTCCACAACATAGCCGCCCGCTCGTGCTTTATGGCCAAATCGGTCAGGTTCCCGGTACGTCACGAGCCGCGCGTGGAACAAAGCACCAGGCTGGCCTGACCGCCCCGCGTTCCCCGCCGTCACTACTGCTTTGCCGCACCCGCTGCGATGCTGTAACTGCGCGAGACCGTAGTGTCAAGCTCTCAACCGGACGGGCCGAGTCCCCCCGGACGTCACCACTGTGTTAACGCACGGCTGCGCCAGCCCGGACCTGCGCGTGACCGTAGCTTGAAGCGCCCCACCCGAGGGGCCGAATTCCCCACAGTCACTACCAGTGTGACCGAACCCCGACCATCAGGAAGGGACCATCCCAGGGTCGGGCAAACCCGTCTTCAACACAACAGCCACCGGGCCGACCCGGCGGCTTTCGCCCATCCTTTATCGACAACGCTGACACCTCCCCCCTCCGCCACCAGCGCCAGCCGAACAACGCGGCTAAAATAGGATTCGTGCCTCAAACACAGAACCAGAGGTTGGAAGACCTCGCGATTAATTCCATCCGGATGCTATCCGCTGATGGTGTCCAGAATGCCAACTCGGGCCACCCGGGCATGCCCATGGGGGCCGCCGCCATGGCCTATACCCTGTGGAAGCGCCACCTGAAGCACAACCCACACGACCCCACCTGGTTTGATCGCGACCGCTTCATCCTCTCCGCCGGTCACGGTTCCATGCTGCTGTACAGCTTGCTCCACCTGACCGGCTACGATCTGTCGCTTGACGACATTAAGGCGTTTCGCCAGTGGGGCAGCAAGACCCCCGGGCATCCGGAGCGCGGCCACACCCCCGGCGTCGAAGTCGCTACCGGCCCCCTCGGCCAGGGTTTCTCCAATGGAGTTGGCATGGCAATGGCCGAAGCCTGGCTCGCCGCAACCTATAACAAGCCCGGCCACAATATCGTCGACCACTACACGTACGCCATCTGCGGTGATGGTTGCCTCATGGAAGGCGTTACCCAGGAAGCGGCCTCCCTCGCGGGCCATCTCCAGCTCGGCAAACTCATCGTCCTCTACGATCAAAATCGCATCACCCTTGCCGGCGGGACTGACCTTTGCTTCACCGAGGACGTCGATCTGCGCTTCCAGGCCTATGGCTGGCAAACCATTACCGTCGAAGATGGCAACAGCGTTGAAGCCGTCTCTGCCGCCATTGAGGATGCCAAAGCTGACTCGACCCGGCCCTCGATCATCCTCGTCCGGACCCACATTGGTTTCGGCAGCCCGAAGAAGCAGGACAGCTTCTCCTCCCACGGCAGTCCTCTCGGCGACGATGAGCTCGCAGCCACGAAAGCCAATCTCGGCTGGGGTTCCACTGAGAAATTCTGGCTCCCCGAAGAAGCCGTCACCCACCTCCGCGAAGCTGTAACCGACGGTACCGCCTCCCAGGCCGCCTGGACCGCAGAGCTCGAAGCCTATCGCGCTGCTTTTCCGGCGGAGGCGAAGGAACTGGAGACCTGTATTAGCGGTGGTCTGCCGGAAGGCTGGAACGCGGAACTTCCGCAATGGAAGCCCTCCGACAAAGCTATCGCCACCCGCGTGGCCGGCGGCGAAGTTCTGAACGCCCTCGCCAAAAAAATCCCCAATATCGTCGGCGGTTCTGCTGACCTGAATCCCTCCACCAACACCGCCCTCAAAGGTCTTGGCGACTTCCAGTCCCCCTTGACTCCCGCCGGGGCTGCCGGGGCGGTTGGCGGCGTTTGGGGCTACGCCGGGCGCAACATGGCCTTCGGGGTTCGCGAACACGCGATGGGGGCTGCCGTCAACGGTATGGCAGCTCACGGCGGGCTGCTGCCTTTCAGCGCCACGTTCTTCGTCTTCTCTGACTACATGAAGCCCGCCGTGCGCCTGGGCGCTCTCATGGGTATTCGAGCGGTGTATGTCTTTACTCATGACAGCATCGGCGTCGGCGAAGATGGCCCGACTCACGAACCCGTGGAGCACCTCGCGGGCCTCCGCTCCATCCCCGCTCTTTCTGTCATCCGTCCGGCCGATGGCAACGAGACTACTGAAGCCTGGTCTTTCGCCGTGCAGCACAACGGCCCCACCGCCATCATTCTGAGCCGCCAGAATGTCCCCCACCTGGACCGCTCCCGCGCCGGCGCCGGTAACCTCAGCAACGGGGCCTACATCCTCGCCGAAGCAGAAGGCGGCAGCCCGGAGGTAGTCCTCATTGGCACTGGCAGCGAAGTCGGCCTCTGCGTCAAAGCGCAGGAAAAACTCGCGACTTACGGGGTGAAAGCCCGCGTCGTCTCCATGCCCAGCATGGACCTGTTCCAGAAGCAGGACGCGGCCTACCGTGAAGCTGTCCTCCCCCACACGCTGAAAAAGCGTGTCACCGTCGAAGCTGGTTCCACCTTCGGCTGGGACCGCTGGTCTGGTGATGAAGGGATCAAGATTGGCATCGATACCTACGGTGCCTCCGCCCCCGGCGACGTGATTTTCGCGAAGTTCGGCTTTACCGTCGGCAACGTAGCCGGAGCAGCCCTCCGGTTGTTGGGACGTGATGATGAGGCGGCGCTTGAATCCGGCTCCACCGAGACCGCTTTCGCCGGGCCCACGCTCCACCACGCATAGCAGCCTGGCGTTGTTGTTTTACCCGGCTTGG
>Ga0114970_10002539_pt1 | contig 13615 bp, 8 predicted proteins | sample M_140205_XF_Meta_FD_87030 | JGI IMG/M metagenome (GOLD analysis project Ga0114970, IMG submission 87030) | Freshwater microbial communities from Lake Montjoie, Canada to study carbon cycling - M_140205_XF_MetaG | ecosystem: Environmental > Aquatic > Freshwater > Lake | place: Lake Montjoie... | reverse complement strand
TGGCTCCGGTGTTCTCGGTGGTCCGTCGTTGAGGGAAAACGTAATCCAAATTGTCCCCACCCACCACCACACCATTGGCATCAGTGTAGGCGTTGCTATTTGGAGCACCAACATATACCGTTTGTTGTGGTGGGACGTATGTGGCTCGTATTTGTGCCTGTCTATCGCGAAGACTTCCTGGTCTTATGTTGGGATTGTCAGGTGCCGTTGATCTTGATATTGAAGGATTGCCGGTGGCGGCTCCACCTTCAGTCTGTGTTCCTCCTTCGCCCACAAATCCGGTACCTTGCCCAACTTTTTTATTGTCTTTTTTGGTAGTTGCTCCTGGAGTCCGAGCACTATCTGGATTGGCAACCAGAGCAGCCGTTGCTTGGGCGGCAGCAGGATCGGCGGCGTTTTTGCCAGAAGGTATTGGGAAGAGATATAAACTTCCGTCTAGAGTTTGTTCAAAACTACCACCCTTGAATTCGCTGGTGACCTTGGTAGCAATGTACACACGACTCTGCAGAGGTTTTTTGTCAGGTCCCTTTTGTTTGATATAAGGATCTGCTAGGCCAGTGTTGAGATCATAGTCTTCCGGACGTTGCCACAGCATTTCAAACAAGATGTCTTGGCTGTCAAAACTTATGGATCCATCGGCTTCAAATCCTGTTCTGGCCGCAGGATACACTGTGCTGGCAGTGACTGGCCTGAACTGACTGCCTTGCATGATCCAGGCAGGATCGCCAATGATTCGAACTTTACCATTGGCCAAGTCGCTTGGATTATACAATATTTCAGCGGCATTGGCATTGGGTTCGAGTTCTTTGCCGGCAGCGCCAAAATTGCTTTGATCACTTCGTGGACTGTAGACATACTTCACTAGGTCTGCCATGCTACTGGTATATTTTTTTGATATTTGAGATGTTATATTGGTGCCAGGACCGTTGCCACTCAAGGTACTTGCAAACATGGTGTTGAGTGTTTCCTGGTAATCTTTGACTGCTGTGTTTTGCCCAGTAAACCAAAAAGGATAACTTTTGTGTACTCCAGAGAATTTGGTAGTGGGGAAATATTGACTATTGAGATTTTTTACCAGAAAAGGACTCACAGTATATTTGATTTTGTAGGCATAATCATTGCGATTGCTGTCAAAATCTTTGCGTTCGCAACTCATGCTGATGGTGAACCAAGTGACATTTTTGGTTGTTTGTTGATTGAGTTGTTGCTTGCCGTCTGGGTCGACTATGACCAGTTTTTGTTTGCCAATGTAACTGGAATTTCTAATGACCAGTTCAATCACTTGCAAGATTTGTTGACCGGCTGTGATACTGAAGTTGCGATTTTCGTAGTCAACTGAAATTGTGGCTTGATTCAATCCTCTTGGATCCGCAGTTTGTGGTTGCCCGCTAGGAGTTTTAGAATGATCTTTTTTGGTATTGGGCAGTTGTATCTTGGCATCACTGATGTCTGCGGCACTGGCCAGGCCTGGTATACCAACAAATTCAATTGAGTATTCGTCGGCTATCAAGTAGGTTCCTCTTTGCACAAGTTCTTGTTGGAAGTCGTTCATGGCTCCCATGAGGCCTTCTGTGACAACTTTCTTGGGCGTGGGAGCTGCGGCTGCTGTAGGGGGAGGTTTGTATGAGGATCCGCTACCAGGTGCAGCCTGTGCCGCTCTCAATCGATCTTGCTCTGTTTGTGCTTGATTATCCCAACCGCTTCCTGACCCGGTATCAAACGATTCAGTGTAGGTAGTGCTTTTGCCCGGTGTGGCAGTGGGTGCTGTACCTGTTGAGTACTTGGCTGTGCCTCCCAGCAACCCACCCACAGTACTGTCAACTAACTGCACATCATATGGTATGGTTCCGCGACTGCTTCCGCCGCCGATGTTTTGTCCCACAGGAGCGGCTTCAAAATCGTATGCGACTGTTTTTGTTCCAATGGTCCAGTTGACTTTGGAAATTATGAAAGGTATAAATTTTTCCACCACGGCAGCAGGATCACTAGTGTTGGCGGGAGAATCCAGACCACCCTTGACAGGGTATACAATGTTGCCACTTTCGTCATAGCCATAAAAACGCAGAACCATGAGATAGGTGGCAGCAGTGTAGTTTACTTTGCCGTCTGCCCCTCGGGGTTCAAAATTGGCCACGGCCTCGTACATTCTATCCAACAACGTGATGCCCTGTGGTTCAACTACTGTGAATTTAAGATTAGTAGCAAGATGCGCCGCGCCTGTGCCTTTGCCCACGCATTGAGTTTCTACAGTGACCGAATCAATGTAAAAATCGTTTGTGAAGAATGGACTGCGGTTAGCCGAGGCATAATTGTTAGTAGCGGTTCTATTGGTTGCGGTTGGGTCAAATACACTTTCTTCGCCGCCGCCACCACTGCCAGCAGTAGAGGCCGGAGGTCTAATAACACCATCACTAACGCCAGCACCACCTGATTGGAACAGCAAACTGTATCCATCAATTTTTTTGTCTTTGCTGTTTAGTAATTTTGAATATTGCGCACTTGACATCAAATAAACTGATGCTGACCAAGCATAGTTGTTATATCTATCTAGAATATTAGGTTGTGGGGTAACTTGTATGGGATTGGCCTGAGCTGCATTAACATCTGTTTGTTTGGTAGTGGTACTATTATTTGCGGCATCATCTCTGGTGGGTGTTCCTGGTGTTGTTTTTAACTCAACCCCGCCTGGTAATCCACTGGCATCATACAACTGGCCTGTTTCGGGATTTATTCTAGATCTAGACAATGTGCCGTCTTCGGCTCGCACATTGATGCCTTGATCGTAGCCGTTGGTGGCCTGGGTTTGCTGGGTGGTGCGTGTTTTGGCGTCTAGACCTGCATCAGGATTATTTTCCGACGTTGGTGTGGCATCTGCATTGGTAGGTGTAGTGGTATCTGGTGGAGGGACTATGCGTCCACTGGCTTTGACTTGTGCGGCACCTGGTGCATTGGGACCTCGAGACGCATCATCACTGGCTGCCTTGCTGGCTGTGGCAGGTGATGAATTTTGAATAGCATTTAGTTGCGATTCAAGTGCAGAAATTTGTCCAGGAATTGTTGCCACTTCACTGGTATAACGTGTCAATATGGCTTGATTGCTTTGCAGGTTTCGATTTAAAGTAGCAAGCCCGTTCTGCGCAATACGATATCTTTCTTGTAATCGCGCAATTTCTGCTTGAATTTCAGAAGCAGTAGCCATAGGTTAGAACCCCAGTGCTGTTTTCAGCGTGGTCATTTTTGGCAAGTAGATCAAGACGCCAACCGCAAAATCCATGGGTGGTGCTTGTAATGTGTTGGGGTTGCGTTGATAAAACACCCACCATAAGCCAGCGTTGCCATACAGGTCAAATGCCAACAGGTCAGGACGATACTGATAGGTGGTGTTGATTGTAAAACTTATATCGTCGTTTTCTTTGGGTATGGGTCTGTTGACCATGGTCTCAAGAAAGAACTGACTGTAGCCGGTTGCATAGTAAGATGAGGTTGCGTCGTATTGTGCCATTACCAGAACCCTCCTTTGAGCAGGTCACCATTGGCAAATCCCGCCAGGCTGAACTGCTTGCTGACTTGAGCGCGAGTTTGTGCAGGTATCAGTGTGATGTCAATTTCCATTTTGGTCGGTACGTAACTGGCCGGTGTGTTGTTTGTGACACTGCCTACCACTGTGTTGGGTGCTGGGGTGGGCGGTTGTGCGCCTTTTGGTAGCAAGGCATTGACCAATCTATTCAAGCCAGATAGTGAACCACCTGCTGGCAAACTGGCCCCTGCTGGGTTGTAGCGATTGTTCAAATTCAGGCCAAAGTTGTTGGGATTGGTTGTTCTTATGTAGTCCACATCGTTGGGCAAGGTGTAATTAAACGAGCTTATCACAACTGGATGATCTGAGAATTGATACCCGCCAAGACCGTTGAGCAAACATATGGGAGGAGGTGTGCCACGCTGTGGGTCCTGTCCGTAAAACATTTTGGTTGCTGATCTAAAGAAATGTATCACTGCCAACAGGTAGTTGGCTTCTGTGGTGTTCTGTGCTGTGAATACGCCACGTATTTGGATGTCGCCCACTCTGGAATTTTTGTAGAACAGCCCACGATAGTTTGAATGCACAAGATCATACTGCTCATAATTGGCTGAGTAAGTTGTGGTGATACTGGGAGTGTATGGAAATATTACACCGTCGGTACCGCCTGAGGCTGCCAAGGGTTTCAATATGCCTGCATCGCCAGCATTGTAAAGATATTTTGCACCAGGGGCCAGGCTCAATCTCACACGCCAGTCGGTGTTGCCTGGTTGTTTGTAACGTGCTTGAATCGTGGCTTGCTTTTGTGCCATGGATTTCATGGCTGCTTCTTGTGAGCCTTGTTCTTGATCAACCAAGGCAGCGGTCTGTGTGGTGTTGATTGCGGCATTGCGATCGGGTCGTGCGGCCAACTCGTCATACAAGGCAGCATCTTCATCACTCAACACATCAGATGGAGCCTGGGTCAAATGATCGTAGGCCGCGGCGTCGCTTTGTGCCGCTTGTTCGTCAGCAATGGCCTGATCTTCGGCGGCCAATACTCCATATGGATCTCTTGGTCCCACTGATAGGTCTTTATAGGCCGCTGCCTCCTCATCAGCAATGGCCTGATCTTCTGCGGCTAGCACTCCATATGGATCTGTTGGACCAACTGTTTGAAATGCGGCAGCATCATTTTGTGCTGCCTCTTGCTCTGCAATGGCTGCATCTTCGGCGGCCAATACTCCATATGGATCTGTTGACAAGTGATCATAGGCGGCAGCGTCTGCACGGTTGGCGGCTTCTTCTGCCAAGGCCGCATCTTCGGCAGCCAGTACGCCATTGGGGTCACGTGGCACAGATAATTTGCCAAATGCCTCAGCATCTGCTTGAGCTGCTTGTTCATCGGCAATGGCCTGATCTTCTGCCGCAAGTACTCCATTGGGGTCACGTGGCACAGATAATTTGCCAAATGCCTCAGCATCACCTTGTGCTGCCGCTTCGGCGGCCAATTGTGCATCTTCTGCCGCAAGTACTCCGTTGGGATCACGTGGTGCCACTGTTTGAAATGCAGCCGCATCACCTTGTGCAGCTGCCTGGTCTGCCAAGGCTTGATCTTCTGCTGCCAATATACCAGCAGTGTCTTTTGCTGTAAATGTATTTGCAGGTGCTACCAGGGCCGCCACACCTGAACCAGTGGTTGCGGCAGTTGTGCTGGCAGTAGGGGTTCCACCAAACAATCCACCTACTGTGGAAGCAAAATTGGTAAACAGACTGCTCAAGCCTGATCCGCCACCGGTGCCGCCACCTAGGAAGCCGCCAAATAGCCCTTTGATAGTTCCTAGTGCGTTGTCTATCGAAGGCAAATTTGTGGTGAGATTGCCGAAGCCAAATCCGGGCGTGACATTAAGAATACTGCCAGGCAGTTGTGGTATGCCCAGTCTGGCACGAATGTATGGATCTGTAGGGTCTGCTCCGCCCAACAGTTTGATTTGATCTGGTGTCAAGCCCGACAGCGGGTCATTTAGTTTGACAGGAGTGGTAGACAAATGTCCGTAAGCCTCAGCATCGCTTTTTGCTGCCGCTTCGGCGGCCAATTGAGCATCTTCTGCCGCAAGTACTCCGTTGGGATCACGTGGCACAGATAATTTGCCAAATGCCTCAGCATCACCTTGTGCAGCTGCCTGGTCTGCAATGGCTGCATCTTCGGCAGCCAACAAGCCATATGGATCTCTGGGACCAACTGATGCATTTGCGTATGCGGCTGCCTCCTCATTGGCAATGGCTGCATCTTCTGCTGCCAACAGACCGTATGGATCTGGTATTGCGGATTGGTATTTTACAGTTTTTGTATCAGTTGTGGTGTTGGGCACTGTGTTGGTCGTAGGGGGATTGGGTGGATTTGCCACCACTGTGGTTGTGCCACCGTTGCTGCCTGCGCCTGTTGGATCTGCCATGATTGTGTTCCTATCACTTATTTACCCATTTCAAAAACCACGTAGTTTAAGAAACAGGTTGACAACTGTTGTAAATGTGCTACAATAAATACATATTAGGAGACCCAGTCACTCATGACTTTACTACCCAAAGCCGCACCTCGTGTGAACTATCTCAACAACAGAGACATACTAAAAGAAATTCACCTCAGTAAAAACAACTACTGCTGGTTCCAGGACCGAACAACGGATCACCAATTTGATATTATTTTGCCGTCAATAGACAAGATCAATCAGCGCACCATTGCCGAAGCAAGACGCAACCGAGCAGACAGACTCAAGCGGGAAGGTACCATCGTAGACCCAAAAAAGATACCCAACACAGACGTTGTGTTTCGGGTCACCTGCTGGGAACACATACCCCGAGCGCCCAAAAAAATAACCAAGGCCGAAGCCAAACGTCGCAAGATAGAAGATATCTTGGACCTGGATGATGCCACAGAAGATGATCCCTTGGCAGACATTGTGGATGTGCCTGTGCTGGACATGAACCATGTGCGTGTGAACTTTCCTCCGTTTGAGCACTATCGCATAGACGAAGAAAAAAAGCCGTATATTGTGGGTCGTAGCCACTGGCGGGGCGATTTGGCCACGGGAGAGTTCTCCAAGGATCACGGCGACATGACCAAGAAACTGGCCTTGATGTTTATGAAATTATGCGAGAGATATGCTACAAGGAGTAACTGGCGTGGATATACATACAACGAAGAAATGCGAGGACAAGCCTTGCTACAACTCAGTCAAATTGGACTCCAATTTGACGAGTCAAAATCGCAGAACCCTTTTGCGTATTATACTGCCGCTATCACTAATAGTTTCACTCGTATCTTGAACATAGAAAAGAAAAATCAAAATATCCGTGATGACATCTTGGAAATGAACGGACTCAATCCATCCTGGACTCGTCAGAACTCGGGCAAACACTCAATGGCTGCCATGTCCGGACCGGTCGTAAGTAGTCTTGATGAGTAGTATAATAGCGGAATGACTAACCTATTCCGGAAGGCCGCGGTCTTCACAGACATTCACTTTGGCCTGAAAAGCAACAGTGTTCAGCATAACGAAGACTGCTTGAACTTTGTAAAATGGGCAACTGCCAAAGCCCGGTCAGAAGGATGTGAGACCTGTTTGTTCCTTGGTGACTGGCACAACAACCGTGCCAGCCTAAACATTGTTACCCTAAACTACAGCCTGCGGGCCTTAGAGCACATGAATGACAACTTTGATGCTGTGTATTTTATTCCTGGAAATCACGATTTATATTATCGCGATAAACGCGATATACAAAGTGTCGAATGGGCAAAGCATCTCCCTCGTGTACAAATATGTAACGATTGGTTTAGTAGCGGCGATGTCGTTATTGCACCTTGGTTATGTGGCGATGACCATAAACGGATTCCCAAATTAACAGGCAAGTACATGTTCGGGCACTTTGAACTGCCTGGATATCTAATGAATGCCATGGTAGAGATGCCGGATCATGGCGAAGTGCGCAGAGAAGACTTTGGCAACTTTGAACATGTGTTCACTGGACACTTTCACAAACGCCAGACCAAGAAAAATATCACCTACATTGGCAACTGCTTTCCGCACAACTATGCTGATGCTGGAGATGATGAGCGTGGCATGATGATTCTAGAATGGGGCCAAGAACCAGAGTTTCATGCCTGGCCCGATCAGCCTAGATATCGTGTGCTGGGACTGAGCCATGTGATTGACAATGCGGCCACAGTGCTGGCACCCGGCATGCATGTGCGTGTGCAATTGGACATTGAAATCTCATATGAAGAAGCCAACTTTATCAAAGAAACTTATATCCGGGACTATGGCCTGAGAGAAATGGCCCTGATACCCAACAAGAACAGTTCAGTGGATACCGATATGGCGCCAGGTGAAGTCAAGTTTGAATCAGTAGACCAGATTGTGACAGATCAAATCACCAATATTGAATCAGAATTCTATGACAACCGATTACTGTTGAAGATTTATCAGACCCTATGATACATATAAAAAAATTGACCGTGAAGAATTTCATGAGTGTGGGTGCGGCCACCCAGGGCATTGACTTTGACCGTTCGGATCTCACACTTGTGTTAGGCGAGAACCTGGATCTAGGCGGAGACGGGAGCCGTAACGGCACAGGCAAGACCACAATCATTAACGCACTGAGTTATGCCCTGTATGGGCAGGCGCTGTCCAACATTCGCAAAGACAATCTGGTCAACAAGACCAATGGCAAGAACATGTTGGTGAGTCTGGACTTTGTGGTAGGCAACCAAACTTACAAAATCGAGCGTGGTCGCAAACCCAATGTGCTGAAATTCTACATCAACGACCAAGCACAAACTGCCACAGACGAAGCACAAGGCGACTCAAGAGAAACACAACAGGCCATTGAGCGTGTGATGAACATGAGTCACGACATGTTCAAACATGTGCTGGCCCTGAACACCTACACTGAACCATTCTTGAGTTTGAAGGCCAATGACCAACGCACTATTATTGAGCAGTTGCTGGGCATTACCTTGTTGTCAGAACGTGCTGAGGCCATCAAAGAACTCAATCGACAGACCAAAGATGCTGTGAGTCAGGAAGAATTCCGTATCCGTGCAGTTCAAGAAGCCAACAAGCGTATCGAAGAACAAATCGAAAGCCTACGCAAACGTCAACGCCTGTGGGCCGCCCGGCGTGATGAAGATGTGGGCAAACTAGAACAGGCCATTCGAGATCTTGAACACATTGACATTGATGCTGAAGTACAAGCACACAGAGATCTCGAAGCGTATCATGTGAAGAAAAAATCCCTAGATGATGCCAATCGTTATATTCGTCAAATTGATGCAGATGATGTCAAACTAGAAAAACTACTGGACAAACTCAAGACAGAGATTGCGGCCTTGGATGCCCACCGATGTCACTCATGCGGGCAAGACTTGCATGATGATAAACAAGATGAACTAAAACAGGCCAAGCAGGCTCTGGTACAAGAAACCGCACTGCAACTCTTGGCCAATCACACACAACGCACGGAGCATGAGGATACTATTGCACAGATTGGTGTGTTAGGTAAGGCACCCATAGTATTCTATGACTCGTTAGAACAGGCCCTGAACCATCGCAACAGCGTGGAAACCTTGCGCAAAGACCTGGTCACTAGATCCGCAGAAGTGGATCCTTACCAAGAACAGATATCAGACATGCAAGGTCAGGCCCTGCAAACAGTGTCATATGACACCCTAAACGAACTTACTCGACTGCAGGATCACCAAGAGTTCTTGCTCAAACTATTGACATCAAAAGATTCATTTGTGCGTAAAAAGATCATTGATCAGAACTTGAGTTATTTGAACGCACGACTCACACACTATTTGGATCGTATCGGCTTGCCACACACTGTGGTATTCCAAAACGATCTCACTGTGAGCATTGAAGAACTGGGACGTGAACTGGACTTTGACAACCTGAGCCGAGGCGAGCGCACTAGACTGATCTTGAGCATGAGTTGGGCGTTCCGTGATGTATGGGAAAGTCTGTATCATCCCATCAACTTGCTGTTCATCGACGAACTCATGGACAATGGTCTGGATTCACAAGGCGTGGAAAACGGACTTGGACTACTGAAGAAAATGAGTCGTGAACGTCACAAGAGTATATGGCTGGTCAGTCACAAGGACGAACTGGCCGGGCGAGTAGAAAATATACTCAAGGTTGTGAAAGAAAACGGTTTCACTACCTATAATACGGATGTGGACCTTGCGTGACATAAAAGTACTGCATCTTGAGCCCACAGACGTGTGCCAGGCCGCATGTGCTCTGTGTGCTAGAGAAACCGATTCTGACTTCAAAAAAGATCGTCAGCATCATCTTGCCATGGACAAAATTCTTCAGACATTTGATCAAGAAAAAATTCGTCAACTGGACAAAATGTTCATGTGCGGCAACTACGGAGATCCAGCCGCTGGCAAGTACACCTTGGACATCTATAGAGCATTTAGAAAAATCAATCCTGACATTGTGTTGGGCATGAACAGCAATGGTGGTATACAAACCACTGTCTGGTGGTACGAACTGGCCAAGATACTCAATCAGCCAAGAGACTATGTGGTATTCTCGATCGACGGCCTGGAGTCAACCAATGCTACCTATCGCAAGAACGTGAACTGGGCTAAACTCATAAACAACGCTCGCAGTTTTATTGAAGCAGGTGGATCAGCGCACTGGGACATGCTGGTATATCAACACAATCAACACCAAGTAGATGAGTGCGAGCAACTGGCTCGGGGCATGGGATTCAAGTGGTTTAGAGCCAAGGTGTCGCGTCGTGGATTTACCAACGAACTAAAATTTCCTTCTGGTTGGGTCCAACCGATGATTCAAGCCACCAGTATAAACTGTCATGCCTTGAAGGAACAGAGTCTTTATATTGATGCACAAGCAAGAACAAGTCCTTGCTGTTGGTTGGGTTCAAGGCAACAGGATTTTATCACAGATTTTGAATCTGTTCAAAGTTCGTGGCACAGCACTCAACCCAATGCCACATGCATGGATATTTGTGGTACAGACCACACAGAAACCAAATTCAGCAGTCAGTGGCAAAGAGAGTCAGAATTAAACTGATATGATTGATATTTTGATTTGCAGTTTACCGTCTGGTGTGATTAATCGTCCCCCTGCAGCTCCGGCAATTTTAAAAGCCTGTGCAGAATCTGCGGGATTCGCTGCCAGAACCGAAGATCTTTCACTAAATTTTTATATCAAGCAATGCAATAAAAATTTTGATCTTTACTACGAACAAAGTAAAAAATTTGAGCCATACAACCAGTTTGATAGAACCGACCAAATCGACCGATGGGTCAAGGATTTTTGTACACTGGTTCGAGAACACAATCCCAAGTTTGTGGCCTTCAGTGTTTTCAGTACCTTTCAACATCGTGCTTGTGTGCTGTTGTGTCAAGAACTTCGCAAATACTTTCCTGCAGTCAAAATCATACTTGGCGGCTACGGAGTTCCTGAACCAGTTGATGATACCTTCTTGGGATTTTTATCTACTAATTTTAAAAAGTTTGACCAGTACATGCAATTTTACCGGTTGGTAGATCATATTATCTATGGCGAAGGAGAACAAAGTATTGTTGATGTATTAGCCGGCCATGCCCTGACATCCTTGCCTGTTGACATGAATGATGTACCGGTACCCAATTTTGATGACTATCAACTTGACAAGTATATTTGGCACACTGTTCCTGTGGTCACTGTGACCAGCAGTAAAGGATGTGTTAGAAGTTGTACATTTTGCAATGTGCCAAGAAAGTTTGGCAGTTTCAGACGTAAGACTGGGAAGAATGTGGCACAAGAACTGATTGAGTTAAGTCAGCGTTATGATATTACCAAATTTGAATTTACTGATAGTCTTGTGAATGGCAGTCAACGAGATTTTTATGAATGGATAGAAATCATTGCTGACTACAACGATCAACAACCTGTTGATAAAAAAATCTCATGGTACGGACAATACATTTGTAGACCACAATCACAAATTCCATCTGGCAGTTATAACAAGATCAAAAGATCGGGTGCAGTGAATTTGATCATCGGAGCCGAAAGTGGCAGCAACGCAGTTTTGGCAGCCATGCAAAAAAAAATGACTGTGCAAGACATATTTGAAGAATTGGATCAATTTGAACGACACGGTCTCCAGGCACAACTGCTCATGATGAATGGCTTTCACAATGAAACTTGGGAACGTTATCTTGAGACTTTGGAGTTTATTGTGAGATGTCATCGTTATGTTGCTGCCGGCGTGATCAGCAAGATTGCCATGGGACCGCCCTTGATGATTGAACCCGAAGGATATCTTCATCAACATGCTGAACAACTGGGCATTGTGATCAATCACCGCAATACATTTGACTGGAGCACTGTTGATGATCCTACAAACACTTGGTTGGAACGAGTACGGCGTCATGTTGTTGCCCAGGTTTTACTAAACGAAATGGGTACCAGCATGACCAGTAATGGAATAGAAGAATTACATTTAATGTTGAATCAACTTAAATTATATGAAGACCACCCTGCATCAGTTAATTCCTGAATCAATACGGGCCCAATTGAATTTTCAACAGGTCAAGATCAGTCTAACAATGACCGGAGTTTCTGCACAAGGTCGTTGGCCTTGCGTCAGGATCAGTTGCAATCAACTACTGCTGGAAGATTGTGCCATAATTGGTACCCAGTGTTTAGATTACGAATTCACAGCGACACAGGATCAAAAGTGTTGCGTATTAGAAATTGTGTATTATAATAAAACAGATCGTGACACTGTGGTTGATGATCAAGGTCAAATTTTACAAAATCAAAAACTGATTGTTGATCAAATTGTGATCAATGGTGTGGATCTTGTGAAAACCAAATTGCTCTATCAAGACCTAGGTGCATATATCATGGATCTTGATTCAACCAAGCGCCAGTATTTTTTGTACAACGGCATTGATACCGGACCCAATCACAGTTTGATCATGGGCGAAAATGGAATTTGGACAATCAAACTAGGCATACCTGTGTTGAGTTTTTTATCACAAAAGCAACAACAGATCGAACTAGCAGAGCAACAAAACACACAACACTTACTGGAAGAAATCTATCAAAAAGTTACAACGCTACAGCAACAGCAATCAACAATATAATTTTACAAAAGGCAGCAACGGAGATAACTATAACGCAAGGACAAATATTACACTCTTATGACATGGCTTTATCAAGACACCCCAGTTGAGACATTGCCCGAAGACTGTGTGGGATTTGTTTACTTGATCACAAATAATCTCACTGGACGCAAGTACATAGGCAAAAAATTAGCAAAATTCGCAAAAACCACATACAAGACTGTAACACAAAAAAACGGCACAAAAAAGCGGAAAAAGATACGATCAAAAATCGACTCGGATTGGAGAGAGTACTATGGGTCAAGCCCTGAATTGACCGCAGACGTAATCAAACTAGGCACCAAAAACTTCACCAGAGAAATACTCTACTACTGCGGATCAAAATCCGAATGTAGTTATGTAGAAGCAAGAGAACAATTTGCTCGACAAGTATTGGAATCTACAGATTATTACAATGGCCACATCCAGGTTCGGGTGCATGGCCGACAGATACTCAACAAAATTTAACAGGCAGCGATCACGACTCTGTGCTGAGTGCTATGGCTCAGCCCCATTGAAGAACGGTGAGATACCCGGTCTAGACTTGGGCGTCAAAGGCAAATTGCTAACTTAAGGCAACAAATGGTTTGGGCTCCGTTGAAAAAGATACGACCCATGCTTATAGGACTTGGATCTAATATCGGGTCACTAGGGTTCCGTTGATATGTGAATCTTGAGTAGGGGGTACCGGTCAACCGCCTCCGCGTAGGAAACTACAATCTCATTAGTATTAGATGACTGCTGTCACTCAGATGATGCTTTCTCATGTTCACCGTGCATACGGTGAATTATGACCACAGTATCTAGATGATACTTAGTACAAATAATTAGAGAAACAATCAGTTGTTGAGCGCAAGCGAAAACAACAGACTTACGTAGTAAGTCTTTAAACTCATAGATTAGTATCTGGCCAATCTCTAAAC
>Ga0114970_10002537_pt1 | contig 13624 bp, 11 predicted proteins | sample M_140205_XF_Meta_FD_87030 | JGI IMG/M metagenome (GOLD analysis project Ga0114970, IMG submission 87030) | Freshwater microbial communities from Lake Montjoie, Canada to study carbon cycling - M_140205_XF_MetaG | ecosystem: Environmental > Aquatic > Freshwater > Lake | place: Lake Montjoie... | reverse complement strand
GGGCAGTCGATCAACACGAAATCGTAGCCGCCTGATGTTTGCTGTGCCACGCCGGCCAAAGCACGGCGCAAGCGCTCGTGGCGATGCTCGAGCGCCACCAGCTCGACCTCGGCGCCTGCAAGTTCCCGGTTGGCGCCCAGCACGTCGTAGCCACCGCGCTCGGAGCGTTGGCACGCCTCGGCCACCGTGGCGGACTCCAGCAGCACGTCGTAGACCGACAGCGTCATCGCACGCTTGTCGATGCCCGAGCCCATCGTCGCGTTGCCCTGTGGGTCCAGGTCGACCACCAACACGCGCTGACCCACCTGGGCCAAACCGGCAGCCAGGTTGACGGTGGTGGTCGTCTTGCCGACGCCGCCTTTCTGATTTGCGATGCAAAAGACTTTGGCCATGGTCAAGAGTATCGCCGCTGGTTCAAGGCCATTGATCGAGGCTCGCCGACTGCTGACAGACGATTTTCAGGGGCCCGCGCGGCGCAACCAGACCAGGCAGCGCTGGGCTTCGAGCCCCGGCACCTGCAGTTGTTCCACGTGAAACATCTGCACGCCCGGCTGCGCAGGCTCGCCAGTCGGCAGCTTGCCCTTCATCGCCAGCCAGACGCCCTGCGCAGCCAGCACCCCTGCAGACAAGGCCGTGAAGTCAGCCAGCGATGCAAACGCACGCGACGTGATCACATCGTAAACGCCCATCGTGGGATCGAGATTCTCAACCCTGGCGTGCAATGACTGCAGATTTGGCAGCCTGAGCTCGGCGCCAACCTGGCGGATGAAGCTCGCCTTCTTGGCCACCGTGTCGACACAACTGACATGCCAGTCCGGGCGCAACACCGCGATCACCACGCCGGGCAGACCAGCGCCACTGCCGACATCGAGGATGCGCAGCGCGCCCGCACACCCACCGCCAGCACCCTCCGCCAGGCCCGCAACATGGCGCTGCAACGCAGGCAGCACCGCCAAACAGTCCACCAGGTGGTGGCTGAGCATCTCGTCAGGATCGCGCAACGCCGTCAGGTTGTAGACCTTGTTCCAGCGCTGCAGCATCTGCAGGTAGTCCATCAGACGATCGAGCATCGCCGCGCTGACCGACAAGCCCAGCGCGACGGCAGCATCACCCAACTGCTGTCGCCGTCGCCGATCGGCGTCGCTGAGCATGTCAGGCCGGGTCCTGAAGCGTCGCGGTAGCGGGCAGCTCGGCCCGCCCCTGATCCGTATCAGCGCCAGGCACGGTCAGGCCTTTGAGCCGACCCTTTTTCAGATGGACTAGCAACAACGAGATCGCTGCGGGCGTGACGCCGGAGATCCTGGACGCCTGACCCAAGGTCTGCGGCCGGTGGCGATTGAGCTTTTGCCTGGCCTCGAAGCTCAAAGCCGGCACCAGCGAATAGTCCAGCCCCTCGGGCATCGCCAGGTGCTCGAAATGTGCCGCGCGCTCAACATCCTCGGTCTGCTTGCCGATGTAGCCTGCGTACTTGGTGGCAATCTCGACTTGTTCGATCACCGCATCCGCCAGCGGCATGCCCAGCTCGGCAGTCAATGTTTCACGTGAAACACTCGCCGGGCCGGTGCCGCGCGCTGCCCTCGCAATGCCAGCGACCGCGGCCACCGCGTCGAAACCGATGCCCGGTCGCCGCAACAGGTCGGCCAGCGTGTGCTCGCGCTCGATCGCCTTGCCCAGCAAACGCTGCGAGTCAGCTGCCGGCACGATCCCAGGGTGGACCCAGCTGCTCCTGAGCTGCTCAGCCGTGCGCGCCACCGCGTCGCGCTTGCGGTTGAACAAGGCCCAACGCGCATCGTCGACCAAGCCGATCCCGCGGCCAATCTCGGTCAGCCGCGCATCGGCGTTGTCCTCGCGAAGCTGCAGCCTGAACTCGGCCCGGCTCGTGAACATCCGGTAAGGCTCGCTGACGCCCTGGGTGATCAGGTCATCGACCAACACGCCCAGGTAAGCCTGGTCGCGACGCAAGCTCAGCGCATCCAGTCCCCGCGCCTGCAGCGCAGCGTTGGCGCCGGCAAAAAGGCCTTGCGCCGCAGCCTCCTCGTAGCCAGTGGTGCCATTGATCTGACCGGCAAAGAACAGCCCAGTGATCGCCCGGGTCTCGAAGCTGCTCTTGAGCTCTCGCGGGTCGAAGAAGTCGTACTCGATCGCATAGCCTGGCCGCAGGATATGGGCTTGCTCCAACCCGGCCATCGACTGCAGCGCAGCGAGCTGGATGTCGAAGGGCAGCGAGGTCGAGATGCCGTTGGGGTAGAACTCGTTCGTGCTCAAGCCTTCGGGCTCGAGAAAGATCTGGTGCGAGTCCTTGTCGGCAAATCGGTTGACCTTGTCCTCGATGCTCGGGCAGTAGCGCGGACCCACACCCTCGATCACGCCGGTGAACATCGGGCTGCGGTCAAATCCCGAGCGAATGATCGCGTGGGTGCGCTCGTTGGTGTGGGTGATCCAGCAGGGCACCTGGCGCGGGTGCTGGCTGGCATGGCCCATGAAGCTGAACACCGGCAGCGGACCCAGGTCACCGGGCTGCTCGGTCAGCCTGGAGAAATCGATCGAGCGGCCATCGATGCGCGGCGGTGTGCCGGTCTTCAAGCGTCCCTGCGGCAGCTTGAGCTCCTTGAGCCGCGCCGACAAGGTCACCGACGGCGGATCACCGGCCCGCCCGGCAGCGTGGTTGCGCAAGCCCACATGGACCCGGCCGTCGAGAAACGTGCCCGCCGTCAGCACCACAGTGCGGGCGCGGAACGCAATGCCCATCTGCGTGACCGCACCCACCACCCGGTCGACGCCGCCGTCAGGCTCGACCAACAAGTCATCGACCGCCTGCTGGAAGAGCCAAAGATTGGGCTGGTTCTCCAGCCGATGGCGGATCGCCGCCTTGTACAGAATCCGGTCGGCCTGGGCCCGCGTGGCCCGCACCGCCGGCCCCTTGCTGCTGTTGAGGATGCGGAACTGTATGCCCGACTCGTCGGTGGCCGCAGCCATCGCCCCACCCAGCGCGTCGACCTCCTTGACCAAATGGCCTTTGCCGATGCCACCGATCGAAGGGTTGCAGCTCATCTGCCCCAGCGTCTCGATGTTGTGGCTCAGCAGCAGCGTGCTGCAACCCATGCGCGCAGCGGCCAGCGCGGCCTCGGTGCCGGCATGGCCACCGCCGACGACGATGACGTCAAATGTTTGAGGATGCAGCACGGCAGCGGTGGCGCGGGCAGACGCCAGGATAGGATAGACAGAGGCGTATTGTAAAAACCCGCTCCATCACCGCCCAAACCGGTCGCGATGGCCATGCAACTATCATGCGCCGCTCGATGCCGCCGCCCGCCCCCCTGTTGACCGACCGACCCGTCACACCGGCGCCACCGTGCCGGAGCGCTTGCGCAGCCTGCTGCATCGCGCCGTCGATCAGCAGCGCGATCCCCGGCATGCCATTGGGCAAGCCAGCGGGCGTGGCCTGCGTGCAACTCGACGCGCAACTGCGCTGCAAGCTGTTCGGCCAACCCGAGCGGCCTGCGGTGTGCCGCTCGCTCAAGCCATCGGCCGAGATGTGCGGTAGCGACCGCGATCAGGCGCTGCGCTGGCTGAGCCGACTGGACGATCTGACGCGACCGATCATCACCTGACAGCACTTGGGCCTTGAGTCGCTCATTCAAAACATGATTTGAGAAGTCCAGCGCGCAGCTGGCGCGTCGCCAGCACAAGCCCGTCTGCGGGCCGCGCCGCCAAGCCCGGCGCGGCCGCGATCCGCCTCAGGGCCAGGCTCGAGCAGAGATGGCGAACACCTCTGTAGCCGATTGCTAGCGCCGGTCAACTCAGCAGCAGCCTCCCTCCATCAAGGGTTTACCCTTATCATCGTTGACAGGCCGACACCAGCGCGCTGGTGGCATTTCTCTGCAGCGACGAGGCCGGCTTCATCAACGGCGCCGAAATCAACATCGACGGCGGCGCTCACCTGTGCCAGGTCGTGCTCGGCAGTCAGCTCGAGCTGCTGGGCCGACGCGCCGCGCCGACCGCCAAACTCGGCTGATGCACGCCGGATGATGCACACCGGCTGATGCACACCAGATTCAGCCCAGCATCCGCTTCAATTCTCCGCTGGCGATCAGCCGGCCCAGGTCGCTGGCGCCGCCGACCAACTGGCCCTTGACGAAGACCATCGGGAAAGTCGGCCAGCCGCTCCACATCTTCAGCGCGTTGCGGCGCCGCCAGTCGCTGAGGTAGCCGCCGTAATCGAGGTCGTGGTGGGCCACGCCGGCGGCGTCGAGCGCGAGGCGCGCTTTCTTCGGATAGGGATTGCTGCGCATGCCAACCACCACCACCGGATGGCGGGCCATCGCGTCCTGCACCTCGCGGACGATGGCCGCTTCATGGCCGGCCACCTGCTCGCGCACGGCAGGGTGGATCGCGGATTCTTCAAGAACGGTGCGCGGCATGGCGGATCTCGGTCGCAACTGGGGACCACAGCATACTTTGCGCGGCCCGCCGGCCACCCAATCTCCAGCGTGGCTCAGGCCTTCTTAGGCAAGGGTTTGAGGATGCCCTCACATGTGGCGCGCTGCGCATCACCGGCCTCGAGCCGGCCACAGACCACGGCCAGCCCTTCAGGCCCGTCCCTGAGCCGGCGCAGCGCCTCGTCGTGCTGGCCGTCGCGGTTCCACTCGCCAAGCTTGGAACCCACGCGCTGCAGCGACCTCGCGCTGCGCTCGTGGAAAGCGGCCGGATCCTTCGCCGCCTCGGCGAAGAGCTGGCGCGCCAGCGCCTCGACGCGGGTGGCCTCGCCCGGCGCGAGCTCGACCAGCGCGCTGAAGTAGCCCGCGCCCCACTGCAACCGGGTCGCCGGGCCTTCGCTGCGGGCATAGGCCTGCTCATACCAGCGCAGCGCCTCGTCCTTGCGGCCGAGCTTGCGCGCATTGCCGCCGAGCTGGCTCATCAGGTAATAGGGCGAATGGCTCTTGCCCAGGTTGGCCTTGAGCAGCGCATCGCTCTCGGCCCAGAGCCCCGCCTGGCTCAGCGCGTAAGCACCCGAGGTGATCACCGCCTGGCGCTCATAGCCGTCGCTGATCTCACGGTCGTCGCGCGCCACCTGGTCGCGCACCCGTTGCTTGAGCGCAGCGCTGAGCTTGGGCACGCGCTCGTCCTTGGGCGCGTCGATGCGTGCCAGCGCCACGCGCGAGATCAGTGCGCCCAGCCGGTCGGCACGCGACAGGCTGACATCGGCCTCGAGCTTTTGCAGCGCGAGGTCGAAGGCCTTGGCCAGCGCCACGCGGTCAGCGCCGGGATCGGGCGCCAGCGCCCTGGTGATCTCGGCCGCCGAGTTGGTCACCACGTCCATCTGCGCGCGCGTGGCCACCGCATCGGCCAACAACTTGCGCACCCGCTCGCGCAGCGCCGCGTCGGGCCTGATGCCTTTGCCTTCGTCGCTTTCGGCCAGCGCCTTGAGCAGCAGCCGGGTCGCCGATTCGCGCTCGCTCGCCGGGCAGGCCGCCGAGAGCTGGGCCAGCAGGCCAGGGCGGTCAGCAGCGGCCACCAGCTGCGCCTCGTCGATGTCCCAGCCGTAGAAGGCCAGCATCCGCCACTCCGGGCCGCTGACGGGCTTGCCGGCGCTCGCGTCGGCCAGCACCGCCTTGACCGAGCGACCACCCGACAGACCTAGCTGCAGCGATCTCATCACCTGCGGGGCATCGGCTTCGCCAGGCAGCCGGGTGATCTCGGTGCCGTCTGCGGCCATCAGGATCAGCGTCGGGTAACCGCGCACCTTGAAGCGGCTACCGAGCTTTTGCGCGCCCGGCAGGTCGCCGTCGATGTTGACGGCAACGAAGCTCTTCGAGCGCTCGATGAAATCGGCGCGGTTGAACAGCGTGACCTTCAACTGGTTGCACGGCGGGCACCAGGCCGCACCCCAGTACAGCAACAGCGGCTTGTTCTCGGCCCGGGCCTGGGCAAAAACGCGCTCGATGTCGACATCGGCAGCGGCGTTGCGCCAGGCCACTGCGGCAGCGCTGGCGGGCGCGGCGGCCAAAGCAGCTTGCGCCGCGATCAGTGCGGCGGCCAGGCCGGCGACCAACGCAGATCGGCCCAACAACTCGAAACAACGCATGGTCAACAGCTCCTCTTCAGGCGAGACCGATGATGGCGCGAGGATCTGCGCCCCGACAGCCGCGCTCAGCCCGCCGCGCCCGCTGCCGGACTCAAGTCCGCCCCATGCGCCTGGTCGTAGCCGGCCTGGCCGGGCAGCAGCACACCACGCATCCGGCCCTCAGCGTCGACCTTCATGCGCGGGTGAATCGCCGGCAACCGGGTCTGGGCCGCCGCGTGGTCGAGCAAAGCCTGGGCCGTGGCAAACGGCCGCAGCGACTCGACGGTGCTGACCGTGGCGAACTCCATCGGAAACTCGCCCTTCTCGCGCATCTCCAGTGCCGTTGGCGGATTCACCCAGGCCAGCGTGGTGGTTTCGCCAGCGTCAACCTCAGGCACCTGGCCGACCGGCGTGCGCGCGACAAAGAACAGCGTGTCGAAGCGCTTGGGCAGACCCACCGGTGTGACCCAGCGGCTCCAGGGCTGCAGGCCGCTGGTGATCAAGCGCGTGCCGGACGCAGCCACCAGCGTGGCCAGCGATTCGCCCGCGTGCAGCCTGGCGCGCAGCGCCTCAAAGCCACCGCCCTCAGGCGCATGGTGGTCGGGCGCGCCCAGCCACAGACCGCACTCCTCGAAACATTCGCGCAGCGCCGCCACCGCGAAGGCCAGCGCCTGGTCGCCGACCTCGGTGACCGCGCCCACGCGCCGTGCGAGCTCTTGCGCCGACTCATCGCACAGCGACGGGTGATCGTGCGAGGCATCGGCAGCGTCCACCGCGCCGCCCGGAAAAACATAGGCGCCAGGCATGAAGCTGGCCTGCAGCGAGCGCCGCACCATCAGCACCTCCAGGCCGGTAGCGCCGTCGCGAACGATCAAGGTGGTGGCGGCCAGGCGCGGCACCACCGGGGCAGACAGTTTCAGGCCAGCTGTCGGTGCAGCTTTCGGGGCAGGGCTGTTCATTGCGATGTCTCCAGGTTTGAATACCGATAGCGTAGCGTGCTTGGGCCAATCGCGCAGAAGACGGCTGTGCCAACGCCGGCCGTCATCGCCCCAACAGGCGCCGGGGCTGCGCTTGCGGCAAGATCGGGTGCCCACCACAGGCCGCGCCATCTTCTAGCCCTCCGGAGTCGCCATGAGCACCTCGAATCCCTCCGCTGCGTTGCAGCATCCACGCCGCGTCGAGCGCCTGGTCGCAGGCCAGGCCACCAGCGACGGCGCAGGCGTCAAGCTCACCCGCGTGCTGACCCAGGACCTGCAGCGCCGGCTCGACCCCCTCCTGATGCTCGACGCCTTCGGCTCCGACCAGCCCGGCGACTACATCGCCGGCTTCCCCGACCATCCGCACCGCGGTTTCGAGACCATCACCTACATGATCGCCGGCCGGATGCGGCACCGCGATTCGGCCGGCAACGAGGGCCTGCTCGACGATGGCGGCGTGCAGTGGATGACGGCCGGCCGCGGCGTGATCCACAGCGAGATGCCCGAGCAGGAAGACGGCGTGATGGAAGGCTTCCAGCTCTGGCTCAACCTGGCCGGGGTCGACAAGATGCAGCCCCCAGGCTACCGCGACATCCCAAGCGCACAGATCCCCGAGCAGCGCAGCGACGGCGTCACGGTGCGGGTGATCGCGGGCAGCAGCCAGGGCGTGGACGGTGCAGTGCAGCGCCCGCGCACCGAGCCGGTCTACCTCGACCTCCACCTGGCACCCGGTGCGCACTTCGAGCAGCCGCTGCCGGCCGGTCACAACGCCTTCGTCTATGTCTACCGCGGCGCGCTGAGCGTGGGCACGACAGCAGTGCCGGCGCAGCGCATGGCGATCCTGGCCAACGATGCCGGCAGCGACGGCGTGTCGCTACGGGCAGGGACGACGCCGACGCGCGCGCTGCTGATCGCCGGAGCGCCACTGCGCGAGCCGATCGCGCAGCATGGCCCGTTCGTGATGAACACCCAAGAGCAACTGATCCAGGCGGTGCAAGACTTCCAGGCCGGCAGGCTGGCCTGAAACGACTCGGCCCCGGCGCTTCGCAACGCCGGGGCCGAAGGTCTAGCGCCGTGAATCAGCGCTCTTGGCGCACCTGCACCTGTGCAACTGGATTGGCCGAATCGCCAAACACGAACACGCTGTACAGGCCCTTGGCAGCGAACTTGACGCCGTTGACGCCGCTGGCGTACCAGCCAAACTTGCTCGTCGAGTCGATGTTGACCGCCGTCGCCGCGTCAGCCACCACGCTGACATAGCCCGAGGCCTGGCCTTGCGCAACGTTGTTGGCGATAGGGAACAGGTTGGCCTGCAGTGTCAATGCAGCGCTCGCACCGCTGGTTGCGTTGACCAACCGGACATTGGCCTTGGTCGTCACCGAGGGATAGCGGTTGTCGTCAGCGATCAGCGTGAACTGCGGCTTCGTCGCATCGCCCCACACCAGCATGGTGTAGTCGGCACCTGCGACCAAGGCTTGGTTCGGCACTGCCCAGGGGTAGCTGACGCCGCCAGACAGCACCGTGCCACCGACCGCCGACTGCGCCGAGGCCGTCAGCAGCGTGTAGTTGCCGATCGCCGGCGAGGTGGCCTTGTCGGCCAGCGCGCTGCCCGCCACATTGGCGGTCACGACGCCGTTGCCAGACACCGCCGACACCACCCGAACCCGGGCCTGTTTGTTCGACAGCGGCGTGGCCACGCCTTGCTGAACCAACAACACGCTGTTGACCAGCACGCCACCCGAACTCGCGGTGAGCATCAGCGTCGCGACCTGAGCGCTGCCCAGCACCAGACCTTGCACATCGAGACGCAGGTCGGTCTTGTCACCGTTGCCGGTCACGCGCAAGCGGTATGTTCCGGCGGTCTCGCTGATGTAGCCGGTGCTGCCACTGCCCGAGACGGCGCTGGCAATCGGCGTCGAATTGCCGAGGTCGTCGGCGTTGCCGGTGAGGTAGATGTCGACGGCGCCGGCATCGGGCGCAAGGTTCAGCACATTCAGTGCGGCCAGTCCAGCGACAGGGGCAAGCACATCCTCCGAAATCAGCGCCGCCTTCAGCGCGCCCGCCGCGCCGTAGGCAACCAGGGTGTAATGCGCATCCTTGGTCAGTGTGCGGGTCGCGGTATTCAGCGCCGCAGTCGACCCGGTGGCAGCGATCACCGTCGAGACACCGGCATTGCTCGCCCCCGCGTAAGTACCCACCGCGCCATAGCCCAGGTTGCCGCTGCTGGTGGCCAAGCCAGCCACTTGCAGATCCAGCGCCGGATAGCCCGGGCTGGCGTTGAGCAGGCGCAGGCTTGCCGTACCAACGGTCGAGCTGCCACTGTTGCAACCTGAAAACAGCGTTGTTCCTACCAGCGTGACCATTGCGGCCACTCGCATCCATCCACGCATCGAATCCACCCCTCGTCGACAAGCCAACACGGACGACTATTGAAGTCGCCAAATGTCAAGCATAACTTGCCCATTGATGCCGGCTGGTGAAGCCAGCGCAGAATCAGCGCAAAAACAGGCCTGCCGGGGTCTGGTCCGTGCGTCAAACCACCTGCACGCCCTTCCAGAAAGCCAGTCGGCCCTTGATGCTGGCGGCGGCCTCGGTCGGCTCTGGGTAGTACCAGACCGCATCGGGATTGAGGTCACCGTTGACCAGCAGGCTGTGGTAACGCGCCTGACCCTTCCATGCACAGCCCGTGCGGTGGTTGCTGTGGGCGAGGAATTCGTGCTTGACCGCAGCCTCGGGGAAATAGTGGTTGCCTTCGACCACCACGGTGTCATCGCTCTCGGCAATCACCGCGCCGTTCCAGATCGCTTTCATGTCCATGCTCCAGGGCCCGCGCCGCGCCGGGCTGGCGCGTCCTGTCGGGACAGCCGATGGTAGGGCTTGCCGGCATTCAAGCGCTCAGCAATTCGGCCAGCGCACGCGCCACCACCTTGGTCGCCCGCCGCAGGTCTTCGAGGTCAATGTGTTCATCGGCGCGCTTGGCGTTGCTCTCGAGCACGGTGCGCGGTCCGCAGCCGTACAGCACCGCCGGAATGCCCCGCTCGCAAAAAAGTCGCGCGTCGGTGTAGAGCGGCGTGCCAGAGGGCTCGATGGACTCGCCGAACACCTCGCTGGCATGCCGGCAAAAAGCCTGGACCAGCGGCTGGTTGCCGGCCAGCGGCTTGAGCGCGTTCGCCAGCAGGATGCGCTTGATCTCGACCCTGATGCCCGGCGACTGCGCCGCCGCATCGGCGATCAGCTGGCGCAGCGTCGCCTCGACTTCGGCTGGGTTCTCCTCGGGAATCATGCGGCGGTCGAACTTGAACACCACCTTGCCGGGCACGACGTTGGTATTGGTGCCCCCTTCGATCAGGCCGACGTTCAGATGCGGGTGGGTGATGCCTTTGACTTCGCTGCGGACCTGCTGGTAGAGCGTGTTTTGCTGGTACAGGGCTTGGAGGATCAGCGTGGCGGCATGCAGCGCGTCGACAGCGGTGTCAGGCACCGCCGCATGCCCCGTCTTGCCGTGCACCGTGACTTCCATCTGCAGGCAGCCGTTGTGGCCGGTGATCACCTGGTAGCTGAAACCTGCGGCGATCAGCAGGTCGGGCTTGACCAGGCCTTGGCGCAACAGCCTGCCCGGGCCAAGTTCGCCGCCGAACTCCTCGTCGTAGGTGAAATACAGCTCCACGCTGCCTCGGCGCTCAGGCTTCACCGCTTCGATCGCCCGCGTGGCGAAGGTGAAGGTCGCGAAGTCGCATTTGCTGACAGCCGAGGCGCGGCCATAGAGCTTGCCGTCGACGACCTCGCCGCCATAGGGGTCGTGGGTCCAGCCCTCACCGGGCGGCACCACGTCGCCGTGCGCGTTCAGACCGATCGTTCGTCCGGCGCCGTAGCGGCGTCGCACGACCAGGTTGGTCAGGCTCTCGAGTCCTGCGTCCCGCACCGCCTGCGCCGGCACCGGGTGCTTCTCGGCATCGAAACCAAAAGCCTTGAGCAATTCGGCCGTGCGATCGGCATGGGGCGCGTTGTTGCCCGGCGGCGTGTCGGTCGGTACCTGCACCAGTTGTTGCAGGAAACGCACCTCCTCGTCGAAATGGGCGTCGACCCAGGCGTCCAAGGCTTGTTCTGAGCTCATGACAATTCCGTCGAGAGTTGTTCGAGAAGTTCGCCAAAAGCGCGGACACAGAGTTCGGTGTCGTCGTTCGTGATCGACTCGAGCGGGTTGTGGCTGATGCCCGCGTTGAGCCCACGCATGAACAGCATCGCCTGCGGCATCACTTCGTGCAGCTTCATCGCGTCGTGGCCAGCGCCGCTGGGCATGCGGTAGATCGGCAGGCCAAGCGCTTGCACCGCGCGCTCCCAGCGCTGCTGCCAGGCCGCTGCGGAAGGGGCTGCCGCGGTGCGCATCGTCTCCTCGAGGCTGTGATGCAGGCCGCGCCGCTCGCAGATTTTCTGCAGCTCGGCGCGCACCTCAGCGGCGCAAGCATCGCGCACCTCGTCGGTCGTGGCGCGGATGTCGAGGCTGAACTTACAACGACCGGGCACGACATTGATCGACCCGTTGGGCACCTCGAGCATGCCCATCGTGGCGACCAGATGGGCATGCGCGCTGGCACGCTTTTCGGCGAACAGCGCCAGCTCGGCCACAGCGGTCGCGGCATCGCGGCGCCTGTCCATCGGCGTCGTCCCGGCATGGCTGGCCATGCCGACGATCTCGCCTGCGTAGCGCAGGCTGCCGTTGATCGACGTGACGATGCCCAGCGGCAGATCGAGCTCGTTCAGGACCGGGCCCTGCTCGATATGCACTTCGACAAACCCGAGGTAATTCGCGGGTTCGCGCTGCAGCTTCGGGATGTCTTCGATGCGCAGTCCGGCATGCCGCATGGCTTCGCGCATCGGGATACCGGCGGCGTCCTTCTGGTCCAGCCAAGCCATGTCGAATTGACCGGTCAACGCGCCTGACCCCAGGAAAACAGCCTTGTAGCGCTGCCCCTCCTCCTCGGCAAAACCAAGGACCTCGAGGCCGAAAGGCAAGCGCCTGCGCTGGCGGTGCAGTTCGCGAACGCAGGCCATAGGCACCAGGATGCCCAGCCGCCCGTCGTACTTGCCGCCGTTGCGCACCGTGTCGTAATGGCTGCCGGTCAGCAGCCGTTTGCGCTGCAGGTCGCTGCCATGGTAGAGCCCCACCACATTGCCGACCGCATCGATGCTGACCTCGTCAAAACCGCATTCGGCGCTCATCCAGTGCGCCAATTGCTGCGCGCAAGCGCGGTGCGCATCGGTCAGGTAGGTGACGGTGAGCTCGCCGCGCTCGGCATGGCCCGGGTCGCTGTGGCGCGCCAGTTGTTCGGCCCAGTCCCAGACCAGGTTGCCCAGGTCCGGACTGCGGCCGAACTTGTCGTCGAGGCGGATCTCGGCGATACGGTGGACGTTGCGCAGGCATTCGGCCAGCTCAAAGTCTGGGTGGTTGCCGAGCCGCCGCGCAAAGTCCGCGATGACCTCGGCCTTGTTCAGACCCAAGCCCCTGGGTCCGCGCACCGCCAGGATGAAGGGGAAACCGAACTTGGCGTTGTAGTCGGTGTTGAGCTGCTGGATGCGGTCGAACTCCGCAGGCGTGCAGTCGGTCAGGCCGGACTTGCGCTGTTCATCGGTCGACTCGGCCGTCAAGGTCTTGCTGACCATGGCCTTGCCGGCCAGCTCGGGGTGGGCGCGGATCAGCGCCCGCTGCGCGTCACAGCCGGCGTCGCGCACCGTCTTCGCCAGCACCAGCTTGAGCTGCGCCAGGCTGGCAAAAGGACGCTGCGACGCTGCGCGCTGGGCGATCCAGCGCGAGTGCTCATAACAGCCGTCCAGCAGCGCGACGAACCCATCGGCGGTGCTGGCGTTGATCTGCTCAAGGGTCAGCAATGGGTCACTCCCAGACAAAAGCGGTGGCGGGGTCAAACGGGTGCGTGGCCTTCCAATGACGAGCGATGTCGACGCGTCGCGACACCCAGACGCGGTCATGCGCCTGCACATGGTCGAGAAAGCGCTGCAACGCGCGCATCCGGCCCGGGCGACCCAGCAATCGGCAGTGCATGCCAATGCTCATCATCGACGGCCGCTCGTCGCCTTCGGCGTAGTGAACGTCGAAGGCATCGCGCAGGTACTGGAAGAACTCGTCGCCATGCGAGTAACCCTGGGGCAGCGCGAAGCGCATGTCGTTGGCGTCCAAGGTGTAGGGCACAACCAGATGTGGCGCCAGCTCACCATCGGTCTTGCGAACCTGCAGCCAAAACGGCAGGTCGTCGCCGTAGTGGTCGCTGTCGTACTCGAAGCCGCCGAAATCGGCCACCAGGCGTCGGGTATTCGGGCTGTCGCGACCGGTGTACCAGCCCAACGGTCGCTCACCGGTCAAAGCCTGGAGGCGCGCCATCGCGATCGCCATGTGTTCGCGCTCGGTGGCCTCGTCCAGGCCTTGGTAGCTGATCCAGCGCCAGCCGTGGCAAGCAATCTCGTGGCCCAGCTGCTGGAACGCAGCGGTGACGTCGGGGCAGCGCTCCAGCGCCATGCCGATGCCGAACACCGTCAGCGGCAGCGAGCGGCGCTCGAATTCCCGCAGGAT
>Ga0114970_10002536_pt1 | contig 13624 bp, 5 predicted proteins | sample M_140205_XF_Meta_FD_87030 | JGI IMG/M metagenome (GOLD analysis project Ga0114970, IMG submission 87030) | Freshwater microbial communities from Lake Montjoie, Canada to study carbon cycling - M_140205_XF_MetaG | ecosystem: Environmental > Aquatic > Freshwater > Lake | place: Lake Montjoie... | reverse complement strand
CTGGATTTCGCCGTTCTTAATTAGGTCCACACTGTTCGGCCGACCTTCGAGAAGTTTATTAACAAATTGCACCGGCACGCCACTTTGCTGCAGCAGTCGGGCCGTGCCACCCGTTGCGACAATCGCGAAGCCCAGTTCGACAAAATTCTTGGCGAGCTCCACGGCACTAGGCTTATCGGAATCCTTAACGCTCAAGAAGATTTTCCCACTCAGCGGCAAACCTGGCTTGGCAGCCATCTGAGTTTTAGCGAAAGCGATGCCCAGATCATCGTCCATGCCCATCACTTCACCGGTCGAGCGCATCTCAGGCCCAATCACAATCAGCGCCCCAGGGAAACGCGCGAAGGGGAAAACCGCTTCCTTCACACACCAATGCTTAGGCTTCACTTCTTGAGTGAAGCCGAGCTCAGCCAATTTTTTCCCCGCCATAACCTTAGCGGCTAATTTTGCCAGAGGCACGCCGATCGCCTTGGCCACAAAAGGCACGGTGCGCGAGGCCCGCGGATTCACTTCGAGCACAAAGAGCTGCTGATCCTTAATCGCAAATTGAATGTTCATGAGCCCCACCACCTTCAGCGCCTTCGCCAAGGCGTACGTCGCCTGCCGCACCGTCTGCAACATCGCGGCCGACAGCGTGTGGGGAGGCATGACCATGGCCGCATCACCGGAATGCACCCCGGCAAACTCAATGTGCTCCAACATGCCGCCAATCAGGGCCGTCTCGCCATCGCAGATACAATCCACATCGAGCTCAATGGCGTCTTCGAGGAACTTATCGATGAGCACCGGCTTATCCGGCATAACTTCAAACGCTTGGCGGATGACGGCCTTAAATTCTTCTTCGCTATAGACGATAAACATGCCGCGCCCACCGAGGACAAAAGAGGGCCGCAGCAGCACGGGGAAACCAATCTCGTGCGCGAAGGCGAGCGCCTCGGTCTCGTTCATCGCTGTGCGATTGGGCGGCTGTCGAATTTGCAACTGCTCGAGAATTGCCGCGAACAATTTGCGGTCTTCGGCGACTTCAATGCTTTCCGGCGTGGTTCCAATGACGTTGACCCCACGCGCCTTGAGCGGCGCGGCGAGATTGAGCGGAGTCTGGCCGCCGAATTGCACAATGGCGCCATCGCATTTCTCCTGCTCGTAAACCTCGAGCACGTCTTCCAAGGTTAGGGGCTCAAAATAAAGCCGATCGCTGGTATCATAATCGGTCGAAACCGTCTCCGGATTCGAATTAATCATTACCGTCTCATACCCGATCTCGCGCAGGGCGAAAGAGGCGTGCACACAGCAGTAATCAAACTCGATCCCTTGGCCGATGCGGTTGGGGCCGCCGCCAATAATCATGATTTTCTTTTTCCGCGATGGGATGACTTCATTCTCATCGCCGTAGCTAGAATAATAATACGGCGTGAAAGCCTCAAATTCAGCCGCGCAGGTATCGACTAAGCGGAAGGTGGTGTTGACCCCCGCCTTTTTACGCAGGGCGCGCATCGTATCGAAATCGATCTTTAACAAATGAGCTAGCTGGGCATCGGCGAAGCCAAATTGCTTGGCGCGACGCAGTGTCGCTACCGGGAGATTCTGCGGCGTGAATTGCCGCAGCGTTTCCTCCATCAAATAAATTTCGTGGAGCTGATGGAGAAACCACCGGTCAATTTTAGTGAGATCAAAAACCTGATCGATCGTGTAACCCGCGCGAAAGGCGTGGCGGATGAAATAAACGCGTTCTGCGTTAGGCGTGCCTAATTTCTGCCGAATAGTCGCATCATCAACAGCCTCATCACCGCCAAATTTACCGCCTCCCCCGAAGCCGCGCGCGCCCGTCTCGAGCGAGCGCAAGCATTTCTGGAAAGACTCTTTGAAGGTCCGGCCGATCGCCATGGCCTCACCGACCGACTTCATCGCGGAGGTCAGCGTCGTGTTAGCCCCGGGGAATTTTTCAAAAGTAAAACGAGGAATCTTTGTAACGACATAATCGATAGTCGGCTCAAAGCTTGCTGGCGTGAGCCGCGTGATATCGTTGCGCAATTCATCGAGGGTATAGCCGATGGCTAATTTTGCGGCGATCTTGGCAATGGGGAAGCCCGTGGCTTTTGAAGCCAGCGCGGAGGAGCGCGAGACGCGCGGATTCATTTCGATGACAACTTGGCGGCCCGTCTGGGGATCGATGGAGAACTGAATATTCGAACCGCCCGTCTCAACCCCGATTTCGCGTATGACCGCAAACGACGCATCGCGCATCACCTGAAATTCTTTATCGGTGAGAGTCATCGCCGGTGCGACCGTGATCGAATCACCGGTGTGCACGCCCATCGGGTCGAAGTTCTCGATCGAGCAAATGACCACGCATTGATCCTGATGGTCGCGCATGACCTCCATCTCGTATTCCTTCCAACCGAGGAGGCATTCCTCAACCAACACCTCATGGACGGGAGAAATCTCCAAACCGCCGTGCACGATCTGCTCAAATTCTTCCCGATTGTAGGCGATCCCGCCACCAGAGCCGCCGAGGGTGAAACTGGGGCGAATAATCAGAGGCATCGTACCGATATAATCGGCAGCTTGACGGGCTTCCTCGAGCGTATGCACCGTTTTTGACTTAGCTACATCGAGACCAATCTTGAGCATGCACTGTTTGAAGAGCTCGCGATCCTCGCCCTTCTTGATGGCGTCGGGTTTTGCGCCGATCATTTCGACCTGATATTTATCGAGAATGCCGGCCTTATGTAGCTCTAGGGAGAGATTGAGGGCGGTTTGTCCACCCAGCGTCGGCAACAGTGCGGAAGGACGTTCCTTGGCGATAATTTTCTCCAGAATATCGATGGTGAGTGGCTCGATGTAGGTGACATCAGCAAACTCCGGATCCGTCATAATAGTCGCCGGATTGGAGTTCACGAGAATGACCTTGTAACCCTCTTCGCGCAGCGCCTTGCAGGCTTGGGTGCCAGAATAATCAAATTCGCAGGCTTGGCCGATAATAATAGGCCCAGCGCCGATGATCAAAATGGATTCGAGGTCAGTGCGTTTTGGCATGAGCGTAAGCGTCACGAGATTTGCTTTGCCCTTATGACGGAGCAAGAGGGAATTAAAAAAATTCCCAAACCCGCAAAATTTGCGCAGAGCGCCGGTGGGCCTAGGGCCTCAACCCCAGTGCGCTACGATCATGCTGAAGGCTACACCCGACCGTAAGACCTCAATTGAGGCGACTGACGTCGATTGCGAGAGCAACGGCGGCGCGCATTTTGTCACCGCCGCTCGCGTTAAGCAGGCGGGCGATGTACTGTTTCTCGTGGTCGGCGAGGTAAGCGGCGAGCGTCGGCCAGTGCTTCAGCTCCTGGATGCGCAAAGGCAATTGCGCCGCGCTGATCACGCGGGTTTCCGTCGTTGTGAGCAGAGAGGCGATCACCTGCCGGAATTCGGTGAGATTCCCTGGCCAGCCGTAGTTAGCTAAAATCTGTAAAGCCTCCGCGGAAAACTCCACTTGCCGGGCATCAAATTGTGGGTTGGTCGTCTGGCTGGCTACGTCTTGGATCAAGGCAGGGATATCCTCCACCCGCTCACGCAAGGCGGGCAACTGAACCAACAGGGCGGCGATCCGATAAAAAAGCTCTTCGTTAAAGAGACCCTCCTCTGCTAATTTTTCTAGATCTACCTCCGTGGCACAGAGCAGGTGAAAATTATGCGCATTGTTGCGGATGACAGAAACAAGCTCTGCTTGAGCCTCCAGGGGCAGGGCCTGCAAGTGCAGGAGAAAAAGCGTGCCGCCCTTGGCTTGCTGCACCCAAGTACCGCCCAGACCATTTTCCCCGAGCAGGCCAGAGCGAAGACTGGCCATCGAGCTGAGCTGGCAATCAATAGAGATGAGCGGGCTAGTGGCGGTGTGGAGCAACTCAGCGGCGATTTCGTGGCCAGACCCCTTTTCACCGGTAATGAGAATGGGGGTACGCGCACCGGCTAATTTCTTCAACTGGGCGATGAGCCTTTTATTTTTCTGACTCTCACCGATCAGCCGCGATTCAAAATTGGCCGCGAGCACACCGGGCGCGGTGTCGACGACGGCCGCTCGCGCGAGCAACCCTTGCCGGTAGATGAGCCCCCGCTGCAAAGCCTGGAGAAGTTCATCCACCTTAAATGGTTTTTGCAGATAATCGAACGCTCCATATTGCAGGGCTTGGATCGCACTCTCAGTACTCGCGTAGGCAGTCATAATAATCAGCACGGCGGTCTGATCATAGGCCTTTAATTTTTTTAATAGCGTGATGCCGTCCATCGGCTTCATGTCGATATCGGCCAGCACCAGGTCAAATTGACCCGCCTTGTAAGTGGCTAGAGCCTTCTCCCCATCAGTGGCAAAAGTCGTTTTATGACCGGTCGGATGCAGCACCGCGCCCAACATCTCGTGAATTGGGATGAGGTCATCGACGATGAGAAGGGAAGCCATATAGAAAGGGGATAGTCATAGCCCACCGCCGGTCGGCGTAGGGCCACCATCACTCCAGCATAGACCTGCGGTTACTGCAAGCCGCCTGCGACTGCCCCCAATTGGAAGATCGGCAGAAACATCGCCATGACAATGCCGCCGACCACGACGCCGAGGAAGACAATGAGCAGCGGCTCGATCAGGGAGGTGAGTGCGCCAACGATCGCATCGCACTCCGTGTCGTAAAAATCGGCGATCTTGTTCATCATACCATCAACATTCCCGGTGGTCTCGCCCGCCTTAACCATGTGCTTCATCATGGGAGGGAAAAAAGTATTCACCGCCATGACATCAGAGACTTGGCCTCCTTGGCTGACATGCTTAGCGATTGTCGCGCAGGCGTCTTCGACTTGCACCTTGCCGCTAGCTGAAGCGACGATTTCCAGAGTACGCAAAATCGGCACGCCGGAACGCATCAAGGTGGCGTAAGTACGACAGAAACGCGACAAAGCGATCTTATGGACCAAATTACCGAAAATCGGCGCATTGATGAGAAAATGATCTTTCTGGCGGCGACCGTTAGGGGTCGCGACATACTTGCTCGTGAAAAAGAATATCCCGTAGGCCGCCCCTCCCACCGCCCACCACCACGCTTTCATAAAGTCACTCAGATCAATGAGCATTTGCGTTGGGGCCGGTAACTTAGCTCCAAAATCAGCAAACATGGCCGCGAAAACTGGGATAACAAAAATCAACAACACATTAACGAGCGCCACCGCGAGGCCGATAACCGCGACCGGATAGGTCATAGCGGACTTAACTTTTTTGGTTAATTTAACCGTCGATTCGAAATAGCCCGCGACCTTGCCAAGAATTTCCGCGAGACCGCCGGAAGCTTCACCGGCCTCCACCATCGAAATAAAGAGATTGGGGAAGGCCTTGGGGAATTTTTTTACCGCGGCCGAAAAGGAAGTGCCGGTAGAGATGTCATTGCGCACATCGCGAATCACGATCCGAAAAACTTGATCCTCGGTTTGATCCTGCAAGGCCTCGAGACAGGAGACGAGCGGGAGACCAGCCTGCAATAGAGACGCCAGCTGGCTGGTGAAAATAGAGAGCTCCCCAAGATCGAGTTTGTAGGTTTTCGCTTTCTTCTCAGCGGCCTTTAACTTGGCCATCTCTTGCGCTATCTTAACGATGGATTTCGGTTTTGTCGTCGAGAGATTAGGCATAAATTGTGGGAGTAAGGAGGTTTTAGGGAGAGCGGCAATTCATTTTCAGCCTAGCTGGGCTAGCCTAAACGGGTTAAAAAGCCGACGAAGCCCTAGTCTGGGCGTCGTGGGCGAGCATGAGCTGAGCAGTAAAAATCATTAATATGAATTGAGCGAACTGGGATCAAATCACCGCAAATATTTTACCCTAGCCTGCCCAAGGTACCAACATCGGATCAAATTAGGCCAACTTTAACTCTAGCTAATGGGCGAGCGCTTAGGCCAGAACCTCCAAGCTGAATCAGCGCGGTTCTGCCGTGAGCTGGGATCATGAACAAAAGCTTGAACGCCGGCCGGCCAGAGGCACGCTGCCCCGAGGAAATTGCGGCTATAGTTTAATGGTAAAACCTCTGCCTTCCAAGCAGGTGTCGTCGGTTCGATTCCGACTAGCCGCTCCAATTGCCGAAAGCGCGGTCCGGTCGCGGCACTCAAGATCGTGGGCCTCGCTAGAGCGAGTTGACGCCGAGCTGAATCTTGCATTTGCCTCCAGCCCCTAGGTTCGATTCTCTGCCGAAAACTTTAACTCATGTCCCGCACCCTCGTAAAAGCCGCCCTCAATGCCACCGCACCCGCCGATGCTATATTCTTGCAGGGCTGGGTGCGCACCCGTCGCGATGCCAAAGCGTTCTCGTTCATTGAGCTTAATGATGGCTCCTGCCTGAAGGGTCTCCAGATCATCATTGATGCCACCTTGCCCGACTACGCGCAGGTCGCCCGCGCCGGCACCGGGGCGTCAGTTGAAGTCCACGGCAAATTGGTCGCCTCCAAAGGGGGCGGCCAAAAATGGGAAGTAGTTGCAGAAAAGTTTACCGTGCTCGGCGAAGCTGATGCGACCTACCCGCTCCAAAAGAAAGGGCACACGTTAGAATTTCTTCGCGAAATTGCCCACCTCCGGCCGCGATCCAATCTCTTCGGCGCCGTCTTTCGGGTGCGCAGTCGTTTAGCCTATGCCGTGCATCAATTCTTTCAGGCCAAAGAGTTTTGCTACGTCCACACCCCCATCATCACCGCGAGTGACGCTGAGGGCGCGGGGGATATGTTTCGGGTTACCACCCTCGACCTCGCCACACCGCCGAAGAATGAGCAGGGCGAAATTGACCATCGGCAGGATTTTTTTGGGAAAAAAGCCTTCCTGACCGTTTCCGGGCAGCTCGAGGCAGAAATTTTCGCTACGGCACTTTCCAACGTCTATACCTTTGGGCCCACTTTCCGCGCGGAAAATTCCCACACCTCCCGCCACGCCTCTGAGTTTTGGATGATCGAACCCGAAGTCGCCTTCTGCGATCTAGCCGGCAACATGGACCTCGCCGAAGAATTTGTGAAATATCTCATTCGTGACGCCATCCAGCATTGCGCGGGGGATCTCGAATTTTTTAGCAAATTCGTCGATCCCGAGTTGCTCACGCGCCTCAATTTTGTCCTCGAGCGACCCTTTCAACGCTGCAGCTACACGGCGGCGGTAGAAATTTTAAATAACAGCGGGAAAACTTGGGAGCATCCGGTGGCTTGGGGTGATAACCTCCAATCGGAGCACGAACGCTATCTCACGGAAGAACATTTCAAGTGCCCAGTGACCGTCTATAATTATCCGCGGGCGATTAAAGCTTTCTATATGCGCCAGAATGAGGACTGTGCCGCCGGCCGCGAAACCGTGGCCGCCATGGATTTGCTGGTTCCCGGGATTGGCGAAATTATCGGCGGCAGTCAGCGCGAAGAGCGCCTCGAGCAACTCCGAGCGGGCATGATGCTCCATCACCTCGAGGAGAAAAATTATTGGTGGTATCTCGATTTACGGCGCTATGGCACCGTCCCGCATGCCGGCTTTGGCCTCGGGTTCGAACGCATGCTGATGTTTATCACGGGGGTCGCTAACATCCGTGATGTTATTCCCTTTGCGCGCACGCCCGGCACCGCGGAATTTTAAGGGGAAGGCACCGCGTCGAAAGATTGTCCCGACGACCCTGCTCGACGATGCCCGATACTCCCCGCAGCCCCCTGCGGCCTAGCGCAGGCCTGAAGACCGTGTTGCTCATCGACGATGCCCAAGGCACGACGGTTCATATTATCCTGCCCAGCGCGACCGCTTAAGGCCGCGCGGCGTTTAAGCTTTTACTAACACCCGCTGGCCGCCGGCGGCCATGGAGGCATAAATTGCTTCAATAATTGTGAGATCGCGCCGCCCCATTTCACCTGGCGCCGGCGAAGGAGCGCCGGTGAGCACGCTTTGCGCGAAGGCGTCCATCTGGAGCGCTTGTTGATTAGGCGGTGTAAATTTGAGTGGGCCTCGACTGGTTTCCACGACCATGCCGCGATAAGTAAAGGCATGTTCCTTAAAATGAATCCAGCCCCGCGCCCCGTCGGCCCGAAAGCGATCGGCCCCCTGTTGATAACTCGCCATTAAATTTGCCTGCGCCCCGTCGGCGAATTCCATGGTCCAACGCAGCGCCTCCTCCGTATCGCGAGAAATATCGGGGCGCGTTTTCGGCAATTCCTGCGCGGTCACGGCCACCGGCTTCGCCCCGTTTTTCGCCATGCAGGCGCCTTGAATGAGGTAGACGCCCAAATCCATGAGCGGGCCACCACCCGCTAACACCCGATCGGCCCGCCACCGCCAGGTGGACATTACAAAGCCACGCTCACCTGACATCTGGGTGAAAGGGCCAAAATCTTCGTCCCGCGCCAACCGCCGTAACTCCGCATGGTGAGGATCAAAAAACAACCGATAGCCGATCGTCAGTTGCACGCCCGCGGCGCGGCAGGCGGCGATAATCGCATCACATTCGGCGACCGTGTTCGCCATGGGTTTTTCGCAAATGACATGCTTGCCCGCCTTAGCCGCGGCGATGCAATGCTCCGCATGCAGGCCATTCGGCGTAACCACATAAACAATATCAATCGCGGGATTATTCGCGAGCTGAGCCATCGTGTTGTAATTATAAATATTAGTCGCCGAGAAACCGTAATCTTGCGCCCATTTTAATCCCTTGGCGTGATCACTGGTCACGACCCCCGCGAGCTGGCAGTATTTAGTTTCGCGCAGAGCCGGCCCCAGTTGGCCGCGGCTGTAGCCACCTAAACCAACCAAGGCCACGCCGAGCTTGCGCCCGACCGGCGGGTGATCGGCGCCCCGACTCAGGCGCGGGGCCAACGTCAAGGCAGCGAGAGTTGAAACATTGCCAAGAAAATGGCGGCGGGTGAGATGGGCCATGAGTGAGAGGGGTGGACGGGTGGCTAAAAAATTAATAACGCGCGCGCTGAAAGCGAGCCCACAGAATCAGCCGGCGCGCAGCGGCCAGAGAATCAACTTGGTAACTGAAAATTCTCTAATTGATTTTTAACTTCCTGCATGAAGGCAGCGGCCCCCGCGCCGTTAACCACGCGATGGTCGAAGGTCAGCGAGAGTGTAATGACCTCGGCGGGGTGAATCACCCCTTCGTCGTTGATCAAGCGCTCGTGGGCCGCGCCGATGAAGACCGTGGCCATTGAGGGCGGGACGACGATCGGGGTCGCACTCTCGATCCCAAAAGCGCCGAGACTAGTAATATTCAGCGGCGCTTGCACCTCGATGAGTTTACCGCCGCGGGTTTCCTCGAGTGCCCGTTGATAGGCCACTTGGAAATCGGCCCAGGAAAGTAAATTGGCCCGGGCAATGGAAGCGGTCGCCAACCGATCGCCCGGCAACGCCACCGCGACGCCGACATCGAAATCGCTGCTCTCATGAATCGCGCCTTCTTTATCAACCAGACAACGAAACGCCGCGTGCTTTTCCTGGGCGCGCGTCAGCCCCCAGGCCATCATCACCGAAGGCGAAGGTGCGGCCGCGCCCTCTTTTTGCTTAGCAATTTCCCGCGCGCGCCGCAAACCGGCCCAGCGGACATCCATCAACATATTTGTCGCGACCACTGATTGCAGACGCTTAGTGATGGCGGGATTAAGAGCCGGCGGGCGAAGATTTCCTGTCATGGATGGAGGGGGGGTAGAAATAACTGCAGCCACGGCAACAGCCCGCCGCCCGATGGGCGCAACGGCCGAGCCGCTGGTGACTAACGGAGAGATTAGCGCGCGCGGGCTCGCCACCGCGGGCGACTCGACTCCAGCTTCAACTGGCAAGGCGGCGACGCTGGCCGCGTCTCCGGTGACCAGCGCGATCGCTTGGCCAATCAGAACGGTATCATCGATCTTGATTTGCCAGCTTTTGAGGCGACCAGCAAAAGACGCCTCGATGGGGTAGACGGCTTTATCCGTCTCAACTTCGCACAAGATATCATCGTGCTGCACGACATCCCCCGGCTGTTTAGCGAGGCTCACGACCCGAGCGGAGCGCAGCCCCTCACCCATAATGGGCACGCGGACAATAATATCATGAGTCCCAGCGATGACGGTATTTTGTGGGCCATGGGCTTGAGCGGCCGGGACCGCCGCGAGCTGGTTTGCCTCGGTCGCTGGTGCGGGTAAAGCCTGGCCGCGGGTGAGATCCAAGCCGACGGTCTGCTCAATCGCCGCGACAATCCGGGCGGCATCAGGCAGCGCGGCGTATTCATAAATCGGATTATAGCCGATCATCACGTTAGGCTTCGCGACTAAGAGAGGCGGTGCTTTAAGCCCGGCCCATAGATCAGCTTGGCCCAAGATGTGGGTGATAATCATTTGGCCGACAGAGCAAGCTTCGCCGTCCTCTTGGACTACAATCAATCGGCCGGTTTTTCGCACCGAAGCTTCGATCGTCGCGTGATCCCACGGCGCGATCGAGCGAAGATCGATGAGATCAACGCCGACGGCGCCTTTTAATGCCGCAATCGCCTCGTGCGCCTTCTCCATCGTATTACCCCACGCGACCAAGGTGAGATCGTTACCCTCTAAACAGCGACGCGCCAAACCCAGCGGGATCGGCACCACCGGTTCCCCCGTTTCTTTCTCGGCCCAAAGCATATGCTTCGGAGCCAAAAATAGCGTGATATCTTCGCCCTGCATCGCCGTCCACAACAGACCAGCGGCATCCTCAGGCGTGGAGGGAATGACGATATTGATTCCGGGAAAATGGGCGAACACCGCTTCGTTGGCCTGCGAATGCCACAGACCACCGCCGGGCAAATAAGCGCCATAGGGCGCGTACAACACGATCGGTGTTTTCCAGGCCGCATGGGAACGCCAACGGAGGTTAGCCAAATTCGATACCAGCTGATTAAAGCCCGGGTAAATAAAATCTATAAACTGCAACTCAAACACCGGCCGGCGGCCATAAAGCGCCAACCCTCCGGCGACGCCAATAATGGTCGACTCAGCTAAAGGTGAATTAAAGACCTGCGCGGGGAAATCAGTGGATAGTTTTTGCGTGAGCCGAAACACTCCGCCCTTCGGATCCTCGACGTCCTGCCCAAAAATCATGCGCTTGGGCTCGGCCGTGAGTCCGGCGCGCAGGGTCCGGTTAATCAAATCACCCATGCGATATTTGCCCGGCCGAAACAGTTCTTCCGTTAACTGGGGTGCGGGTCCCGTAATATCCGTCAGGAGTTCCGCCGCATGCGGATTTTCAGCCTGCTCGGCCGCAGCGTATTCGCGGCGCACCAACTCTTTCGCGGCCGCCTCCATTTGCGCAAATTCCGCGGCGGTGATTTCTCCGGCAGCGAGCATGCGATCTTTCAACACCCGCACGGGGTCGGCTGCTTCCATGGCCGCGATATCTTCCTTAGAGCGGTAGAGCGTGTGATCATCTGAACTCGTATGACTGGCGAGCCGCTCCATTTTGGTCCACAGGAGCACCGGGCCTTCGCCCGCGCGCAACTTAGCCAAAGCCGCCTGCCCTGCCGCATGCATGGCGACCGTGTCAGCCCCATCAAGCTCGGCCCACTGCGCGCGATCCAAAACTCCCAACACCAGGGGATTGGTTTTTCGCGTAGGCGTGGAGATGCCGTACCCATTATCTTCGACGATAAATAAAATTGGCAGCCGCCGCTCGGCGGCAAAACTGATCGCTTCAAAAAAATCGCCCTGCCGCGTTGCCGCGTCGCCAATCGTTGTAACGACGACTCCGTCGGTGCCATCCAACTGGAGGCCCCACGCGATCCCACAAGCCGGCAGCAACTGCGCGCCGAGGGGCGTGGGCACACTCACGATGTTCAACTCGCGGGAAGAAAAATGCGAAGGCATCATGCGTCCGCGGGACGCCGACTCGCGCTTGGCAAAATATTCGAGCGCCAAGTGACGCAGCGTCAGACCGCGCCCCGCACACAGCCCTCGGTCGCGGTAGTAAGGTAAAATAAAATCCCCTTCCCGTAACTGCGCGCCGATGGCGGCCAGTGCCTCGTGGCCACGACCGGAAACGTGAAAATGCCCCTTCCCTTGCCGATTCAAGCTCTCCTCACGCAGGTCGCCGTGACGGCTTTCCAGCATCGTCAGCAGCAAGTGGCGCTTCTGTTCTTTATTGAGAGGGGCGGCGGGAACCATGGCTTAATTATGAGTCAAATTTCCCAGCAAATACCATCAAACGGCAACGCATTTCGTGCCGACTCATCGTGGGATTTTTTTATTTTCTTTCAATTAACGCCGCCCCCCTAGCCCCAGAGATGAGCCCTCAAAATCACGGCGCGGCCGCGCGGCCCGCCACCGGCAACGACTGTGCCCGCATCGGCCCACCCCGAAAAGCAGGGAAAGCGGCTCCCAAGAGGAACGCTAAATCAGCCTCGGCGGCTGTCTTGAGCACACCTTCAGCTAACATTCGCTGAATTTCTGCTAACAGCACCCCGTTGAGCTGGGCCACAATCGCCGAGGCTTCTCGGCTGACGGGACGGCTAGGGGCAAACGTCGCCATCGCTGGATTCGGGAGGGCGACCCCATCACTATAAATATAAAAACCCCCACTCGGCCGACCCGTGAGCCCCGCGGCCATCATTCGAGCCCCGAGCGTCGTCAGGACGAGACGCTCAGGAAAATAGTCACTGAGCTGACCCATCATTCGATCGACCATCGCAACGCCCCACTCGTCGATCAGTTGCAGCGGCCCTTGGGGCCAGCCCCACTCTTGCATCGCGCCATCGATCGCTTCGGTCGACACGCCTTGCTGCCACAACTGAGCGGCGGCTTGGAGATAAAAAAATAAAGGGCGTAGGACGAAACCGCCCGGGGATGATCGCCCGATGACCGGCGTCTTGCCCAAAGTTTTGATGAAGGCGAGGGCCCGATCCGCGGCGGCGCGCGTGGTCGCCTGGCCCAACGCCAACTCCACCAGCGAGCCTTGGCCAGGGGCCAATGAAAAATGCAGACCGAGCAACTGCGGAGCGGACCGCGCCAAATCCTCGAGAGGAAAAATCGCCGTCGTCGTCGCCCACACGCAGTCGGGTCGAGTAAATTTGGCGAGCTCAGTAAACAACCGCTGCTTGGCCGCCATATTTTCAGGGGTGGCTTCAATGACCAAATCGCAAAGATCAAAATCCTCGAGCTTAGTCGTAATCCCGATGGCCCCCGTCAGCTTGTGCGCGGCCTCAGAGGTGAGTTGGCCGGCGTCAACAAGCTCGGCCCAAAAACCCCGCACCGTCGTCACACTGCGCGCGAGCTCGTCTTTACTAGGATCGCAAATGATCACGCCATAACCATGCAGCACGCACTCGGACATGAGCCTGACCCCGAGGTCACTCGCCCCCACAATGCCAATGGTACGACTGGGCCGCCCGGGCTCAGCGGCGGGGCCAGCCGGGAACCAAGCATCCGTCGTGGCCTTCCGCCCCGCGGCTTTGAGTAAAAAAACCTGCAGCAGATTTTGCGCAATTTTTCCCGTCACCTCATGACCAAATAAGGCCGCCTCCAGCTCGAGGGCTGTGGCCAAAGGTAAATCCAGCCCTTTTTCGACAACGTCTAAAACGGCCAGCAACGCCGGCCGATCGCGATACCGGGCCAAGGCTAGCTTGCGTTGCTGCGTAAAAAAATCCGCCGGAGG
>Ga0114970_10002534_pt1 | contig 13624 bp, 10 predicted proteins | sample M_140205_XF_Meta_FD_87030 | JGI IMG/M metagenome (GOLD analysis project Ga0114970, IMG submission 87030) | Freshwater microbial communities from Lake Montjoie, Canada to study carbon cycling - M_140205_XF_MetaG | ecosystem: Environmental > Aquatic > Freshwater > Lake | place: Lake Montjoie... | reverse complement strand
GCCGAGCGTGAGGCCAACGACGCCCGAGCGTTTGCGATTCAGAAGTTTGCGCGCGACCTGCTGGGCGTGGCCGACAATCTATCGCGCGCCCTGACGTCTGCGACCGCCGATGAGTCTAATCCGGCGCTGAAGGCCTTACTGACCGGTATCGAGATGACCGAGAAGGAATTGGCTGCCGCGTTTGAGCGCAATGGCCTCAAAAAGGTCGACCCCTCCGCCGGTGCTAAGTTCGACCCACACCAGCATCAGGCTGTGATGGAGCAGCCCAGCGATACGGTGGCCGCCGGCGCTGTGTTGCAGACTTTGCAGGCTGGCTATGAACTGTTCGGGCGCATTGTTCGCCCGGCCATGGTGGCAGTCGCGGCAAAGGGGTCTGCGGGCGCAGCCCAGGCTGAACCCGTGACTTCCAACCCCTGTAGCCAGTCACCCGGTGGGGAAGGCGATCACGCTGTGGACACATAAGCCTAAATGCTTTCGCTGTCGGGCAATATCGTTAAACTTATAAGTTCTTCACATTAAGCGCTGTCGGCTGGGCGATTCGCACGGCCGGGGCGCTGGACTGGGCTTTACGGGATGAACCTGACCATCGAACGTGCGGCGCTGCTGAAGGCCTTGGGCCACGTGCAGAGCGTGGTTGAACGACGCAACACCATACCGATCCTGTCGAACGTCCTGTTGTCGGCTAGCCGCGAGTCTGTGGCCTTCTCGGCAACCGACCTCGACATGGAAATTGTCGACGACGGCATGGCGCAGGTTGATGTTCCGGGCCAGATCACCGCACCTGCCCACACCCTTTACGAAATCGTCCGTAAACTGCCGGAAGGCAGTGATGTGCAGCTGAGCTACAATGGCGATGACCCTCGCCTGCAGATCAAGGCTGGCCGCTCGCGGTTCAACCTGCCTGTGCTGCCGGCTGGCGACTTCCCGGTGATGAGTTCGGAAGGCATGGCCAACCGAATGACCCTCGACGCCGGCGACCTGATCCGGCTGATCGACAAGACGCGCTTCGCCATCTCCACCGAGGAGACGCGCTACTATCTGAACGGCCTTTACCTGCATACGGTCGTCGAGAATGGGGCAGCCCTGCTGCGCGCCGTGGCCACCGATGGCCATCGTCTGGCCCTGGCCGAGATGCCGGCCCCAGAGGGCGCGGTTGGCGCGCCGGGCGTGATCGTGCCGCGTAAGACCGTGCAGGAGGCCCGCCGCCTGCTGGAAGACGCTGGCGAGAGCATCGAATTGCAGATCAGCCCACAGAAGGTGCGGTTCGAATTTGGCCGTGCCGGCGCCTTGACCAGCAAGGTGATCGACGGGGCCTTCCCGGACTATGCCCGGGTGATCCCGCGTGAGAACGCTCGCATCATGACGCTGGACAATGGTCTGTTCGCCCAGGCGGTTGACCGGGTGGCCACCATCTCGGCGGAGAAGTCGCGGTCTGTGAAGATGGCCGTGGAAAGTGGCCGTATCATCCTGACTGTGCGCAACATGGAAGCCGGCCAGGGCGTAGAGGAACTGGAAGTCGATTACGACGGCGAGCCGTTCGAGATCGGCTTTAACGCCCGCTACTTGCTGGATGTCGCCGGCCAGATCACGGGCGATACAGCGGAATTCCGCTTTGCTGATCCGGCGTCGCCGACCCTGGTCATCGACCCGGCGGATGCTGGGGTAAAATACGTGCTGATGCCGCTGCGGGTTTGATCCCAATCCTAATCATGGAGGGGTAGTGTCCGCCCTCCTGTCTCTGACCCTAACCGATTTCCGCTCTTATGAGCGCGCACCGCTGGGCTTGGCTGGGCGTAGTGTGGTGCTTTTTGGACCAAACGGGGCGGGCAAAACCAACCTGCTCGAGGCGATCAGTCTTTTGTCGCCGGGGCGTGGCTTGCGCGGTGCGGCGATTGCCGATCTCGGCCGCCGCCTGCCCGGGGAAGCCGTCGGGCGGGCCTGGGCCATATCGGCGGTCCTTGAAGGTGGCGAAGGTGGCCCGGTCCAGCTGGGCACGGGCGTAGAGGCCGGTGGCGCTTCGCGGCGGACGGTCCGGGTTGACGGGGTCAGCGCCCCTCCGGCGCGGTTAGCGGAGCACGTCCGCCCGATGTGGCTGACCCCGGCGCAGGACCGGCTATTCTTGGAGAGCGCGGGAGAGCGGCGTCGCTTTTTCGATCGGTTGGTCTTCGCTGCCGAACCCGATCATGCCGTTTATGTCGGCGCTTACGACAAGGCCATGCGCGAGCGCACCCGGCTGTTGGCCGAGGAAGATCCCGACCCGGCCTGGCTATCGGCTCTGGAGGCGCGGATGGGCGAAGCAGGGGCCCTGATGGCGGCCGCCCGTACCCGCACAGTCCATGCCCTTCGGACAGAGATCGAAGCGCGGACTGGTAGCGCCTTCCCCAAGGCGCAGGTTGCCTTAGCAGGCGAATTTGGTGCCGCCGACCGGGAGGCCATGACGGCCAATCTGGCTGCCGCCCGAGCCCGCGATGCCGCTGCGGGCAGGGCTCTGGCGGGTCCGCATCGCGGGGATATCGACGTGATCCATGCTACCCGCGGCCGCCCCGCCGCCGAATGCTCCACTGGCGAGCAGAAAGCTTTGATTCTCAATCTGGTTTTGGCTCAGGCGACGCGATTATCGCGTGCAAAAGACACCCCGAATCCTGTAGTCTTACTAGACGAGGTGGCGGCCCATCTCGACGCCCGTCGCCGGGAGGCGCTGGCGGACGAAATCGCGGCGCTCGGCCTGCAGTCTTTCATGACCGGCACGGACCAGGCGCTGTTCGACCATCTTAAGGGCCGGGCGCTTATGGTGCGCGTTGATGCCGCCGGCCCGACAATTCTGGAAGACTGAATGAGCGACGAAATTCCTGAGTCCGACCGCCCGAGCGACGCCCCGAGCGACTACGATGCGGATTCGATTAAGGTGCTGAAGGGCCTGGACGCCGTGCGTAAGCGGCCGGGCATGTACATCGGCGACACCGACGACGGCAGCGGCCTGCACCACATGGTCTATGAGGTGGTCGATAATGCCATCGATGAGGCCCTGGCCGGCCACGCCACCAGGGTTGAGGTGATCCTCAACGCCGACGGCAGCGCCACAATCACCGATGATGGGCGCGGTATCCCGGTCGACATGCACGAAGGCGAGGGCGTTTCCGCTGCCGAGGTCATCATGACCCAGCTGCACGCCGGCGGTAAGTTCGACCAGAACAGCTACAAGGTCAGCGGCGGTCTGCACGGCGTCGGCGTCAGTGTCGTCAATGCTCTGAGCGATTTCCTCGAACTGAAGATCTATCGCAACGGCAAGGCCCATCAGATGCGCTTTGAGCGCGGCGATGCGGTGACCTCGCTGAAGGTCACAGGCGATGCACCCCTGCGCGAGAACGGCGCATTCCTGACTGGCACCGAAGTCACCTTTATGCCGTCCCTGCGTGTGGGCCCTGACGACGGCACCTTCAGCCACATCGATTTTGATCGCAAAACCCTGGAGCACAGGCTGCGCGAGCTGGCCTTCCTCAATAGCGGGGTGGTGATCTATTTCCGCGATTTCCGTGATGCCGAGCCGTTCGAAGAGATCTTGACCTACGAGGGTGGGGTGGAGGCCTTCGTGCGCCATCTGGATCGCGCCAAGACCGCGATTATCCGCGACCCGATCACTGTGCGCGGCCGCCGTGACAAGGTCGAGGTCGATATGAGCCTGGAGTGGAACGACGGCTACCACGAGACCATGCTCTGCTTCACCAATAACATCCCGCAGAGGGATGGCGGCACCCACCTGGCGGCGTTTCGTGCCGCCCTGACGCGGGTAATCGGAGCCTATGCCGATAGCGCTGCCGGTCGCAAGGAGAAGGTGGCCTTCACCGGCGAGGATGCGCGCGAGGGCCTGACCTGCGTGTTGTCGATCAAGGTCCCGGACCCCAAGTTCTCCAGCCAGACCAAGGATAAGCTGGTCAGTTCCGAAGTGCGCCCAGCGGTGGAGAACCTCGTCGCCGAGGCCCTGTCGACCTGGCTTGAGGAACACCCCGTCGAGGCCAAGCTGATCATCGCCAAGATCGGCGAGGCGGCTCAGGCCCGCGAGGCTGCCCGTAAGGCGCGCGACCTGACCCGGCGCAAGAGCGCGCTTGATATCAGCTCACTGCCGGGCAAGCTGGCTGACTGCCAGGAAAAAGATCCTGCGCTTTCCGAGTTGTTCATCGTCGAGGGTGACAGCGCCGGCGGCAGCGCCAAACAGGCGCGCAACCGCGAGAACCAAGCTATTCTGCCCCTGCGCGGCAAGATCCTGAACGTCGAACGGGCCCGCTTCGATAAGATGCTGGGCTCCGAGCAGGTTGGCACCTTGATCATGGCCCTGGGCGCGGGGATCGGCCGTGACGAGTTCAATGCCGACAAGGTGCGCTACCACAAGATCGTGCTGATGACCGACGCCGACGTCGACGGTGCCCACATCCGCACCCTGTTGCTGACCTTCTTCTACCGGCAAATGCCCGAGCTGATTGAGCGTGGCTACATCTACATTGCCCAGCCGCCGCTCTACAAAGCGACCAAGGGTAAGTCTTCGCGCTATCTCAAGGACGATTCTGAGATGGAAGCCTTCCTGGTCGAGGAGGGCGTTGATGGCGCTGAGCTTGACCTTTCCACCGGCGAGCGGCTTACCGGTGCGGACCTTGCCGCCATGGTGCAACAGGCCCGCACGGCGAAGGCCCATGTTGACCGTCTTGCCACCCGCGCCCCGGCCTTTGCTATCGAACAGGCGGCCTTGGCCGGGTTGTTCGGCGACAAGCCCAATGTCGAGGCTGCAGCGGCTCGTATGGACCTCTACGCTCAGGAGTCCGAGGGCCGCTGGAGCGGTGCGCGTGTCGGAACGGGCTACGACTTCAGCCGCGTCAAGCGCGGGGTGACCGAGCGCCTAGTGCTGGACGACCAGACCCTGCACGCCGCAGATGCGCGTCGCCTGGCGGAACGATCGGTGGAACTGGCCAAGATTTTCGCCCAACCGGCGCTCTATCGTCGCAAGGATAAGACCGACACCATTCGGGGTCCGCTCGACTTGGCCGCAGCAGTTTTGGCGGCTGGCCGCAAGGGCCTAGCCATCCAGCGCTACAAGGGCCTGGGCGAGATGAATGCCGACCAGCTGTGGGAAACCACTCTGGATGCCGACGCCCGTACCCTGCTGCAGGTGCGGGTCAACCACGCGGACGACGCCGACGGCATGTTCTCGCGGTTGATGGGCGAACTGGTCGAACCCCGCCGAGAATTCATCCAGGCTAACGCGCTAGATGCAGCGGTAGACGTCTAGGGTCTTCAAAAACCGCGTTGCTAGGGCTAGCCGCCGCTTTCGCGGCGCACCTCGCTGACGTCTTGTACCTGGCCAGCATCGAGCATGACCGCCAGCTTCGCGCGGGCGCGCGCGACGCGGTTTTCAATCGCCTTGACGTTTGTATGCAGGATTTCTGCGGATTCCTTTTGGCTCATCCCTTCCAGGGCGGTCAGCACCAGGGGTTCGCGCAGGTTGGCAGGTAATAGGGCTATGGCGGCCTGGAGTTTGCGCAGGCACTCGGCGGCAATCATCGCGGTGTCAGCGGCAGGTGCCAAGATGGGTACGCGTTCCTCTGCGTCGGCGAATGGGTGGGTGATCATGAACATGGTGCGGCGCAGGGTCTGTTTCCGACCAAGGTCGCGGCACTTATTGAGCGCTATGCGGCGTAGCCAGATGTCAAACGGCCGTTCGGGATCGTAGCGTGGCAAGGCGCGCCACGCCGAGGCGAAGGTTTCTTGGACTATTTCTTCGGCGTCTTCGACGGTGGCTGTGTGACGACGGATGAACCGGTACAGCCAGCCCTTGTGGTGAGCCATAAGCTGGCTGTAGGCGCTCCGGTCCCCGTGCAGCACCCGTTCGACGAGCGCGCTGTCCTCATTCATCCGGCGGGGCTCATCAAGGCGCGTCCCGCATCAAGGCCCGGATGATCCGCTCATCATAGAGTTGGCGTTGCTCCAGGGTCAGAATGTTGCGGATGTCGATGATATAAGTGATCGTCGCGGTCTGCATCAGACCGACGTTTTCCTCGATCTGCCGAATATAGACCTGGGTCATGGTGTTCAGCGTCATGTCGTCTGACAGCGCACCGGCCAGTTCGGCATTGGTGATCTTCAGCTGAGACAACACCCGGTTGTTCTGGCGGGTGTATTCGACGTCAATAGCGGCAACCTTGGATTTCTGATCAGCCGTCAGGTCGAAATCGCGCATCAACATCGCGTCGACCGTCTGGCGCAGTGTGACCTGGGCCGACGTGGCAGCGTGCCGCTGCTGGCTGCGGATAGCCCCCAGGCGTGCGCCGGCAAAGCCAGACACAGCGGCCACGATCACCGTGATGATAAGGTTACGCCAGAATGGCGTCATAGACCGTTCGCCAGTCGTGCGAGAGGCCCGTACTGGGCATAGTCGGCCCTCAGGATTGAGCTCAAGTTGGGGTGGTCTGTTGTCGTAGCCGACCAGCCGACAGAAAGGCCGATGACCAGAGTGGTCAGGGCAACCGCGATCTGGATGCCCAGCGAGGGGCTGGCACGGCGCGCCAGGTCTTCGGCGTCGATCCGCGACCAGACGCCGGTTTCTAGGTTGGCCGACGGCGCTCCAGCGTCCAAAACAGACAGGGCACCAAGCAGATCGTCCAGTGACTTTTGCATGACCCAACACCCTCCTATCCGAGATTGATCAGACCGTTTGGGCGTTAATACGCCCAAATTCGCGATGCCCCTAGATATTGGCGCATATTTTCAGCACTTGCCGCCACGACAATGCTGATCGCGTGTGGCGTCAACATCGGCCAAACCACAACGGGCCAGCTTCTCGTCACCTTGTAATGGGCATTGAAAGGCCGACTGATGTGTCGCGGCGATTGCCCCAGTCGACATCTCACCAGCGCTTTGAGCCTTGTTCCCAGGTTTCCCGCTCGGGTGGCCGCCCGCCCGCTAGAACATCATCCTGCCGGCCAGGCGTAGATTATAGCGCTTGGTTTTCTTGGCCGCTGCCAAACCACCCTCGAGGGCGACATAAGACATCGGGGTGCCCGCCCGCAGGGCCATGTCGAGGGTAATGGCCCCGTCCTTGGTGTCTGCTGAGGCTAGGGTGAAGGGTGTCCCAGTGGAGAAATGTGCCACGGTTGAACCAATCGTGCCGGCGACCTGCTCGCGATAGCCAAGGCGGATTTCAGGGCGCCACCACAGGTCTCGTCCAAAACTGGCACCGAAGGCCACGGCGGCCTGGGCATTCAGCGCGCTGCTGGCGCGGGATGCCGTGGTCACGTCAAAGCCCGTGCCGCCGCCACTCTCCTTGCGCTCGCCCTCGTTTAGATAGAGGTAGTCGAACCGCGCCTCGGGCCGGAGGAAGAAATGGCCCATCGTCGCTTCATAGGCCAGGCTGCCGAAGGCATGCCCCTCAATCCCATTCCAGCGCGCAATGTTGTTGCGCTGTAAATCGTTGAGCCCATCGCCGTTGAGGTCGCCGGAGAAGAAGGCGCGTTGGCCCTTCATCCAGGCATAGCCGCCACCGCCGCCCAGGCTCATTCGCCAGCCGCCGGTTGAGCGGCGCCAGTAGACATCGCCCTGCAGCGCCGCGGTGCCGGTCTGTTCACCAACCTGAGCCGCGTTATCGCGCTCCTGCAAGTTCAGATAGGATACAGCCACGCCCAGGGCACCGCCGTATTCCCCCATGGCTTCGTAGCCACCGGCGAATCCGAAGACCTGGGTGTCTGATCCCATGGTGTTGCCGGTTTCGGTCCGCACCAGACCATTGACTTCCTGTCCCCAGAAGCTGTCGGGGCCGTACCGATCATAGAGGTCAGGGCGGTGGGCAATGCCCTCCGCGAGCTGTTGATTGGCGTAGTTCAGGGCATCGAATGTGCCGTGGCCAAGGTCGGGCAGCAGCTGGTCATACAACCGCACCAAACCGTTGCGGCTCGCCTGGACCAACAGGGGGGCGGCCAGGGCGCTGTCGGTCTTCAGCGCCTGGATGACGGCGTTGTAGGCACCGGCCTGGGTCTGGTTGAATCCAAACTCCGCTGCGGTTCGCGGCCGCACGTCGATATAGAGCTGGCCGAGGGAATTATTGGCAGACGCCGAGGCGATATAGAGATAGGGCGCACCCGTCAGGCTAGACATGAATGTCGTGCTGGAGAGCGTATTGGCCTGGATCACCGTGTAGCGCGTCGGGGTATCGAGGATCGACGTCAAGGTCATGCCGAGCTGGGTATTGGCGGCAAGACTGGCCGAACTCAGCACCAGTTTGGTCGCCGAATTCGCGGTCGGGTCAGCCGAGAACAGCAGGACTGCATCTGACGAAGTGACGTTCAGGCTTGTGGCGTTAATCGTCTGGGCGTTCTGGAGCGCCAGAGTGCCCTTGCCCAGGTTGATGCTCAGCTTGCCGTCGCTATCGGTCACCGAGCCGATCAAGGCCCCGCCGCCGCTGATGGCGAGGGTGTCGGCCCCTGCGCCGAACGAGACAGCGCCTGACAGCGTACCATTAGCTAGTTCGAGGCGGTCATTGCCCGAGCCGAACTTCACATCGCCGTAGATCTGGGGTTCTTCGGAATCGTTGATCCCATCACCGTCAGTATCCGTGAAGAGGGTGGTGCTACGCACGCCTTCCTGGTGGAGGGTTACGCCTGACGTATTGGCGCTGACGTCGATCGCGGTTTGCTTACCCGTCGTGGGGGTGTTGCTGGTGTTGACGATTCCAGCGGAGATCTGGCCGGTGTTGTCGATCCGGATCACGCCGCCGTTCAGGTCTTCAAAAGCGACGACGTTGGTCTTGGTACCGGTGGCCGAAACGATAATCTGACCGCGGTTAGTTAGGCTGTTGACCGTCGCGCCCTTCTGGATGCTTAGGCCGCGGACTGTGTTGGTCAGGTCGGATGTCACGCTGACCGATATCGATCCGGTGTTGAGTATTGTCGGCACAACCGCACCGGACAGAAGGCTCAGGCCGGTTGCATTCGCCTGATAGGCGTTGGCAGAAATTGCGCCGCTGTTGCTGAAGCCCTGGGCGATATTGACGGCCTGGCCCGAACTCGTGCCGATCTGGATCGCGGCTGGTGCAAAGCCGTCATAGACACCGTCGGCCTGGATCGAGCCGCGATTGTAGAGACCAAACGAATAGTCGCCGGTTCCGATCGCACCAAGGGTGATGGCTTTGGTGCTCGAGCCGATCAGCACGGCCGGTGCCGAACCATAAGCGGTGACGGCCGCTGTGCCCTCGAGCGAATCCGGTGTGCCGTCGGCGTCGGCGTCCTGTGTGCCGTCGTCGGTTGCGCTGATGGGTGGCGGTGTGTCGAAGAGAAGGCCGCGGTTCAGATTGGCGGTTACGCGGATCGCCGGCCCGCCGGTCAACAGGTCGTCGGGGCCAAGCGTGGCACGGTCGGTGTCCAGCACGGGGCGGCTCTGGTAGCGGAAGCCCGTAGCGCTCACCGACCCCTGGATAACGGCTGCACCGCTAACATCGCCGTCGAGGGCGACACCGACAGCGTTGAGGCCATAGCCTGCGATCGTACCTGTGATGCGCGCATTGCCGGTCAAGGGTGCCGCCAGATGGATGCCGTAGACCCGGTCGCCGGTGGCATTGATCGTGCCGCTCTGCACGAAGTCACCGATCAGACCGGTTTCGATGGATATGGCGGCTGTGTCGTTGCCGCTGGCCAGTACGCTGCCGCCGGCCGCCAGGCTGATGTTGCCGGTGAATGTGCCGGGCCCGATCAGCCGCACGCCAAAGCGGTTTTGGCCGCTCGCAAACGGGCCGTCCGCGTTTCCATCGTTGTTGTCATCCGGCGGATTCAACGAGGAGATGATGCTGATGCTGCCGCTATTGATAAACGACCCGGTGTTGCCGCCCTTGATCAGCACACCGGTGGAGTCATTCACTTCGCTGGTCGACAGCGAGCCCGCAGTGACGACCGTATTGTTGCTGTTGAGGGTGATCAGCGGACCCGCGACGGTCGAATTGATCGAACCGGCGGTTTCAACGACAACATTGCCGGGCACGCCGGTGGCTACGGTCGAGGTCTGTAACGGCGTTGTCGTCGAGGTCGTGATATTGGTCTGGGCCAACGCGGCCAGGGGCGCGGCGGCGAAGGCTAGGGCCAGAAGCGGCCCAGCGGCGACGGTCGCGGCCAGAAGCTTGCACTGCATCAAAAACAGAACCCCGAAACCAAAACGGCCAATACGTAGTCGAAGGTCGATGCGGCGAAATTGCGTCGACCGCTCCGTCTATCGCAAGCCAGAGCGGTGCGCCATATGTCCTTAGTTTCAATCCGGACAAGAATCGCCCCTACAAAAGCTGCACCGCACCAGTATCAGGGCCACCCATGACGACTGTTACGATTGCCGCGCCCTTCTGGGCCATGCTGGAGACCCTGCCTGACCCGGTCATGCTGGTGTCGGCATCCTCGCCGGAAGACCTGGCTGGGCGCAAATTTGCCTTCGCCAATCCGGCGGCGCGTGAGTTGTTGCGGCTGCCCGGAGCGGAAGGGCATCTGCTGACCGCCGTGCGCCATCCCACGGTTCTCGAGGCTGTCGACGAGGCTCTGTTCCAACGTCGCGAAGGCACGGCAATCTGGGAACAGGGCGGTCCGCGCGACCGTTGCTGGCGGGTCACCGTTCGACCGCTGGGAGAGGTTGGGCCAGGTCGGGAACGCATCGCCCTGATGGCATTCAGCGACCAGACCGACGCTCGGCGCAATGAGCGGATGCGCGCTGATTTTCTGGCCAATGCCAGCCATGAACTTCGCACGCCGCTGGCCTCGCTGAGCGGCTTCATCGAGACCCTGCGCGGCCACGCTCGCGACGACGAGGCGGCGCGCGACCGGTTCCTGACCGTCATGCAGGCCCAGGCGGATCGCATGGCGCGCCTGATCGATGACCTGCTCAGTCTGTCGCGTATCGAGCTGAATGAGCACATTCCCCCGCTTGATCGGGTGGACCTAGCCCTGACAGCCGCTGAGGTGGTTGAATCGCTCTCGCCCCTGGCCAAGGACCGCGACGTCGCCTTGGAGCTGGTCGCTCATGGCCGATCGGTCATTATCGGCGATCGTGACCAGATGGTGCAGCTGGTGCAGAATCTGGTCGCCAACGCGCTCAAGTACGCCCCAACGGGCAGCGCCGTTCGCATTGAGGTGCGGGCTGGGCTCGATTTGGCGGCCGCGGCGGCCAGCGGAATGGTGGAGAACGAGCCCCGCGCCCGTCATGCCCTTGTCACGCCCGATGCCAGTCCGGGGCAGTCCTTTGTCGCCCTGGTGGTCTCCGATTATGGACCGGGCCTAGCGCGTGAGCATCTGCCGCGTCTCTCTGAGCGGTTCTACCGGGCACCCGGTCAAAAGAGTGGCGTCAATTCCGGCACTGGTCTTGGCCTGGCTATCGTCAAGCATCTGGTCAACCGCCACCAGGGCGGCCTGGCCGTGGAAAGCGAGTTGGATCGAGGCGCGACCTTTGTCGCCTATCTGCCCGAGGCCCTGACCCTGTCACGTAGCCGCTGATGCGTCGTCACCAAAATGTCATATAAACGTCATCATCTCATCGCCCGTTATCGTCACAAAATCTCCCCATGAGTGACACTCCAGCGAGGGACTGCGACGAGCAACTGGCTGAGCTTGGGTCTGAAATTGCCCGGCTTGGCGGTCTGGTCGAGGCGCAGATCGCGTCTGCCGTTGATTCCATGACCCGCCGCGACGTGGCCCAGGCTTCCGCCGTGGTCGCGATGGATGATCGGATCGACGATCTGCAGGCGCAGATCGAACAGATGACCTTGAGCCTGATTGCGCTGCGTCAGCTGGCTGCGATCGACCTACGCCGCGCCATGGCGGCGATGAAGATTTCTATGCAGTTGGAGCGCTGTGGCGACCTGGCCAAGAATATCGCCAAACGCGGTCTGGTGCTGGCCAAGGGCGAGGCCGTCACGCCGTTCAACCGCTCGATTGATCGCATGGGGCGGCTAGTGGTCGACCGCCTCAAAACCGTGCTCGACGCCTACGCCCACCAGGATATCGAGCGCGCCATCCAGGTCTGGAGCCGCGACGAAGAAGTTGACGAGCACTACAACGCCATCTTTCGCGAACTGCTCACGTATATGATGGGGGATCCGCGCACGATCACCCCCTGCACGCACCTGCTGTTCGTCGCTAAGAACCTCGAACGCATCGGCGACCACGCCACCAACATCGCCGAGATCGTCCATTACGAATTCACCGGCGAGGCCCTGGTGGGCGCGCGGCCGAAATTCGACATCCTTCAACAAGACTAAAAGGCCAAAGCCGCCATGAGCGCTTCTCAAACCTATGTGCTGGTGGTCGAGGACGAGGAAAGCCTCTGCGCCCTGTTGCAATATAATCTCGAAAAAGAAGGCTTTGCGGTCGGGGTGGCCACCGATGGAGAGGAAGCCCTGATAATGATCGAGGAGCGCGCGCCGGATATTGTAATTCTGGACTGGATGATGCCCAAGGTCAGCGGCATCGAGGTTTGCCGCCGCCTGCGTGGCCGGGCGGAAACCCGCAATCTGCCGATCATCATGCTGACGGCGCGCGGTGAGGAGGGCGACCGTGTCCGGGGCCTGGATACCGGTGCCGACGACTATATGGTCAAGCCCTTCTCTATGACCGAGTTCACCGCCCGCGTGCGCGCCGTGCTGCGCCGGATCCGGCCGGCCCTCGCCGAGGAACGCCTTGTGCTCGGCGACATCGAGATCGACCAGGCTGCACACCGGGTGCGACGCGCTGGCCGGGGTGTGCGGCTGGGCCCAACCGAGTACCGCCTGCTGCGCCACCTGATCCAGCATCCGGGCCGGGTGTTCAGCCGCGAACAACTGCTCGACGCTGTCTGGGGCTCGGAAGTCTATGTCGAGGTGCGCACCGTCGATGTGCATGTCGGCCGCCTGCGCCGCGCCTTGACGGAGGACGAGACGTTCGATCCTATCCGTACCGTGCGATCGGCGGGCTATTCGATCGACTTCGAGGGTTGATCTTGACGTCGTGGCGCGCGAAAGCCGCGCCATGAACATCCTCCTCGTTGGCTCTGGCGGGCGCGAACACGCCCTCGCCTGGAAGATTACCCAATCGCCCCTGGTGGGCCGACTGGTCTGCGCGCCCGGCAATCCCGGCATTGAGTGGCTGTGCGAGACCCGCCAGGTGGCCGCAACAGATGTCGAAGGCCTGGTCGCCCTGGCGAGAGAGATCGCCGCTGATCTGGTGGTGGTCGGACCGGAAAGCGCCCTGGAGCGCGGCCTGGCCAACGCCATGGCGCTGGCCGGTATTCCCTGTTTTGGTCCATCGCAGGCCGCCGCGCGGCTGGAGACCTCCAAGGCCTTCACTAAGGATTTCTGCGCTCGCCACGGCCTGCCCACGGCCGCTTACGGTGTGTTCGCCGACATGGGCCCAGCCTGCGCTTTCCTCGAAACCCTCGACGCGCCCTATGTGATCAAGGCCGATGGCCTGGCCGCTGGCAAGGGCGTGGTTATCGCTGCCGATCTGGATGAGGCCCGAGCGGCGGTCAGCGACGTGCTGGGCGGGCGCTTTGGGGCCGCCGGCGCGCAGGTGGTGATCGAGACGTTCATGCAGGGCGAGGAGGTCTCGCTGTTTGCCCTGACGGATGGCACCACGGCCCGCCT
>Ga0114970_10002533_pt1 | contig 13626 bp, 8 predicted proteins | sample M_140205_XF_Meta_FD_87030 | JGI IMG/M metagenome (GOLD analysis project Ga0114970, IMG submission 87030) | Freshwater microbial communities from Lake Montjoie, Canada to study carbon cycling - M_140205_XF_MetaG | ecosystem: Environmental > Aquatic > Freshwater > Lake | place: Lake Montjoie... | reverse complement strand
CATGGGATCAGGAACTGCCGGTTATCCAATATCCGTAAGTGCAACAAGCAGCGGTACGCAGGCAGAATTTAAAAAATCAAGTGGAGTGGTATGTATCGATTACATGTCGATTCGCGATAGCAAGGCAAGTGGAGGCGCCACTTTTTATGCTGGCAGCAATAGCACTGATTTAGGAAATAATTCAGGATGGATTTTCAGCTCATGTTGTGCTACACCAGCAAATCCGTCGGCACCTATAACTGTTGGCAATGCGTGTAGCAGTCAAACCATTGCCTTTGGATCAAATCCAGCAAACGGAGTAAGTTGGTATTGGCAAGGAAACACATGTGGAACAAGCACATTATTGGGTTCTGCATCCAGTATTGTGGTGAACACATCAGGAACTTATTATTTGCGTGCCAAAGACAATTCTAGTGGATGTTGGTCAGCAACATGCAGTAGTGTTCAAGTGACACTATTAAATACTCCCCAGGCCAATGCCGGTAGCACCTCAAAAATATGTTCAGGAAATAGCAGTGTTTTAGGCGGAACACCATCCGCAAGCGGTGGCAGTGGTAGCTATACCTATGTATGGAGCCCATCGACAGGATTAACTTCTGCATCTGCAGCCAATCCAGGGGCCACACCATTATCAACCCTTGTATATACATTAATCGTTACGGATGCAAACCAATGCACGGATACAGATAGTGTACAAATAATTGTAAAACCAAGTCCGACAGCAGATGCAGGCAATGCGCAAAGAATTTGCGCGGGAAAAACGACTGCACTTGGCGGAAGTCCTTCAGCAAGCGGAGGCAGTGGCGTATATAGTTACTTATGGACACCAGCAAGCTCGATCAGCTCACCATTTGCAGCCAACCCATCAGCTAATCCACCTACGAGCACAAATTATCAACTGACCGTAACAGACAGCAACCAATGTACCTCCACATCAAGCATTCAACTGGATATTAAGCCCAATCCCATTGCGAGTGCTGGCCTATCTCAAAACATCTGTAAAGGAGACACCGCAACAATAGGCGGCTTACCAACTGCAAGTGGAGGAAGCGGAGTATATTATTACCAATGGAATCCATCCACAGGACTTTCTGCATCAAATGTTGCCAACCCCAAAGCGATGCCTACAAGCAATATCAATTATATGCTAACCCTTACCGATACCAATGGCTGTATAGCATACTCATCAGCAGGAGTGCAAGTGAATCCCTTACCACTGGCAGATGCAGGAATCACCTCGCAAATCAATTTAGGAGACAGTGTGCAATTATCGGCTAGCGGGGGCATACTATTCAGTTGGAGCCCTTCCAATACATTAAGCAATTCAAACCTTTCAAACCCCTATGCATCACCTGTAGCAACAACACTCTACACCGTATTAGTTACAGATGGAATGGGATGCTCGGCATCTGATACCGTTAGCGTAATTGTAAATACACCCACGAGTATTTCAACACAGAAAAATGATCATTTCTCTTATTCAGTATTTCCAAATCCAATGCATGTATATACAACTATTGAATTTCAAGGCATAAAAGAAATGGATGTTCAAGTCAAAATATTTGATGCCTTAGGAAAAAACATAAAAAACATATCAGAAATCCATGAAGGCAAAAATATTCTTTTGTTTGATGAAATGTCGTCAGGCATGTATTTTTACCAAATCATTTCTGATAAAAATCTTTTGGGCAAGGGAAAATTAATTATTGAATGATGCACAAAACATCAAGCAAATAAAATCAAGGAACAATAGAAAACTCTAGTACACTAATTTTATAGACATTTCCAACTGCGGCAAGGGACGTTCCTGCGGGAAGCCAAATGGGCAAATCTGTGCAAACCACAGAGGATGAACTATAGGAATTCCCCCAGGAGCTTTTGATAAAAACACTAAGACCGTCAACCAAAATACCTGTAGCAGAAGATTGTGCAGATGAGGTACCAGAATTAATACTTAATGAGCTGGCAGACAATACAGATTCAACTTTCCATATTTTTCCATTGGGCACTGTATCTGTTGTGCTTACCAAAATGGCTTTGGAAAAAACTAAATTTTGAGCCTGACCACTGAAAGAAATCAGAATGAATAAACCAATGATGACAGCGCAAATACTTTTTTTCATTTGACCATTTCTATTGAAACGAAATTCATAAAGTGAAACAAGAGGTGCATGATTAACTATTCTACTATTCAACTTTTCTACCAAAAACCATATTTACGCCAAAACGAATATTAAACAATTTAGCCTTTTCAAGCATAAACAAAGCCAAAATATTATCATAAGAAGAATACAATTGAATTGCACCTACATTCCATGCCCAACCCAGTCCGATGTTATTATAACTTCCCTGCATAGCCGAATAGGTAAGAGCCAATTGAAAATCTTTACTATATGTACCGATGTAGGATAATGTCACAGCAGGTTGCATGGTTTTATAATATTCAGTATATATCAATGCACCAAACTGATTTTTTTGTGTAAGAGTATATATTGCGCTAATGTATGACTTGGCAATTAATGATGTTGTATATGGATTTTTTGTTTCATCCGTTTTAAAAACAGATTTCATGGAATCAATTGCTGTATCAAAATTCATATCCCCACTTTTTGCAAAGCTATTGAGTTTAATTCCGTCATAGGTATACGTAGTATTATTTGCCAGGTAATTTTTCGGCGTATTATTCCAATTGATAAAACCCATATCCACCATACTTGCAGAAAAAGTAAATTTTTCATTGAGTTTAAAAGTAGCACCCAAATCTGATGCAAACCCATTATTCCCTTTACCTGTCAAAAAATTTCCTAGTGAAAAATTTTTATCAAAGGAAGACAAACCCGATGCATTAACCAGAATATCAGAAGAAAAACTAAGGTTATAATTATCTGGATTCGTATAAAAATTAAAGGTAGATTTTTCGGTATTGATATTGGCCACACCTCGAAGGTATTTGAGGCGTATTCCCAAGGTAAATTTACCAAGTTTATAGGCAGCTGACCCACCAAGTTCATGATAATAAGAAGCATCAAAAGCAGTTCCTTCAAACTTAGCTGTTTACCCCAAAAAAGCAGAATTCCCTTTTACAACAAACTGCATAAGGTCTTTTGCATATCCAAGACGCATGGACATTTTATCCGTAAAATTTAGGCCAAAAAATAAATTTTTTATTTTAAAACGCGCTGTGAGAAGATCCATCTGCAAGTCTATAGAGGTAAAATTCTTTTCACTCATCTTATCTAGAAGATAATCAAAATCCATATTTCCAATAGAATCTGCTCGAATGTCTTCAATCACAAAACCCGAATTGATAAAACTAAACTGAGTAGAAGTGAGAAAAGGAATACCGGTAGAAAAAGTACCCTGAGGAATGAATGCAGGATTTGTATAATCAGACTGTACTACAGTATTTAAAAAATGAGTAGTGAGATCTCTTTGAGCCATTGAGCGAAAAGAAACCAAAACAAACAGACTTATAATAAATAATTTTGAATATTTCATGATCTATAATCTTTAAAAACTTTTAATTTGAACGGATTACTCTATTTTTAGATTTAAAAGCAAGCCCAACTTGACATCCACTTTATAGGTAGAAAGGATTTTAACATCTTTGCTTCCAAGGCCCGTTGTTATTAGTTTTGCAAGCACAAGTGCTTTGGCTGTTCGTTTTTTGATATAGGTAAATCTTTTTTCATCGACCAATATAGATGTTGTTTTATGCGTAGGAGCGATTACATCTCCTGCCCCATTCACTATACCAGAGGCGATGATGTTTTGCCCGGGTACCGTTAGAGAATCCAATCGATGCATATTGGAATCTGTAAAATAAATTTGCAAATCAGCATCTAGAGGAAATCCATTATCAGTATTTATTTTAAAAATGACAGATTGAACTTGTTCTGCCACATTGAATGCAAGATCTAGCGTATCAACAAAAACCATATTTTTTACTCTACCCCACATGGGAAGTTCTGCCTTCAAATTCAATTTAAAACGGCTGGTATCGGTAATAAAATTATATGGTGGCGTTCCAGTAGGATTAGATTTGATACTCATGGCATACTCCATGCCAGTGGGGCCAACATTAAAAACATTATCAATATTAGAATTATTTTTATCCAAAGAAAAGGAAGTACTTGCCGTTTGTCCTACCTGAGAGGCTGTAGGATAATTTACCAGTACAGGTCCTGCTGCTATGGGTGCAGTGCCAGATAACAATACCGAAGTATTTTTATTGAAGGCTTTTAGTTTAGAAAAATGAATTTCAACAGGTAGACCAAATGAATTATCAATATCAATGGTAAGTTTAGGATCAAAGAATGAAATACTGCCTACCCCACCAGGAATGTTATTATTAAAGAAACTAATATCGAGGGTATCGTTTGTGGATGGAAAAGGCAAAACACCCAAATATCCATCCATAAAAGAAAAATTAAAATTACTCAAACTTGCCTGTAATTTAATATTATCGGCAGGATAAACAGGATTTCCACTGTTATAAGTCATGGTCAAAGAAATATCCACAGGAAGCGAATTGCTAACCTTACCACCTGCGCTCAAATCAAAATTATAACCCGTTAAATCATATGCTGTAGAAACTACAACAGGTCCACTTGTATAGGTAATAGGGATGACCTGTGAAAAAGCCAAGCCGTTTTTAGTAACAGTAGGAAAACTAAAAGTAAGTACTCCACTATGTTTAAAAGTAGAATTGATATCAAACTTCAAATTACCTGATTTCAATAAAATATTCATGACCTTAGCGGTGGCATCAGGAAAATTAAACTTAACAGTATCCAAATAAGGCAGCGTGATGGTGGTATTTGCCAAAAACTGAACGGTATCTGAGGCCGTCATGCCAATCTGTTTAGACCAGGTTTGCGATGGAATACTAAATAATTTAGAAGCATATGGCGACTTGATAGAGTTTGTATATACCAGTGAAAGCAAATGGCTATTGGGATCTTCTTGCATAAGGCCTCCTGAATCAAAATTTTGAATAATATCAGACAATTTCAATTCAGAATTAAACAATGGCATTGCAAATCCCGGTTTATAGACTACACTTTTGATATCACTGAAATTATCTTTCATGCAAGACTGCAGGCTTAACATCCCTAAAAGCATAAAAACTGCGCCAAGGATCGTTTTTTTTCTGATTATAAATTTTGAATACATGGTTTTTTATAATAAAGTTTTCTCGAGAATTTTCTAAAAGTAAAAATACGAACTTTTTTTGATAATATATTATTCCATATGATTTTCAGCCCTTAGAAGCAATATGCATTAGCCTCACATAAGGCGGAAGAAATGCGTCTTCTGGCATCTTTGGTATTTACAGGAGCCCATTTGGTAAATCTTTTAAGACCGGAAAGTAACATCCGCTGCTCATCGCCATCAGACATAGAGGCTATTGTATTTCGGGCTGAGATTTGAATTCGATCTACAGCGTCATTGATAGATACGCGTAATATATCCAATTGAAGGGCCGATTCTTTTTCACCACGCATAGAAACTAATTTTTCTGCTCTCAATAATAAAGACTCACAGGTAAAAACTTCTATCATCATATCCGCTATATTCATGATTATTTCCTGTTCTTTGGCCAATGCGGTCATATATTTTTGTGCTGCACTTCCGGCAGTCATCAATATTACCTTTTTAAGATTTCTCACGATTTTTCGTTCAGCGGCAAAAAGCACATTCTCATCATCTGAAAAGTCAGGTATTGAAGTGAGCTCAGCTTGAATTGCCTTTGCAGGACCAAATAAATCGATAGTACCTTTCATGGCACGTTTCATAATCATATCTACAGAAAGAAGTCTATTGATTTCATTGGTACCTTCAAAAATTCTATTGATTCGTGAATCCCGATATGCTCTATCCATGGGATAATCAGCAGAAAAACCATAACCTCCCAATACCTGCACGCCTTCATCTACGACATAGTCTAGAACTTCAGAACCAAATACTTTAAGCATTGCACATTCAATGGCATATTCATCTGCTGCACCCAACAAAGAAGCTTCCATGTTCATTCCCGAAGCTTGCAATTCTTTCTCTTTCAAATCAATCATTTCGCCTATCCGATACAAAACAGATTCTAGAACATAAATGCGTATCGCTTGTTCGGCCAATTTATGGCTGATGGCGCCAAATTTTGCTATCGGTGTTTTAAATTGCTCTCTTTGATTGGCATATTGAATAGAAGCGGTACTCACTTTTTTAGACGCCCCTAAAGCCGCAGCAGCTAATTTAGCCCTTCCAATATTGAGAATATTAAAGGCTATCAAATGCCCCTTCCCTATCTCACCCAATACATTTTCAACCGGCACCTGACAATCAGAAAAGAATACCTGTCGGGTAGAAGACCCTTTGATACCCATTTTATGCTCTTCTTCACCAAAACTAATTCCGGGGTAATTTCGCTCCAAAATAAAACCAGTAAACTTATCTCCATCCACTTGGGCAAAAACAATAAAGACATCGGCAAACCCGGCATTGGTTATCCACATTTTTTGTCCGTTCAAGACATAATTTTTTCCATCGGCACTAAGTACGGCTTTGGTTTTTGCTGCTAGTGCATCTGAACCAGAACCAGGCTCGGTAAGGCAATACGAAGCTTTTAACTCACCACTCGCCAATTTGGGCAAGTAATTATTTTTTTGCACTTCATTTCCAAAATACAAAATAGGCAAGGTTCCAATACCAGTATGCGCAGCAAGAGAAACGGCAAAAGAATGACCTGCCCCAATTTTCTCTGTTATCAACAAGTTTGTTATAAAATCTTTTCCAAAACCTCCATAGGCCTCTGGAATAGCCGTAGCCAATAATCCAAGCTCACCGGCCTTATCTAGCAAAGAAGGAACAAGACCTACTTCCTGAGCATCTATTCGATCCAAATGAGGATGCACCTCCGTTGCAATAAATGAATCAGCTGTTTCGGCCATCATCAATTGCTCTTCATTAAATTCTTCAGGAATAAAAATTTCGCCGGCACGGCTTTCTTTAACAATAAATTCTCCGCCTCTGAGGGCTGTGTTGTTTGTATTTTCCATGCTTTATTTTTTTGTATTAATTCAAAATTTCAAATATTCCGGCAGCGCCCTGACCTGTGCCTACGCACATGGTAACGATACCATATTTTTGATTTCTTTTTTGCAATTCATTGATTATTTGCACGCTGAGTTTTGCACCTGTGCAGCCTAGTGGATGCCCCAAGGCAATGGCTCCGCCATTTACATTAACTATTGACGGATCTAATCCCAAGGTTTTGATAATGGCCAAAGATTGAGAGGCAAAAGCCTCATTGAGTTCTACCATTTGAATTTGGTTCTGCTGCATTCCTGCTTTCTTCAAAGCCATTGGAATGGCATCAATAGGACCAATACCCATAATTCGAGGTTCCACGCCGGCCACGGCATAAGAGACCATTCTGGCAATGGGTTTAAGTTGATGTTCTTTGAGGAATTTTTCAGAAACAACCATTAAAAAAGCTGCCCCATCAGAGGTCTGCGAAGAATTTCCAGCAGTAACAGTTCCTTTTGCATCAAAAACCGGCTTCAAACTGTTTAGTTTGGCAAGGCTTGTATCGGCCCTAGGACCTTCATCGGTATCTACCAGATAGGTTTTACTTTTCTTTTTATCATTCTCCACATAGGTCTCTGTAACCTGAACAGGGGCAATTTGATCCTTCCAGGCACCTCTTTGTTGGGCATTCAAGGCCTTTTGATGAGATTGAAAAGCAAATTCATCTTGATCTTCACGACTCACCTGATACTGACGAGCCACGGCCTCTGCTGTGAGACCCATTCCCCAGTAATAATCCGGATGTTCAAGCGAAATTCTTGGGTTGGGAACAATTCGCCATCCACCAAATGGAATGGGCGACATGCACTCCACCCCACCTGCGATAATACAATCGGCCATACCGGCATGTATCTTCGCCGCTGCAATGGCAATGGTTTCAAGACCAGAAGAGCAGTATCTGTTCACCGTCATACCCGGCACTTTAACAGTTTCCAATCCGATTAAAGAAATCATACGACCCATATTAAGCCCTTGTTCTGCTTCGGGAGTAGCATTGCCAACGATGACATCCTCAACCAGATTTTTATCTAAACCCGGAACACTTAGCATAAGTTTTTTGATTACTTCTGCGCCAAGATCATCCGGCCTAATGGCTTTAAAAACACCTCTTGGTGCTTTCCCTACCGCTGAACGGTAAGCTGAAACAATATATGCATCCATTTTTTTTGTATAATCTTATTTGACTGATTTCTTTTGCCCTACTTCATTTTTTAGCGGCTTTGCACCCGCCTCTTTCGCCGCATTTTGTGCTGCTTTCAATTCATTTTGTTTTTTTAGCACATCAACATCAATGCCATCGGCATAATTGCGCTGCGACCTCACATTTCCTTTCCGATCCTTCGTAACCCATTCACCATGCATTTGACCGAGCTTATAGGAACCTTCTATTTTTACTGTTCCATCATCAAAATAATAAATCCATTTTCCAGTTCGTTTTCCATTTTCATATTGTCCTTCAAGCAACACCTGTCCTGAAAAATAGTATTTCCGATAATTACCATCTTTTTTCCCATTCAGATATTCCACCTCTTCCATAATTTTGGCACCGGTAAAATATTTTTTAGATGGACCATGCTTTTTATCATTTACAAAATCAAACTCAAACATAATTTCACTAGTACGGTTAAAAAACTTCCAAGTACCTTGTTTTTGCCCTAGTTCATCCGTTTTATTTTTATGACGTTCTGAAAACGGAGCATACTTGGGTCTAGTATCAGACTGCGCATAAACAGGATAAGAATATTGAAACAGAAAAAATAAGCATATACATAAATAGACCGATTTTTTCTTCATATAAAATACATTCACAATAGGGTAAAATAAACTAGACATCAATCAATGATTTGTTTTTTAATTTCTCAGCGGTTTTCCGGTTTTGAGCAAACTTTGTATTCTTTCCAATGTTTTTTTCTGTCCACATAAGGATAGAAAGGCTTCTCTTTCCAAATCGAGTAGATACTGCTCTGAAACCAATGATGGCGCTGACAAATCTCCTCCACAGATCACATAAGCCAATTTTTCGGAGATAAATTTATCATATTCAGAAATATAATTTCCTGCATGCATATTAGCAGCGCCTGAATAAAACATTCCCAAAGCGGACTTTCCTAACACACGAATATCATTGCGATAAGCAGGCATGCGATATCCAGCATCGGCAAGACGCAGCGCTTCGGCTTTTGCTTCAGCAATCAGTCTTTCACGATTCATGGTAACCCCATCTCTTCCTTTGGCTAAAATGCCGTTATCAAAGGCTTCAAAAGCAGAAGTAGAAACTTTTGCCATCGCAATAGACATGTACCTATCTCTAAGAATTGGCGATTGAATATCACCATCGGTAAAGGCATCCGAAGCAAGCAAGGCAAATTCTTTGGTACCTCCACCGCCAGGGATAAGCCCTGCGCCCATTTCAACAAGACCAATATATGTCTCTGCAGCGGCCTGAACATGATCTGCATGCAGACACATCTCACAACCACCACCCAAGGTAAGACCATGCGGAGCCACCACAACAGGAATAGAAGAATAACGAATACGCATATTCATTTTTTGAAAAACCCTTGCAGCATAATCAATATCATCAAAATCCTGCTCCACGGCAAACATAAAAATCATGGCTAGATTTGCACCGGCAGAAAAATTGGCAGCCTGATTACCTATCACCAAACCTCTATACTCCTTTTCCGCCAAATCGATGGCTTTGTTTACACCTTCTACAACCTCACCACCAATGGTATTCATCTTGGTATTAAATTCAAGATTCAAAATTCCATCACCAATATCAAACAAGGTAGATCCGGAGTTTTTCCATACCACATTTTGGTGTCTCAAATTATCAAGAATAATCATGCGTTCTTCGCCAGCAACAGGCAAAGCCACCTTAGATGAAATGTCATAATAGCTCCTAACTTTATCCGCTGTCAAATAAAATGATTTTCTTCCACTTGCCAGCATATCATAAACCCACTGAGCAGGCTTACAACCGAAATCTTCCATGGCTTTTACGGTTTCTTCAACCCCTAGTGCATCCCAAGTTTCAAAAGGACCTAATTCCCATCCAAAGCCAGCATGCATAGCGGCATCTATTTTATATAAATCCGATGTGATTTCAGGAATACGATTGGAAACATATTGAAACAAATTATAAAACGATTCCCGATAAAAATCCCCGGCTTTGTCTTTACCTTTTACAAACAACTTCAAACGATCACGAAGTTTTTCGACTTGTTTTCCGGCTTCCAATGTAGGAAATGATACTTTCTGCTGAACCCTATATTCGAGTGTTTTTAAGTCCAGTGCCAGTATTTCAGAACCTTTATCAGATTTAACTTTCTTATAAAACCCTTGAGCTGTTTTATCACCTAACCATTTATTTGATGACATAGAGGCTATATAGGAAGGAATTTTAAAAACATCTCTGTGTTCATCTGACACACAATTGGCATACAAAAAATCCGAAACATGAACAAGCGTATCTAGGCCGACCACATCGCAAGTTCTGAATGTAGCGGATTTCGGACGCCCGAGAGCAGGACCGGTAAGTTTATCTACTTCTTCAATGGTTAAATCAGATTTTTCCATCATATGAAACAAAGACATGATAGAAAAAATACCAATGCGATTGGCTATAAAGGCAGGCGTATCATTGCATAATACCGTTTTCTTTCCGAGAAAAACATCACCATATTCCATCAAAAAATCTACTACTTCAGGGGCAGTATGAGGTGAAGGAATAATTTCAAGCAATTGCAAATACCTTGGCGGATTAAAAAAATGTGTTCCGCAAAAATGTTTTTGAAAATCTACAGATCGGCCTTCGGTAAGCATGTGAATAGGTATTCCTGAAGTATTGCTAGTAACAAGTGTACCAGGCTTACGAAATTTTTCAACCTCTTCAAAAATCAGTTTTTTGATTGATATATTTTCAATCACAACTTCAATAATCCAATCCACATCGCCAATGCGATGCATATCTGCAGTAAAATTTCCTGTTTGTATGCGATTGATAAATTCTTTTTTATATATCGGATTGGGATTTGTTTTGATTGCAGTCTGAAGCGATTGATTAACAATTCTATTTTGAACCGAAGCATGATTGAGTTCCAAACCTTTTTTCTTTTCTTCTTCATTCAATTCCTTAGGCGTCATATCAAGAAGCAGCACCTGTATTCCGGTATTGGCAAAGTGGCAGGCAATTCTAGAACCCATAATTCCTGACCCCAGTACGGCAACACTTTTAATTTTTCTCATTGTTTCATATTTTATTTTCATCAAAAAAAATAACAGCTAATTACATCTGGCACAAATTAAACCGATAACCCATACATTTGATTGATTAGATCTTTATTTTTCTCCATGATTGTTTTTCTTTTTAATTTTAAGGTAGGAGTAAGTTCCCCATGTTCTAAAGACCATTCAGCAGATAGAAGCACAAATTTTTTAATTTGTTCCGTTTTGCCTAAATTTACATTACAGGTATCTACTTCCTTCTGAATCATTTCTCTTACCGTATCACTAGTAAGCCAGGCAGAAAAGTTTTCGTATTGAGCCTTTGAATCTTCAGCCCATTTCATAAAAAAAGTATGAGAAGGAACAATCAATGCAGCGGTAAACTTCATGTTTTCACCAATAACCATGGCCTGATCAATAAGTACGGATTCCTTGAGTTTGTTTTCAATAGGTTGTGGAGCCACATACTTTCCACCGGATGTTTTAAACATTTCTTTTTTACGATCCGTAATTTTTAAATATTTCCCTTCAACCAATTCCCCGATATCACCCGTATGAAACCATCCCTGAGAGTCGATGGCTTCGGAGGTCATTTCAGATTTTTTATAATAGCCCATCATGATATTAGGTCCTTTGCAAAGAATTTCACCATCTTCAGCAAAGCGCACCTCCACACCCTCAATGATTTTACCAACCGTTCCAAACAGGGTACCACCTTGATCCAAGGTATTTACGGCTATAACAGGAGAAGTTTCAGTAAGTCCGTAACCCTCTAAAACCGGTATGCCTGCGGCCCGAAAAATGCGTGCCAAGCGAGGCTGTAATGCCGCACCTCCAGAAACAATACACCTTACCTTCCCTCCAAGAGCTTCCCTCCATTTGCTGAAAACAATTTTATTCGCCAATTTCAACTGTATAGTATAAAAAAGCCCATTGGAACCATCCAATTCAAAACGGGTTGCCAAATCCAGTGCCCAGAAGAATAAAGTCTTTTTAATACCCTTTTGCTCATAGCCTTTGGCAAGAATTTTCTCATATACTTTTTCAAGCAATAGTGGAACAGTAGAAAAAACTTCCGGGGTTAATTCCTTTAAATTATCGCCAATCGTCTCCTTGCTTTCAGCATAATAGATTGAAACGCCCAAATACATGTATAGATAAGTAAGCATTCTTTCATAGACATGATTTAAAGGCAAAAAACTCAATGCCCTGCAGGTATAATCAACGGGGGTAAGGTCTCTGCAGGCCAAAAAATTACTTACCATATTTTGATGTGAGAGCATAACCCCTTTAGGGACTCCGGTAGTTCCGGAGGTATAAATCAAGGTCGCCAGATCCATTTCAGAAATCGAATCCTTGATTTTTAAAAGTAAATCAGGCTTTACATTCTGTATTCCAAGGTCCCTTACCTCACTCCAATGCGGCAATCCGGCAATCTGATTAAAAGTATATACTTTTTGCAAAGAGGGGATTTGAGCACGAATAGCCTCTATTTTCGAATATATGGTCTCGTCTGAAACAAATAATATCTTCACCTCTGCATCATTCAAAATATAGGCATAATCCTCTGAACTGATATTGGGATAGAGAGGAACATGAACGGCACCTGACTGTAAAACAGCCATATCCACAAAATTCCATTCAGGCCTATTATTGGATATAGTAGCAATTTTATCCTGTTTTTCAATACCCAAAGCCATAAAACCATAGGCCAAATGATCCGCATTCGTAATGAAATCTGCGGTACTAAAGCTCATCCATTGACCGCCTGCCTTATATGAAAGGCTGTCAGACTTTTTAAATTTACCGGCCTGCCAAGCTAATAAATCAAAGATTCTCTTCACTACCATGGAAATTGATGTTTAATTCAAATGGAATAAATATTTTTGCTTCAAAGTTAAAATTATTTTATTTTGAATGCCTAATAATCTTTGAATGAAAATAGAAAATACCGTTACCCGACTTTTACAAATAGAATACCCCCTATTTATGGCTCCTATGTTCTTGGTTTCCAATGAGAACATGATAAAAGCTGCGATTCATTCTGGTATCATGGGCGTTTTTCCTACCCTGAATTTCAGAGAAAAAGGTGAATTGGAGCAAGTATTGAATAGAATAAAAGCCTATAAGAATCAGCATCCTGAGGAAAAGGGGAATTACGGGGTAAACCTGATTGTTCAGCAAACCAGCACCAAATTTGAAGAACACCTAAAAATTTGCGTAAAACAAAAGGTGCCTTTTTACATTACCTCACTTGGAAAACCAGATAAGGTTATACAGGAGGCCCATTCCTATGGGGGGAAGGTTTTT
>Ga0114970_10002532_pt1 | contig 13631 bp, 8 predicted proteins | sample M_140205_XF_Meta_FD_87030 | JGI IMG/M metagenome (GOLD analysis project Ga0114970, IMG submission 87030) | Freshwater microbial communities from Lake Montjoie, Canada to study carbon cycling - M_140205_XF_MetaG | ecosystem: Environmental > Aquatic > Freshwater > Lake | place: Lake Montjoie... | reverse complement strand
GCCATACGATGTGTTCATTCAGGAGCAGATCGCGGGCGATTTGATGTCGGCGAAGGACGCGGCGCAGCGAGACGGGCAACTGACGGCCACGGCCTTCCTCGCACTCGGGGCCAAGGCTTTCGAGGAGGTGAAGCAGGATCTGTTTCACATGGATGTGGTGGATGAACAAATCGAGATGATCGGGCGCGGCGTGCTGGGGCTCTCGGTGGCTTGTGCGCGTTGTCACGACCACAAGTTTGATCCGATCCCGACGGCGGACTACTACGCCATCGCGGGCATTTTGCGCAGCACGCAACCGCTTTATGGGCATGGGCCGCGTGGCATCAAGGCGACGATGTTTCATCACACGGACTTTCATCCGCTCGGCGATGAGGCGGCGCAAAAACTTGCGCCTGCGGCTCTCGCTTACTTCACGAAGCTGGATGCCGACATTCTCACGATGCACACGGCCCGCAGCTCGCGTTATGGCGTTTGGAGGCGAGTGAATGACGCGAAGCGCCTCGTGGAAAGCTCCAGCGGTGAGGCCAAGACAAAGGCCGAGGCTGAGTTGAAAGCGATCGAGGCTCAAATCGCGGATTGGGACGTGAAAATCAAAAAGCTCGAAGCCGATGTCGAAGCGCTCAAGATCACCCCACCGCCGCAACCAGCCTGGACGATGGGTGCGCGGGATCGCAGCGAGATCATGGACTGCCGCATCCACATTCGTGGCGAGACGACGACTCTCGGCGACACGGTGCCGCGTGGTTTTTTGCAGGTGCTTTCGCTGCCTGGAGTCAAGCCGCCCGCGAAAACGCAAAGCGGTCGTCTGGAACTGGCGCAGTGGCTGACGCATCGTGACAACCCGCTCACCGCTCGTGTGATGGTGAACCGTGTGTGGCAGAAACTCTTTGGTCGGGCTTTGGTGACCACGCCGGATGACTTCGGTGTGAATAGTGCGAAGCCGAGCCATCCTGAGTTGCTCGATTACCTCGCGGTGCGCTTCATGGAGCAGGGCTGGAGCGTGAAGAAGCTCATCCGCGAGATCGTGCTGTCGAAGGCGTATCAGCGCAGCACGGATCAGTCCGTGAAGGCAACGCAGAGTGATCCTGACAACATCTGGCTCTGGCGCATGTCGCCACGGCCAGTGGAGGTCGAGGTGCTGCGCGACTCCGTCCTCGCGCTCAGCGGCCAGCTTGATCCGTATCCGCCGCAGAAGCAGTTCTTGGAGCGCTTTCATCCGCAGAGGGACGCGGAGCTTTTCACCTTCACGCCCTTCCTCACCGCCGATGCCATCGTGGATCATCACCGCAGTGTGTATCTGCCCATCGTGCGCGGCACGTTGCCGGAGATGTTCCCGCTCTTCAATTTCGCCCCGCCCGAGCGGCCCATGGCGCAGCGTGAGGAGAGCATCGTGCCAGCGCAGTCGCTCTTTTTGATGAACAACGCCTGGGTGCTCGAACAAGCCCGCCACACCGCCACGCGACTACTCAGCGACACCACAATCGCTGATGACTCGAAGCGCCTCGACCGCCTCTACGAACGCGCCTTCTTCCGCGCTCCGACACCTGCGGAGCAAAGCCGCGCTCTCGCCTACCTGAAAACGAGCGGCCCTGAGACCGCATGGACCAGCCTTTGCCAAACCATCATCGCCAGCGCGGAGTTCCGCGTTGTCAGATGATTCCGGCAAAAAGATGTGCGGTAAAAAATGGCTCTTCTTCATCTTTTACCGCCCACCTTCTTGCCGCCAAAGCCTCTTCATTTCCACCCATGACCACCCGCAAGCCCAAACAGCGAGCCATCACCGCATCTCCTGCGCGTGTCACTCGTGGTCGTGCCCGCGAGGATGCGCAGTTCACTGCCGTGACTCCTGCGGTTGACATGCCGGAGGGTTACGGCAGTCTTCTCAGCGAGATCAAGAGCCGTCTCACCCAGGCACGCCTGCGCACCGTGCTGGCGGCCAATGCGGCGATGGTGGTGGCCTATTGGGATGTGGGCTGTTCCATCCTGGCCCGCCAGCAGGCTGAGGGCTGGGGCGCAAAGGTCATCGACCGCCTGTCCGCAGACCTGCGCCGCGCCTTTCCTGACATGAGCGGACTCTCGCCGCGTAACCTCAAATACATGCGTGCCTTTGCTGCTGCGTGGCCGGATGGAGCAATTGTGCAAGAGGCCCTTGCACAAATTGGCTGGTATCAAAACATCGCTCTGCTGGACAAGCTCAAAACGCCCCAGGAGCGGCTTTGGTATGCGCAACATGCAGTGCAGCACGGCTGGTCGCATTCCATTCTGACGCTGCAAATCGAATCCCAGGCCCATCAGCGCAGCGGAAAGGCGCAGAACAATTTTTCGCTCACTCTTCCGCCTGCGGACTCTGATCTCGCCGCGCAGATTTTCAAAGACCCGTATCTCTTCGACTTCATCGGCACGGGTGATCCACGAAGGGAGCGCGAGGTCGAGCAGGCGCTCGTCGATCACATTCAGCTCTTCCTGCTCGAACTCGGTGCTGGGTTCGCTTTCGTCGGCAAGCAGGTGCATTTGGAGGTTGGCGGCCAGATTTTTTTATCTCGACCTGTTGTTCTATCATCTGCGGCTGCGGCGCTATGTGGTCGTCGAGCTAAAGAACCGCGAGTTTCAGCCAGGCGACGCCGGGCAGATGAATCTTTACCTCTCCGCAGCGGACGATTTGCTCCGTCACGCCGATGACCAGCCGACCATCGGCCTGCTATTGTGCAAAGGCCGGAACAAGCTCGTCGTCGAGTATGCGCTGCGTGGCATCGAAAAACCTATCGGCGTGGCACAATGGGCCACACAGCTCGTCGAGAACCTTCCCGCTGAGTTCGAGTCCAGCCTCCCCACCGTGGCGCAGATCGAAGCCGAACTCGCCAGCCACGTCAAATCGACTGCCAAGACCCGTTCCAAGAAATGAACTCACCCATGACCACCCGCCGCCAACTCCTCCAGCAAGCCTCCGCAGGCTTTGGTTACCTCGCCTTTGCCGACATGGCATCGGCAGAGAGCAAACTCCCATCGCATTTCCCCGCCAAGGCCAAGCGCGTGATCTTCCTCTGTATGCGCGGTGGTCCGTCGCACATGGAGACCTTTGATCCGAAGCCGGAACTGACGCGCAGGCACGGTGAGGCGGGACGCAACAAAGGCACAAAGCTGCTCGGCTCACGGTGGAAGTTTGCGAAGCACGGACAGAGCGGCATCGACATGGTGGAGCTGTTTCCCGAGCTGGCGAAGCATGCGGACAAGCTCTGCGTGCTGCGTGGCATGCACACGGACAACGAAAACCATCCGCAGGCGTTGGAGCAGCTGCACACCGGCAGCTTTCAGTTTGTGCGGCCCTCCATGGGCGCATGGACGGTTTATGGCCTCGGCTCGGAAAACGCGAACCTGCCGGGCTTCATCAGCATCAATCCGCTCACCGCGCTCGGTGGCCTGCGCTACTACTCCAGCGCGTTTTTGCCCGCATCGAACTCCGCCACGCTGCTCGGCAATGCCAACCAACCCAGCGCCAAGCTCCAGCTCGGCAACATTGCAAATCCGCGTCTCGAAAATGCAGCGCAACGCGGACAGCTCGATCTTTTGCAGGCGATGAATCGCGATCTGCTGGCCCAAACCGGTGATCCGCGTGTGGAAGGCATCATCTCATCCTACGAGCTGGCCTTCCGCATGCAGGGCGAGCTGCCACGCGTGATGGACCTCAGTGGCGAGAGCAAAGAAACACTGCAACTCTACGGCGCAGACAAAGCCCCCACAGAGACCTTTGGCCGCCAGTGCCTGCTGGCGCGGCGGTTCGCCGAGGCAGGCGTGCGCTTCATCGAGATCAGCCATCAAGAGTGGGATCTGCACGGTGGCCTGCAAGGCGGCATGACGCGGAACTGCGGCCAGATCGACAAACCCATCGCGGGCCTGCTCCACGATCTCGATCAGCGCGGCTTGCTCGAAGACACGCTCGTCCTCTGGGGCGGCGAGTTTGGCCGCACGCCCGATGATCCCACGCAGGACGGCCGCGGGCACAACAACAAAGGCTACAGCATGTGGATGGCCGGTGGTGGCGTCAAAGCCGGCCACATCCACGGCGCGACCGACGATCTCGGAGTCGCCGCCGTCGATGGCAAAGTCCACATCCACGACCTCCACGCCACCATGCTCCACCTCCTCGGCCTCGATCACGAACAACTCACCTTCCGCTACGGCGGCCGTGATTACCGGCTCACGGATGTGCATGGGAAAGTGGTGAAGGAGATTCTGGCGTGACAAATCGCGCCTGACGCATTCCTCACACTCTTTGTCGTGGAGTTTGGCAAACGAAGGCCGTTATGATCGGCGCATGAAGCCTCTGCTCGCTCTCCTTCTACTCGCCACCACTTCTTTCGCTGATGACTCGGCGAAACTCGTCGCCCTGCTCGCCAAAGACGGCGTCGTGATGATTCCGGCGGGTGATTACCATCTCGATGGCGCGAAGCCGATCCCGCTGCGCTCGGACACGACCGTCATGGCCCACGGCGCTCGCTTCATCCTGCCGGAGACGCTGCCGGACAAAGCACGATCGGTGCTTTTCGCGGGTGAGGACATCGCGCACTTCGTGTGGCATGGCGGTGAGTTTATCGGGCATGTGTTTGATCCAGCACGGCAGGAGAACTCCTGGGAGCCGAATGCGAACACGAAGGGCATCGAGATCAGCACGACGAAAGCAGGCGGCACGCATGACATCCTGTTTCGCGATGTGAAGGCGAACGGCATGGCCGCAGCGGTGATCGGCGTGCATGGTTTGTCCAAAGGCGAGAGCGAAGTCACCGCCTACGCTGAGCGTGTCGCGCTCGAAAGCTGCACGCTGATGCGCAGCGGGAAGTTCATGTGGGACTACGGCTACCTCTGGCAGATCATGACCTTCCCAGAGGCCTACGAACCTTGGGAGGTTGCACGAGCCAAAAAATACTTCCGCACCGATCTGATGCGCGAGGTGATGTTCGGCGGTGACCTCGTGAAGTTCGACAACACCAACCGCCCTCTCGTCGTGAGCCTCACTGACGAACCGAAAGAAGCGATCACCTTCATGGGCTCGGATTTGCCCAAAAACATCGTTCGTGGCCTCCAATACTTCGTCGTCGAATCCACGCCCACACACATCAAAATCGCCGAAAAGCCCAAAGGAACACCGATTCGCTTTGAGAACGATGGAAGCGGCTCTTTAGCCTTCAACGTCCACGCCAACTACCTCGCCGCTTATGCGCCCACAGGCAGCGGAACTGGCAAAGGAGCCTTCGATATCACCGGCGCACGCGATGTGCGCGTCACCGGTTGCCAACTCAGTGCCATTGGCGACACGATGCACATTCAAAAGTGCCGGAACATCGTCTTTGCGAACAATCAGATCCTCGGCAGCCGCATGGGTGCTTTCTTCCTCGCCGAGTTTTGCCAAAACGCCACTATCACCGGCAATCTGGTCGATGGCACGAATGGCAGCCGCGTCATCAGTGTCGAGAAAAGCTGCACGGACGTCACCATGACGGGCAACACCTTCCGCAACGGCGGACGCGGCGCCTGGATCAATCAGCCGGTCAACTTCATCATGACCGGCAACGTCTTCATCAACAACACCACCAAGAACGACCCCGACATGCGCCGCGGTCGCATTGTCTTCCAGACTGCCAAGCCCGGCCAGTTCCCCGAATTGTATTTCACGCTTTATGAACCCGGAGCCACATACGGACCCGTCATCGTGAAGGACAACATCTTCATCCTTGGCGATTCCGCTCCCACCGAAGCCGTCACCTTCGCCCCGAACGGCCACGACATCATCTTCTCCGGAAATACCTTCCAAACCAAGCCCGCTATCGTTGTCGTCGATCCCACCTGCGCTCGCAGCAGCATCGAAAACAACCTCGGCGCGAAGACATTGAAAAAGCCCGTCGATTTCAATCACGGGAGGCGCTGAGCCAGACGATCACGGCCCCACCAGCACGATCGGGCCTTCGGCCTTCGGCACGCCGCCTTTTTTCTCCACGCTGAGCGCAAATTTCACGGTCTCGCCGACGGCATCGACGGGTTTGAAGGCGATTTTTGCGACACCTTTGGCATTCACCTCCACCACACCGGCGCTCACGGGATCGGGCTTATTGGGATCGATGACCCAGAGCTGGTAATCCATACCCGAGTCCACGCGTGGCATATTATCGAGCAGCAGCACACCCTGACGCTTGCCGCCGTTCCAAACGACGATCATTTCGCACCGGCGATACTCCCATATCTGGCTGTTTTGCAACGTGGCGATCTGCAACTGCGAGCGCTCATCCTGCTGCTTCAGCGCCTCGGCTTCGGCGACAAGCTGCGCAATGCGCGCATTGGCATCGGTCTCACGTTTGCGTAGTGCTTCGATCTCTGTACTCAGCGCGGCTTTCTTCGTTTCAAAATCACTCCACAGGACTTTCAACTCCTCTTCGATGTTACGCGTCTCCTTCTTTTCAGTCGAAGGAACAACGGGAGTCACAGGCGCCATGGCCCGGCTCACGGCAGCGACCTGTTGCACTAGTTTCTCACGCTCCTGCCACAGCCACACTGAGGCCACGGCGAGCGATGCAGCCAAGGCCCAACCAATGCTTCCAAAGACGAAACCACGTGACAAACCGGCACCTTTCACCCCACTGGAGCGCATCTTCGCATGAATGCGCCGTTTCATGTTCGACGGAGGTTCCACCGGGGCAATGAGACGCGCCAACTCCGATGCCACGAGCTCCAACTCCGCGCTAAAATCACGCAGATCCTTGTCCGCGACGCTGGCACCATTTAGCACGCGTTTTTCATCGCTCTCCAGCATGCCAAGGGCGTTCATGGCGGCCAATTCTTCGTGACGCTCGTCCATTAGACGCCTCCTTTCAGCAGATCGCGCAGGCACAGCAGGCCGCGGCGAATATTTGTCTTCACCGTGCCGAGCGGAATGCCCAGCGACTCGGCGATCACGTGATGTGTGAGACCTTTTAGAAAGGCAAACTCAATCAACTGCCGTTGCTCCTTGGGCAGGTCGTTCAAAGCCTCACGCACCAAGGCACTGCGCTCGCCAGCCTCCGCCGCGTCATCCGCACCCATGTGAACTGAGTCTGCCAGTGTCGCATGCTCCAGAGCGGCGCTTTCCACCAGACGATTGCGACGGCCCAGCGCGCGCATGCGGTCGATTGCTTTGTGACGGAAAATCATCACCGCCCATGTAAAAGCCTTGCTGCGAGACGGATCAAAGTCCGAAGCCTTGGACCAAAGTTGTACAAACCCGTCCTGCAGCATGTCTTCCGCCTCACGTTCGTCCGTCAGCATCTGCCGCAGTAGGCCGAAGAGACGCGGTGAAAGCAGATCATAGAGCCGATCAAACGCACGCGCATCCCCACGTCCAGCGCGCTGGAGCAGTTCTTCTTCGCTATATTCGGGCTGAGCCATGACGGGTTTGGGCGCGCATCGCATCCAATGGGCGATGAGGCGCGGATTCCATGCCAGAGCTTCTGCGATCACACAAGTTTTTGCGTCACCTGAGGCGCTTTGGATTCAAAAATGTCACATTATCTCCACCAAACGACCGCTCCGGGTGAACAGCAGCGCACACTCGATCTGCTCCGGTTTCAGGCCGGTCAGCCGTGCCAGCGCCTTGCGATAGAGAACGATCTGCGGACGATAACCTGCCACCTTCTCCTGCAAGGCCGCCTCATCCGCCACGTCGTCCGTCTTGAAATCAATCAGGCGCACCGAGTCCCGTAACACCACCACACGGTCAAAAATGCCGCTGATCCAGCTTCCTTCGTGAATCAGGTCGAACGGACGCTCCCGCCAGGCCTGAGCATCCGCCGCAGGTTTTGCAAAACCATACGCTGCCGCTTCTGAGGTCAAAACACCCCGCACCATCGAAACGGCGGACACTTCAATCGCCTCACCACGCAGCAAGCCTGCCGCCTGCCAGCGTGACTCAAGTTCGGTCATACTCGATTTTGCATCCCACCACTCGACATGCGCCAGCAACTCATGCGCCAGGCTGCCCAGCCTACGGCCCGGTTCACGTCCTTCACTAAAGAGCACGCTGCCTTTGACCTGAAAATCCTCCTCTCCCGAAGGCGTCATACGTTTTGCCAGCGGCTGAAATTCACGCAGCAGTTCACCCAGCGGCCGCGCAACAACGGGAATACCCGGCTGCTTAGGCTCTGCGCGATTTAAACCCTCAAACCACGCCGCATTGCCCACCTTCCACTGGATTAAGTACGATGGACACTCCTGTTTGTCCTCCGTCACACCCAGCATTCGCTGCAAAAACAGAGCCTCTGTCATCGCCTTGCCATCCTTCGGTGGCGGCTCCGCGATCAGATACAAGCCGCGTTTCGCCCGCGTCATCGCCACATACAACCGACACAGCGACTCAAACCCTGCACGCTGCTTGGCTTGAGCCATCTCATCACTCAAAGCCTCATGCAGCGGCGCAAACACGCGCGGCGGTTCCTGTATGACCCAAGATATGCCTTGGTCATCGCGATTCACAATCAGCGAGCGCGGGCGTACCTTGTCCATCGCATCGCCATTGAGGCCGGGCAGAATAACGACATCGAACTCCAGGCCCTTCGCCTTATGAACCGTCATCACTTGCACCGCGTTCGCTGCGCCACGCACCTTCATCGGCATGTCGCGTGCATGCTGGATGAACGCATCCATGTCACGCGAGCCTCGTGCATCGAAATCGGCGGCGATTTCACCGAACTGGCGCAGCCGCAGCTCATGAAACGCGTCCATCTCTGGCAGCAGCATGCGTAATTGCCGCGTCCACACCTCGGTGAAACCGATGAATCCGCGTTCAAACACAGTCTCGCGCACCTGATGGCACGTCAGCGGCCATTTCTGGCCTTCAAACTCGATCTGAGTCCATAGCGGTGTCATTTTCAGATGTTCCAGCGCCAGAGAGTCGCCAGGATGCGCCGCGAGTTGCAACAGTGACAAAAGCGCGAGTGTCACCGCATTGTCTGTGGCCGGATGCTGCTGAGATTCGCACACGATCTCCATGCCCGTGGCAGCGCGCAGTTCCTCGGTGATCTCAATCGCATCCTTATTGCCACGCACCAGCACTGCGCAGGACAAACCGTGCTCCAGTGGCCGAATTTCTCTCAACAAGGCAGCCACAACCGGCGTGGTCGATTTTTCCTCGCTGTCCGGCTTCACACCGAGCAGCGCACCGTAACCCGCGAGGCTTTGATTCTTATCTGCTGCAACGTGCGGCTGAAACTCAAACCCTTCTGTGCAGCCTTTAAGCAGCGCTTCCATGCCATCGCGATTTGCAAACACGGCATTGATTGCATCCAACACTGCCGGAGAGCTGCGGAACGACTGACTCAAGGTCTGCGGCTCCAGTCCATCTTCACCGTGATGTGGCCACTCGTGCAAAACATCATTGAACAAGCCGGGCTCCGCCTGCCGCCAGAGATAAATCGACTGCTTCGGATCGCCGACGGCAAAGAAGCTGCGCCTGCCGGAATCATCCTGCATTACTTCATCCACGAGTCCGCGCACCACATTCCATTGCACGCGGCTGGTGTCTTGAAACTCGTCGAACAACCAGTGATTATACCTTCCGTCGAGCCGGAACCACAGATCGTTGCGTTCATGGTCCATCCATTCTGCGCCGCCCGTCGTCGCTTCGGCTAGCAGACGCTGCACATCCGCAAAGGATAGCCTGCCGCGAGAACGCACACGGCGTGCGTATTCGGTTTCATACAACTCCATGAGCCCCGCCATGCCACGCGTGCGTTGCGCACGGCATTTCAATTCGCGATGCAGAATTGTTTCAGCGACACGAAGCCAGGCGCGGGCCGTTGAGCCACTGAGTTCGGTTTTTTTACCACGTCCCCACGCGATTTCAGCCTGACCTTCTTTCAATTCGCTCCACACCGCAGTCGTCTTCTCCAAATAATATTTCACCCGTGGCGGCAATGTGGCTCCCGGCTCCAAAGTGGTGGCCTGCGTGATGAATTCATCGAAGAAGCGGACACCTTCGTCACTGCGCGGGACGAAACGATCTCGCAATGCTTTAAGATCGGCCGTGAGATCATCATCACCTGCCAAATCGAGTCCCGGGAGCCTGCCCCAACTTGAAATGCCATCACTATCGAGCCAGGTGGTGTGATGATCGCCGATCCAGGATTCGAGACTGCTCACCGCACTGCGTTCTTCGACGCCAAAAGTTGCCTGCTTAAAGCCTTCGAGCAGCGCCCGGCCCGCCTTGTCATCGCGAGAGGAATGGATGCGTTCCAAGAGTGCGTCGAGCGCGTCATTGCGAGCTTGAGAAGCTTCATCTTCGGCCATGACCTTCGCACCGAGCGGTAGGCCGAGTTCAAGCGGAAAACAGGCGGCGATGTTGGCAAAGAAGCTGTCCATTGTACCCAGGCGCAACCGATGCAGCCGCCGCGTAACCTGACGTAGTAGCGTGGCGAACTCCGGCCACTGAGCGGGAAGCGGCGCCAGACCGGCGAAGTATTGTTCCGGCTTTTCATCATGCTGCGAGAGAGCGGAGAGGCGTTGCAAGATGCGTTGGAAAAACTCACCCGCTGCTTTGCGAGTGAACGTCATCGCCGCGATGCCCTCTGGCTCTTGCCCCAGTGCGAGCAGATGCAGATGCCGCCGCACCAGCTGGTAGGTCTTGCCAGAACCAGCAGAGGCGGAGACGAGGATGTGGCGAAGGCGATTCACGCGTGATGGCGATGCAAGCGCACGCGATGCGGCGTGTCCAGCTTTGTCATTTTTCAACCCATCGACGAATCCAAGGCAGTGTGAGCACTACGGCGACAATAATGCCTGCACCAAGGTAGAATCCGCCGCTCATGAACTCAGCTTTGCCGAAGACGATTGCGGCGAGGAGGATGCCGTAAACGGGTTCCATGTTGTAAACGACGTTCACGGTGAAGACGCTGACACGCCGCAGCACATCCATAAATCCAGCATAGGCGACGACGGTGCAGACAAGAGCGAGAACGATAAGCCAAAGCGCGGAGGAAGCATCCGGCAGCGCTGGCAGAATTCCTGTTTCTAAAAATGGCCGTGAAATGATCGAAGCGAGACAAGCGCCGGTCATTTGGTAGAGGCCGATGACGCTCCAATGCATGTCTTTGGCAACCTGCTGCTTGCTAAAGGTAGCAAAGAAAGCCGCAAACACGGCGGCGGCGATGGCAACGGAGAATCCCAGCCAGTATCGGAACTCGACCTCGTAAATCAGCCATACGGCCCCGACCATGACCATGCCGACGAGGAGTTCGGAAGGCCGCCAGCGCCGCGTGCCATCAACGACCGGTTCGATAAGCGAGCACCAAAGCATCGCTGTGGGCATGGCGGCCAGACAGACCGAAGCAGTGGCAAGCCTTGCAGACCAGAAGAACAGAATCCAATGCAGACCGAGAATGACCCCGACACCAAGCATGGCGAGCATGATGCGTCGCGGTGGCACCAGCGAATGCCCCAGCACTCGCGCGAGTATGGCAAAGCCGAGTGCGGCGAGCGCAGTGCGCCACAGCACGACATCGACCGGTGGCAGCAGAATGAGTTTGCCTAAAATCGCGGTGAGACCCCAGGCAAACACGACGAGGTGAAGCTGGAGATAGTCGCGTGTATCGGTTCTGGGCATAGATTGAGTCTGGGCGGCTGTTCTAGCCGTTTAGAGGGTGAAATCCCAATTCTTTTCTGTGATGGGGGCGAAAGCGAATGGCTGAGCTTGCAAACAGCACTCTCACGAGTGCGAATGAGGGCAGTTTTCCGATTGAACTTACACCTTGACGCGGGGCGGCTGGGAAGCAGTAATGCGGATTCCCGTGCGTCAGTTTTGGCGCACCCATTCGATTGCCCAAATTTGCCCGCCTTTTCTCCCTTCGCCTATGAATCACGGACTCACCCCTCGACCACGTCTGGCTCTTTTTGCCGCAGCGGTTTTCGCGCTCACAGCCACCAGTCCTGAACAGGTGCAAGCTCAAGCAGTGATCCCTGCAGCACCTACGGTCAGAAAAATCGTTCAGGAGGTGCAAATCATCTTCAAAGGCGGGGTGAAACTGGATGAGAGCCGTATCCGTAGCCAGATGTCCACCCGGGTAGGCCAGCCGTTCACCAACGAGGCAGTGGAACGAGATATCCGTGCGCTCTACAGCACCGGAGCGGTGGAAAACCTAGACATCCGTGCAGTGGACGTGGCAGGCGGCGTGCGTGTGATCGTCGAGGTCACGGGCCGTGGTGGCATCGGTGAAATCAGCTTCCTAGGCAACACGACTTTTGACAGCGACAAGTTGCGTAAAACCATCGAGATCAAGGTGGGCGATCCCGTGGATGACATTAAGCTTTCCAGCGCGCAGCACAAGATTTCCGAGCTTTACGAAAAGAAGGGGTATGCGGATGTGATCGTCAGCTACGACATCGCGCCCTCCGTGCGTGAAGGATTCTCCAGTGTGGTATTCAAGATTGATGAAGGCGCGCGAGGCATCATCCATGACATCCTCTTTGAAGGTAACACTGCCATCAAGTCGCGCACGCTACGTGGCAAAATCAAATCTCAAGAGCACCACCTTTGGAACCTCTGGGGAAAAAAGGGCAAGATGAACAGCCAGGACATCCAAGATGACATCAAGATCATCGAGCAAGCCTTTCAAGACGAGGGCTATGTTTACGCGAAAGTCACCGAAGTGCGTCGTGAGCCGGTTTCCACCAAGGAAATGGATCTTGTTTATGTGATCAATGAAGGCGCCAAGTATGATGTGGCTGGCGTGAGCCTTTCAGGCAACACGCTGTTCACCCAGGACGAACTGATGAGGGGTATCCGGCAGGAGGCTGGGTTCCCATACAAAGGCAGCTTTGTGAAGGCGGACGAAAAAATGGTTCAGGACTACTATGGCTCACGCGGCTACGCCGATGCACGGGTTGAAACGAGTATTCTGGAGTCCACACCAGGACAGGTGACCGTTGCCTATCAAATCACCGAGGGCACTAAATCCTACATCAATAAGGTCAATATCTCCGGCAACTCAGTCACCAAGGACGAGGTCATCCGCCGTGAAGTGCCCTTCGCTCCCGGCGAGGAACTCAATACAGTCAAAATCGAAGCGGGTAAAAACCGACTGCAGAACCTGAACTACTTCAGTGCCGTGGATGTCCGGAATACTCCGTCCACCACACCGGGTTACAAGGATGTGGACATTAACGTTGCGGAGCAGTCCACCGGTACTGTGAACTTCGGTGCAGGTTTCAGCTCCATCGACAGCATCACCGGTTTCATTCAGGTAACACAGACGAACTTCGACATCCGCGACTGGAAAGATTTTCGCGGAGGTGGCCAGCGATTCAATGCCAACATTCGTGCAGGTGCGCTGCGTAAAGATGTTACCATCAGTTGGACCGAACCATGGTTCATGGGACGTGAACTTGCTCTTACCGTCGAGGCCTTCTATCACAACCTTTACTACCTCTCGAACAAATACAATCAGACCAATGTCGGAACCTCAGCCGGATTACGTAAACGACTGGGTGAGCATTCCTACGTCGAGGGCACATGGACAGTCCAACAAGTCAGTATCAATGGTATCAATACCACAACTGCCTCTCCGCAGATCGCGCGGGAAGGTGGCTCTTACATTCAGAGTAAGGTTGACCTGAACTGG
>Ga0114970_10002531_pt1 | contig 13633 bp, 6 predicted proteins | sample M_140205_XF_Meta_FD_87030 | JGI IMG/M metagenome (GOLD analysis project Ga0114970, IMG submission 87030) | Freshwater microbial communities from Lake Montjoie, Canada to study carbon cycling - M_140205_XF_MetaG | ecosystem: Environmental > Aquatic > Freshwater > Lake | place: Lake Montjoie... | reverse complement strand
GACGTAGCCGGCTGTGCCAAGACCGTCTAGAGTGCTGGCGAGATTCGTGGAGTAATTATTGGAGAGGGCTGGGAGGAAATAGTTGGACGTGTTGGAGGTGAAGAGGGTGGCCGTTGAGATGGCGCTGGACACATTGAGTGCTAGGAGATTCTGGAAGTAGTTGGAGGTGGTGGTTGTATAGAGGGCGAGGGTGCTGGCCGCCGACGACAAGTTATTGGAGAGGGCTGGGAGGAAGTAGTTGGACGTATTGCTCGTGTAGAGAGTCGCGGTTGAGATGGCACTCGAGACGTTGAGTGCGAGGAGGTTCTGGAAGAAGTTGGAGGTGGCTGCGAGTTGCTGAGTGGAGACGTAGCCTGCGGTGCCGAGACCTATGACTGTGCTTTGTAGAGGTTGTCTAACCAACTGTGTAAGTGTTGAGCCGTTTACAGAGGATACACTGATATCTTGTGTTGACATGGCAATGGAATACGTCATGCCTGAGACGTGGAGGAGGGCTTGCGGTGTCGCAGTAGCAATACCGACATATGCGTTGCTGTTGATGCGCATTGCTTCGGCCATCACATATGCGGGGGCAGATGAGATAATAACGAGACCTGGGCCACCAGAAGATCCATTACCTCCAGCCGCTACACCCGCTATATATCCAGTTGCGCCTGTGCCAGGTGCGGATATGCCATTTGCACTATTGGCGCCCGCAACAAACGTGAACAATGAGTTTGTAATATACGAAGAACCGCCGCCACCGCCACCAGGGGGGTCATTTACAGCGCCACCACCTCCAAAATAACCACCACCGCCACCACCTGCATATCCATTACCTGCTCCACCCAATAGGACTGAGCCCGATGCACCAATGTTACCACCTGTATATCCTCCAGCTCCTCCTGCAGTTTGAGAGCCTCCATAACCGAATGTTGTGCCTGCTGGTGCCGTTTGACCGTTACTCGCAGAGCCTGAATATGTGGCCGCACCACCTTGACCATATCCGATTGAGCCGCCGCCACCGCCTCCAATGTCAACTATTTCTAACTCTAGCTTTCCAGGGCCAGAAAAGGTTCCTGAGACCGCACTTGTTACAGTAAAAGATGTCAAAGTGGGAGTGCCCAACACTGCGAATGAGCCGTTATATCCTGTTGTAGTTTGAATATTGGAGATTATAATAGGTTGATAGGCTACGAGTCCGTGCGACCCAGATGTTGTATATGTGACAACACTGCCCGAACCAGAAGCATTTGTAATTGTAACCGCGCTTGTAAGTATAATAGCACTTCTACCGCCTCCAGCACCGTTATTCTGACCAGCCGAGGTTGTGCCGCCGCCTCCACCATAGGTCGTGCTTTTAGCAGACGTTGTATTACCAATGCCGCCACTACCGACTACCACCTTTAGAGTCTGACCAGGAGTTACCGCCAGTGTGCCAGTAACATAAGCGCCTGCGCCACCTACTGCGGTTCCACTTCCGCCGCCACCACCCCACATCGATACAGTGACGGATGTGACGCCGGTGGGAACCGTATACGTTTGGTCACTACCTGTGGAGGTAAATGTATTGATACCAGAGAGTCCAGCATTTCCAGCGGCGGTGGCCGTCTGGAAGAGGAGTGCGCTGGCGCCTGGTGCGCTTGCCGCGGTATCCACTGCTGCAATCCGTGCGAGAGGATATGCGGTTGTTCCGTTTCCGAAGAAGAGGGATGCGATGCCACCGTTATAGGCTGTAAGAGGTGATTTCAGAGAGAGTGTGTCTACACCTGTGCCATAGGCCGATGGGCCAACTCCGCCGTTGAAATTCACTGTCTCGCTTCCATTCACTGTTAGATTGCTTGTTGTGATTTGGGTCGTGGTTAGGCTGCTTGTGTTGATAGTGGCGGAGCTCAGGCCCATGGTGGACCCATTAAACGCCGCACCAGGGAGGATGCCATTAATGCTGGACACATTGAGCGTATACGAACTCAGGATTTGGAAACGGCCGGTTCCCGCCACGTCCAGAGTAGCAGCAGGCGCAGCTGTGCCGACGCCAACGTTTGACGTTGAACCCTGGATGTATAGGGTGGGGGTCGCCAGCTGCGTAGTGGAGGGCCATGACCGTGCCGACGCGCCAGCCTCAAACACAATATTTCCCGTCGTCTGAAGACGAATCTGATCGCTGGTCGTGGACACCTTGTATAAGAGGAGTTCCTCCGTTCCTATGCCTGTGACCTGCTCTGCGAGCGCGGTTCCCTTGAAGTTTCCGTCGACGCCAGGGAACAAGATGGCGCTCTGCGTAGAGGTATTGCCGACATACAGATTGTTCGTGTAGAGGGCCTGCGTATTCAGCTTCTTTGTGGAGAGGGAGTTGGCGATGACGTCGCCGACTATGACGTAGCCTGACGGGCCGAAGGAGAGGGTATTGATTTGAAGAGAGCTGATGAATCCTGCGCCAGCGACGAGCTGGCCTGCGCTGACTGTCCCAGTAATTAAGTCTTTGATGCTCACATAGCCGGTGGCTGAACCGACCGTCAAGCTGTCCGTGCGGAAAGAAGAGATGTAGCCTTGGGCGGAACTGAGATAGACAATATTAATTGTAGAGACACCGATCGTGGCGGCCGAAAGACCGAGCGTTGAGCCTGTGAATCCCTGGCCGATACCTGTCACAGTCGAGTAGAGCTGGGTTGAGCTTATATAGCCCGCGGTTCCCAGACCGACGACTGTGCTCTGGATGGGTGCGCCAAAGGTTTGCCCGTTGATTGTGGAAATAATCAAATTCGGTGTAGATACTGTCTGCGCATTCACCAAGAAGGTGCTGACCGTTGAGACGACGAGAGTGCTTGTTATCTGCGCATTTCCGATTAAATTTGTTGTATTTGTTGGCTTTACAGAGAAATTGGAACTTGAATCAATACTGAGTGTTGCGCCTATAGTATAGGCCGTGCCATATGGAAGCGGAGGTGTGCTGTAATATGGGTGAGAGTTGTCGGCGAGTGTGATTCCCCACTTGAATGCAAGATAGCCTTCTAAACGTTGGATATTAGAAAGAGCGAGCGCATTGCTGTATGTAATGATTTCACCGAAATACCCTTGAAAATTTGGGCCGCCGCCTCCACCACGATTACCAATCCAGTAGTTTGAGAAAGCGAATGCGGCAGTATATGAAGTCAAAGAGCCTTGTTGTAAGCCGTTAAATCGCGCTGTTCCATTCGTACCGTCGTATTGAACTAAGATAATGAAGGGGGCGGTGCCGACATACGGATAATTGCCATAAGCAGGAGTATTTCCTCCATTACGTGTTGTAGTAATATAGTTACAGCTCGAACCTTGTTGTACCGTTGTACACGCAAAATTGCCCGAGCTACTCCAGTCTCCACCTGTGCCCTGTGTGCATAAAACTCCCTGATTCGCCACAACAGACGCATTTGAAAGCATGCCGACTACAATAAAAGTAAGCGCCGTTCCAGTATAATTTCCAGACGATGTGGCCGGCGCCACGAGATAGCCGTTTCCATTAAAATTCACGGCCTGAACTCCGTTGATTGCGGCGGGTGTAAGAGGGACTGTATTTGACGCGGACGCATTGAATCCGTTGCCAGATTTGTCTTTCCACGTCAGGATATTTTGGCCTGAAAGCAACATGGAGGCGGCAGACGAGTCAGCGCCGTCCAGCCACATCTGAAGACTTCCTAGGCTGAGCGGTGTGAAAGTGGTTGTGAATCTGGAGGTGGTGAAATACTCGGTCGCAACATTTGACATAGTGCCGCCCAACATGTTCAGCGTATTAGACAACTGAAGCACGTTGGCGCCAATAGATGAGACGAAGATGGTTCCCGCCGAGAGGCTTGTAGTGGATCCGGTAAAGGCGGAGGCCGCGGTAATTACGAGGCCGCTGACAGTGGAGTTGAGTTGGCTCGTTGATATGTAGCCGCTGGTGGCGAGACCGATGACTGTGCTTTGGATTGGCTGGCCGAATGTCTGGCCGTTAATACTGCTGACCGTGAGTCCGAGCGTGGAAAGGCTCTGGAAACGACCGCTGCCGGCCACGTCCAGAGTAGCGCCAGGCGTCGCCGTTCCGATGCCGACGTTTGACGTGGTTCCTTGGATGTAGAGGGTGGGAGTCACGAGCGCCGCTGTGCTGGGCCATGACCGCGCCGCCGCACCAGCCTCAAACACGATGTTGCCTGTCGTCTGGAGACGGATTTGGTCCGAGATGGACGACGCCTGATACAAGAGGAGTTCCTGGGTCCCGACACCGGTTCCCTGGCCTGCGATTACGGTTCCTGTATAATTGGAGCGGAGTCCAGGGAACTGGATGGCCGTCTGCGTAGACAGCGTTCCAAGACGGAGAGGGTTTACGATGACGCCTGTGGAGAGGGCTCCGATTGCTGCAGTCGCGAGGCGGCTGCCGCCTGTCACATACCAGAATCCCGCCTGGCCAGCATAGAGGGTTGTGGTTTCAAAGGCGCCATTCAGAAGGCGGCTCGTGGTTCCATCTTCAAATGTGTCGGCTCCTTGTGTTGTGAGTGTGATTGACGATACGGCGGCGGCGCCGTATATGTCTTTGAGTGTGAGAATGCGATATGGAATGTCTGTTGATAAGGGCAGAGTGATAGTGCCGTTCTGTGAACGGGCGTCTATCATTCCGACTTCAGAGAATGTACTGAAGGTCTGCGACGACATGCGGCGTCTCTCTTATTTGGTAAAAGTTTCTAAAAAGTAAAACTTTTACTTTCTTAGAAATGTCCACTGTTCTTCTGTCTGGCAGTGTTCCGCTCCAGGGCACGTCCCGCGTTGAGGTGACGTCTGATAAGGTTACGGCTACGTGCCGCGTGTCGCTAAAGGGCGCGTCCGGCCCTCTGAAGGGCACGATTGTCATCTCTGAGATGACGCCTGGGGCCGGTTTCGGCCTCTCTTCGACGTCGGCGCAGGACGTGGGGGTTATTATCTATTTTGATGTTGTTGAGTAAGATATTGACTGTATGATGGTTATAGATTAACCAGAATAGAGTGCAGCGCTCACACCAATTTGCGTGGCGGCCGTGCCAACGGCGGGAACGATGACAACGAGGCCACTTTGGTTGTTTTGGCCTAATACACTGCCAAATGGGTAAAAAGCACTTGTAGTTCCACCAGGAAGTAGAGGATTGGGTGATCCTGCATTTAGAAATGTCATTCCATTTGAAGTCACTGCACTAGATGTTAATCCAATACCACCTGTAGCACCATTTATATTTCCAATGTAACTACTTCCTCCTCCACCTGGAGACCACCCGCCAGGGTCAGTATTCGCACCTCCACCATACCAACCACCTCCACCACCGTTGCCATAAACTCCTTGACCGTTTCCTCCTTGTAACGCTGAACCATTTTGACCTGTGCCTATACCGCCGTTTGTCTGACTTCCACCAGTACACGCGGGGCTCCAGTTTGATGTTGAACCTCCAGACGTGTAACCACCATAGCCTCCACTTCCTCCAGTCTGTCCACCTGCTCCACCACCTCCAGCAATAACAATTGCGTTACTTTGAACAATTCCTCCAGCATTGCTTAAGAACAGGCCTGAAAATCCACCACCACCCTTTCCACTACCGTTAGCTGAGGCGCCGCCGCCGCCAAATGCTACAGTTGATGAAGAGGCTTGTCCAACTCGTCCAACCACCATTGCTAAAGTAGTTCCACCGGCTACTGCATAATATCCACCAGCAAATCCACCTGTTCCTGATTTTTCATTTCCATTGTTAAAATCGCTTCCTGCTGCTCCCCAGCAGTAAACAAAAACACCTGTAACTGTTCCAATTGAGCAGGTTGTTGGGACTGTGTAATAGGATGTTCCAACATTGCTAAATGTGTTAATAGGAACATAGTTGCCAGTATTGAGTGTTCCCGTTGAGGTTGTAATATTTGAGCTATATGCAATAACCTGACTACTTATTGGCGTCATCTGTCCAGACGAATTCTTCAGTCCAATCTGGATCTGAGAGGCACTCGCGGCAAAAGAAACAGGAATAAATAAGGGCAATCCATTCACGAGACCATTCGTGCCAAGAGAGATACCACCAGAGCTCAGTGCATATGTTCCAAGAGCAGTTTGGACATAGCGAAGAGTGCCACTTGAGTCACCCAGCATTTGTGAAACACCGTCAACATAGACACCGTAATCAAATAGCTGACCCGCTGTAAATTGCCCAGATGAATAAAGGTTGAAGAAGACGGCGAGAATTCCGTTCTTTCCCTTCGCCCCAGAGGGGACTGCTACAGTCCAGACGTAGGCTGGCGTCGCAGAAAGAGACGTAACCGAATTCGCAATATTTGCCAGCGCATACGCGCCGCTCAAATTATAATACGTCGACATAAAACTACTAAGTGCGGTGAAAAGAAGAAGAACTTGGGGAACACCAGCGGGAAGACCAGCGGGCTGTGTAGTATTCAAATGTGTAAGAGGGAGCTGCGCGGTCAACCCCCACTTTTGTGCCAAATAAGACTCAATCTTTTGTAGATTCGTTTGCGTCATGGTTCCCGTATAGATGAGAATCTCACCAATCTGTCCTGTAATTCCGAATCCGTCACCTTTTCCAATTGTGACCGTCGTCACTGTCTGGTTATATGAGTCTGTAGATGGAGTTGTTCCTGGCACCCCATTAATATACACCGTCTTCACGGAGCTTATGCGTGTGCCGACTTGGATGACCCAGCTACCCGCCGAAGTGGTGTAGGCGGATTCTTGTGCCGATCCGAATTGATAGAAATTGTATTTGGTTGCGCTGTATCCGAGACTCTGCGATGACGAGCCGCTCGTGCCGAGAGAGAGGACCGTGTTGGTTCCTCCCGTCGACTGATACCAGACGGCGATGAGTGTGAAGTCGCCCGTGCCGACCGCGGATGCGATGGACGTCGTGACCTGATTATTGTTGAATGCGAGCGTCTTCAGCTTGTTCTGGGTGGTTGTTCCGTAAGAGGGTGCTGATGTGATGGTGACAGGGCGGCCATTACCCGACTTGTCCGACCACGCGGTCACCGTAGTTGTGCCTGTGACCGTTGTGGAGTCGGCGGCGTCTAGCCAGAGGGCGCAAGTCGGAATGGAGAGGGGGGAGAAGGCGGTGTAGTAGGGGACTTTGCCGAAGGGGGTGGGGAGGGCCTTGTAGCCTGGGTGGGATGTTGGAAGCTTTGACGGGACCTTCCATTTCCACGCGAGATACTTTTCAACCTGTTGGCGTTGATCCACGCTTAGAATGGAGTTGTATAAAATAATTTCGGACACCGTTGCAGTATTCCAACTTATAGACCAGTTCGAGCATGTCGACAATGTATATCCCGTGCCAGATACATTTGAAGAGGCCGTATTACCATTTATTGTAATTCCAATACTCGTTGCGGTGTTGGAACTCGTAGCAATCGCATTCGTCAAGGGAAATGTTGTTGAGTTGTATAAAATTGTGGCCCAGCTGCCACCTGGGGCATTAGCTGTTTCAAATGCGTTTGTACCTCCTATGATACAACATGCGCGAATCTCGTCGTTATTTCCTGGATTCCGTAAGGTAAAGACTCCATTCGTAGACGTTACCGCACTCATAACAGTAAACGAAGTATAAATGGCATTAGCAGGTGCTGATATGAAAGTACCACTAACTGAAGAGGAAGAAAACACGACTCCATTATTATATGTGGCAGTTCCACTAAAGGTTGGAGTTGAAGACGTATTTGAACTTTTATCAATCCAGGTCGTGACTGTTGCGCCAGTTGCTGGAGGGGTGCCGGTTCCAGCAGGATCTGCTCCATCCATCCATAAGGAGCAGCCCGTAATGCTGGTCGGCACGAACGAAGTCGGCAGACCTATATTTGTTATCGGCATCTATCTAGTAAATGATGATGTTTTCATCATCATTTATTTGATATTGATTTGCCGTATTATGCCACGGTCGTTTATACCACGAAGATGTTCGCTTGGACGCCGATCTGGTTTGCACTCGCGCCAACGGCAGGGATAATGACGACGAGACCCTGGTAATACGGGGAGGAGTTTGTGCCGTCACGACCACCGTATCCATACAGATACGAGTTGGATACATAGAGGGGATTTGTCACACCTCCAGGGACAACTGATGTAACACCAGAACCACTGGCGGTTGCTCCAGGAGAAAAGGATGCGCTAGAACACGAGTTGTTTACGAAACTACTTCCGCCACCGCCTCCGCCGCCACCACCACCGTTGTTTCCTCCACCACCTCCGAAATATCCTCCACCACCTAATGAAACAGAACCAGGACTTGCTCCAATGAAAGCCTGACCAGTAGCATTGCCACCAACGCCTCCCGCAGAAAGAGATCCACCAGGAGTCTGGTTAGTATTCGGCGTGCCCCACAAGATAGAGTATCCACCGCAATATCCAGTACCCGATGCATTTGAATCAGCAGCTCCAGCACCGCCGCCGCCACCCGAATTTGTCATTGTTCCTGAACCACCGCCGCCCGCAATAACAAGGGCATTCGCTTGTGTAAGATTTGTGCTTGAGAAAACACCAGAAAATCCACCACCTCCAAACCATGTTCCTTGCGATCCGCCGCCACCACTTGAAATAGTGTTAGTTGCAATTCCAGCAACTACGGAGACGAGGGTTGTTCCTCCTGCGCAAGGATAATAAGCAGATGCGAAACCGCCTGAGCCAGAACCAGGATATACGCGGCCTGCTCCAGCCCCCCAGCAATAGATATATACACCTTGAACTGCTCCACCTTGAACTGTAGTCGGAACGGTGTAAGCGTTAGAGCCATACGTGGTGAACGTATTAATAGGAATCCAGTTCGCAGTGTTTAGAGTACCCGACGTGGATGTAGTGTTTGTTACCACGTGCGGGCTCACGCTCGTAACTGAAGACATCGCCAAGCTGGAGTTTGAGATGCCGATCTGGATTTGGGAGGCGGTTGAGCTGAATGAAACGGGTACAACAATCGGATTGAATCCGTGAAATCCATTGGTGCCGCGCACAACGCCTCCTGAACTGAGCGCATAGGGGGTCGCCGATGTGTGCGTATAGGGGATCGTTGTAGAATCGCCGATGGCGAGGGGAACACCGTCGACATAAATTCCATAGTTGAAGGTTTGACCTGCGAAGAAGTTGGTCGCAACATAGAGGTTGAAGAACATCTGGAGAATTCCCGACTTACCCTTGGCGCCGCTAGGAACGGCCGCCGTCCAAATGTAGGTGGGTGTGGCGCTCAATGAAGCGACTGTTACGGCAATCGTTGCAAGTGAGTAACTGCTTACAGGATATACGGTAGCCATATCTATAAGACGACTAGAAGTTCTTAGTGTAATATGTGAACTTTATACTCGGGCCGATTTGTGTAGCCGTTGTTAACGCAACACTCGAATTCGCAATCGCAATCTGAAGATTGCTGGCTGTAAGAGGGATTGTAGTTGTTATCATAAGAGGCTTGAGGCCGAGGATGCCGTTTGTTCCGAGAAGGGTTCCGCCTGTAGACATCGCATAGTTTGATGCCGTAGTTTGCGTGTATGTGACGAGTGCATTCGTCGGATCTGGAGAAATGGACGTGCCGTCAATATAGATACCGTAGTTGAATGTCTGACTAACTGTAAATTGCGTTGACGCATTATACAGATTAAAAAAAATGCTGATAATCACGTTGAGACCAAGCGCATCGGTCGGTATTACGCCACCCCATACAACAACAGGGGTTGCGCTGTTCTGAGACACCGCATTCGCAATCGGCACAAGCGCATATGTGGCAAGAGTGGGATTGTTTGTCTTATACTGTGAGATAGCACCCATCGTCACAGCGGTCGTATTCACCGGAACAATTACTGTTGGCGCCACGTCGTTCACATATGCTGTAGAATTAATCGTCGGCATTTCCTATTTGGGGGAAAGACGTTAAACCGTGGTAATAGGCTGTGTAACACGCAGAGACCGCAGAGAGAAGGCGGGATTTACCTGCTGTTGCTGCGGCATCTGTACCTGCACCGGATTCAGCCCAATATCAAAGTCCGGGACACGCACCTTCTTCTTCTTCTGTCCAGGGTTCCAGGCCGACACCGTCGGTCCATTGAGCTGCGCCGACACGACCTTCAGGCGGATGGCGAGGGCAATTACAGCTACAATAAAGACCGCGCCGCCAATCGCTGCGCCGATGACTGTGCCAGCACCTGTTCCTGCGGCAGGCTGGGCGGCAGCAGCGCCAGCGGCTAGAGCATCTGTGTGAGACATTGGGCTGTGCGTGGGACTCGGCGAGTCCGTCGGGCCAGGCGTATCCGTCGGTGTCACAGACGGTGAGGCACCGATGCGAAGACTCGGTGTCGGAGTCGGCGTCGGGCTCGGTGTCTGGCTGGATGTAACTGAGTTTGTGGGAGTCTGTGTGTAGCTAATAGACGGGGTGCGACTCGGTGTGCGTGTATTGCTCCCTGAGACAGAAGGGCTAGAGCCAGGCGCAGGCGTCTGTGTGGGTGTATCCGTGATCGTCGGCGTCGGCGTCGGGGTATGAGAGGGCGTCGGTGTGCCTGTCTGGCTCGGTGTGGGTGTGACGGTTGACGTCGGGGTCGGTGTGTGCGTGGCGGAGGAAGACGGTAAGACAACGGATGCGGGGCGACCTGTTAGGAGGAGCTGAAGGGCCCAGCCGTCACCTGCGAGGTCAGTTGTCCACGGCGTTGCACCACACGGCTGGGCTGTGGGACCATACTGGCCGACTGCTGCGAACGGAGGGCCGGGATTTCCATATGGCATTTGGAAGACACAGTGAGTTGTTGCGGTGGAACCTCCAGTAGGGGAAGAGGCCCATGTGAACGGCATAATCATGACAGTGTAGTTGGCTCCCGCAACGACAGACCAGGAAGAAGGTGTCGCATTGAACTTCACAAACTCGTCTGTGCCAGGTGTGGCCATGACGAGATCCGTGAATGTGCTGAGAAGGGGATTGCCGATGTTGACGGCCGCGCCGTTACCTGTGCCAGGAAATGTAGAGAGGACGAAGCTGATGCCGCACGTCTCGGGCGCAGCCTGGGAATAGACGCCCATCTTCAGAGTGTCGACGATACCCGTGTTGAGGGCCTGGAACTTGGCCACAGCGCGGTGGCAGCGATTCTCTTGCGTGTTGTTCACATAGCCCATGGTGTAGTTGCCGAGGATGGGGCTCAGCGTGGAGTCTGTGAAGCGGAGTGGAGGTAGAACAACTTGCGCAGCAGCATATGCGAAACAGGAGAGAGTGGCGAGTAGGCCGAACATTTTTTCTAGGAGGATGGATTTTAAAAAGGCAGGTTCAAATTTACGGGAGATTAACGGAGAGGCATTACTTGTAATAGGCTATCACAACAAGACCATTACCACCGCTTAATGCGCTTCCAGTCGCCACACCAGCTTGATAATAAGACGAGGAGCTGTTCGGAGCCGAATAACCATTTGAGCTTACAGCTGTAACAAGAGAGCCTAGATTACTGGTTAACGAAGACCCTCCTCCGCCGCCGCCTCCCTGCTGGCCGCTTCCAAACGCCACGCCGCCGCCACCACCATAATATCCGTCACCTCCTCCGCCACCGACACCGCTCGAAGGGGCGTTACCACCGCCATACTGGGTTCCAGGACTCGCTGTATTATAGGTTCCTGTTCCAGCCGCTCCACCTGCACTCTGTGTGCCGCCAAGACCATAATTCGTTGAAGAACCTGAACCGTTTGAGCCGGCTGTAATACCGCCCGCACCACCGTTACCACTTCCACCTGCGCCGCCGCCTGCGCCAACTGCTATTAGATTAACACCACTCAGCTGTAGTCCAGAACGTCCTCCGCCACCGCCTTCAAGATAGCCTGGACTGTTGTTTATCGCGGCACCTCCGTTTTTGTATGCGTTTGTAGTTATTGAAGCGTCTGCAACTGTGCCTCCTCCGCCAACTATGACTGTATAAACCTGACCACCAGACACTGTAAGAGTGCCCTGGACATAGGCGCCAGCACCTCCCTTGAAAGCTCCATTTATTGAGGTTACTCCTCCTCCAGCAGCACTCCACATATAAAGCGTCAGACTCGTTATACCCGCTGGAACTGTAAATGTCTGATCAGCACCAGTATATGTGAACGTTGTAAGAACAAGTGTCCCAGCAGGATAAAACATCTGCCCCACACCGACTCGCGCCCCAGCCACGATGAAATTATTGAAATAGAGGAATGTGGAGGCCTGATACATCGATAGGGTGGACCCTTGTTGATTTATGAGGCCGATTGAAGAGAGTGTGGCCGTGGCGGAGCTGATATTGATAGTAGAGAGCGCGGCTGTCTTGATGGTGCTAGCCGCGAGCGTATTCACTTGCGTCCCGCTGATTACATACCATTTCGAGCCACTCGCAGCGACTTGAACTGTGCCGTATGTTTCACGGAGCGTCTTCGTCGTCGTGCCGTCTTCAAAGGTGTCGGCGCCTGCGCACGCAAGCGTGAGTGCTTTGTTAACGAAGTTGCCACCGCTGTCTTTGAAGGTGATGACGCGGCCTTGGATCTGGTTCGCGGGGGGGAGCGTGATAGTTCCTGCGTTTGTTGTGGTATTCGCCAAGACGAGGCTTGCGATAGTCGAGACCGACATCCTGATTAAGAGGGGCAAGCTTTTTATCCAGTTCCAGCGTAGATTTGGCCAATTTCGGTGCCCGTCAACACGCGATTGTAGATGCGGTAGTCGTCCAAGTATCCAGAGAAGGCGTAACTGGCTCCACCGTCTTTGATAGAGCCTATCATGAGTCCATTAATGGAAGGAGTCTGTGTAATTGTGCTTCCTACTTGCGACCCATTCACAAAGAGCGTGAGTCCATTACTCGCATTTACTGTTATCACAGCATGATACCATGTTCCTACGCTGACACCGACAGAACCTCCAACATTCTGTATATTGTTATATGCGGCAGACATAGACCCACCACTGATATAGAGATTGACTGAATAAGATGTAATTGCTGTGCTGTTATACGTTGATAACAGAGAGCCCTGGTTTGTATTTGTAGGTTTAAACCATACCGATACGCTGAAGGGGACTGTTACGTTATAGCTGCTCGTGAGATAGTTGGCCGCAAACGTTGACGCTGCTGAGTTCGCCTCATTCGCCAGGTAGATCGCCTGGTTTGTTGTGCGTCCTGCCGCATACGAGACGGAACCGGTGGCGGTGAGTGTGATTGTATTCTGGAAGTCAGCGATGCTCCTATCAAACGAGAAGAAGGCGAGGAGCCCAGAGGTTACAGAGAAGAGCTGTGGAACTAAGAGGGGAGTTGAGAAGGCAATTTGTGACACACCGCCACTCGCATTAAGTCCAGACACCGCAAAATAATAATATCCTCCTGTTGCGATGGTCGCAGTTGCTGTTGCCGAACTCGTCGTGCCATAGTTACTTAGAGCACCTCCTGTGGCTGAATTTATGGTATTATAATAAAGAGCCCAGTAATATGATGCGGCATACGAAGAGGCAGACCATGCCATCGTTACTGTGGTGCCACTGAGAGACATGGTGAGGCCTTGGATCTGAGAGGAGGCTGACGCATATGTGAGCACAACTTTTCCATTGCCGCCGGCTCCTGATGTTCCTCCTGTTGCGATGTTACCTGAATAATAAGAGGAGCTGGTGCCAGGGGCTTGGGCTTGCGCATTAGGACTATTGCCTCCAGTGATCGGAATGACGTTATTAAGAAG